>Ga0316191_10002876_pt1 | contig 12618 bp, 10 predicted proteins | sample Eddworburr2cm_MG_FD_204928 | JGI IMG/M metagenome (GOLD analysis project Ga0316191, IMG submission 204928) | Coastal sediment microbial communities from Maine, United States - Eddy worm burrow 2 cm | ecosystem: Environmental > Aquatic > Marine > Coastal > Sediment | place: USA: Maine...
TACGTGGATCGCGTTCATGACCCTGAAAACCCCGCTTCCCTCCGCTACCTCCGGTGGGAAAACGTTGCTGCGATTCACGATGATCGTGTCGATGACCGGCGGAGTCGACTGCAGGGAGATGTCGTCCCGCCTCGTCACGGTGTCGGCGGCCGGGATCGTGTCCGTGGCCGGGACGCTGTCGGCTTGCGCGAAACCGGTCGCCGGCAGGGCCAGGACGGCAATCATGCTCGCAAGGCCCAGCACGAGTTTCGAACTGAGCGGTGCCTGCAGAGCTGGCATCAGTATCCGAAACTAAGAACGAGGAAAACCGGCTATCGGAACCCTGTAATCGACGCGTGTGGCCTGTCGGAGTCAACGGAAGTCAGCACTTCCGGTTCCGAAATCGAGGCGACCCCGGTAGACTGTGGCGCATGTCTGCTTCCAACGAGTCTCACAACATCGTTCAGATCGAGTTGCTGCCAGAGCATCCGATGTTCGGCCGGGCGACCTCCGCGGCGGACGCGGGGATGGCTCCGGCGCGGCTCGGTGATGCCGGAGTCGACCTCATCGCGTGCGAGGACGTCGATCTGCCACCCGGTGGCAGGGTCGCCGTCTCGGCGGGAATCAGGATCGCCCTTCCGGACGGAGTGGAAGGACAGGTTCGCCCCCGTTCCGGGCAGGCGCTTCGGAAGGGACTTGGCTGCCTGAACTCGCCTGGAACGATCGATCCGGGCTACCGGGGACCAGTGAAGGTGATCCTGTACAACGCCGAACCCGCCCTAACGAGCGAGGAGCTGGACGGCCCGTCTGGAGAGCTCGCGATCCGCCTGGCCAGCGGGATCGCGCAGCGCACGATCCATGTGCAGCGCGGCGAGCGGATCGCACAGCTGGTATTCGCGAGGTTCGAACGCCCCGTGGTCGAGCTCGTCGGACACCTTCCGGAGGACACTGAACGTGGCGCGGGGGGCTTCGGCTCGACCGGCGTCGCCCGCGAAAGGTAACGGATGGACCCCCAGCCCCTGTTCAACGACCTGTTCGGCGTGATGGCCGTGATCTGCATGGTCCCGGTGTTCTTCCTGTGGCTCGAGCGAAAGACGAAGTGGAAGATCTTCGACTACCTGCCGGCGATCATCTGGATCTTCCTCACCCCGATCTTTCTGTCGAACCTGAACATCATCCCGCGCGAGAGCGCCATCTACACCACGTTCAAGTCTTTCGCCGTGCCGCTGTTCATCGTGCTGATGCTGCTCGACATCAATATTCGCCGGTCGATGAAGGTCGCGTGGCGGGGAGCGATCGTCCTGACCATCGGCGCCGTAGGCATCGTGATCGGCTGCGTGGCATCATACGTCGCGTTCTCGGCGGGTCTGCCGGAAAACGCCTGGTCGGGCTTCGGCGCCCTGGCGGGCAGCTGGATCGGCGGCACGGGCAATCTCGCCGCAGTGGCCGAGAGCCTCGATACGCCGAGCGAACTGGTGGGAATCGTCGTGATCGTGGACAACCTCGTCTACCTCGTCTACTTCCCGCTGATCCTGACCTGCAAACGCTGGGCAAAACCGTTCAATCGGTTCACCGGCGTGTCGGACCAGGAGATCGAGCAGTTCATCATGGCGTCGTCGGAGGTCGAGAAGAAGACGCATGAAGTTCATTTCAGCGACGTTCTCACGCTCATCGGATGGGGCTTCGTGGCGATCGTCGCCGCGCGCTGGATCGCCGGGATGCTCCCCGAGTTCCCCCCCGTGCTGACCGTGAGCACCTGGACGATCCTGCTCGTCACGACGATCGGGGTCCTGATGTCGGCGACTCCGCTGAAGGACGTCCCGGGCACGGAACCGCTGTCGATGAGCTTCGTCTACCTCTACATGACGATGATCGGCGCGTCCGCCGACCTCAGGCAGCTCGCAGACGCGCACTGGTTCCTGGTCGCCGGCTTCGTGGCCATCGCCATTCACCTGGTATTCGTGGTATTTGGCGCGAAGCTCCTGCGGCTGGACGTGAGCATGGCAGCGGTGTCCAGCGTCGCGTGCGTGGGCGGGGCCGCATCGGCGCCGGTCGCCGCCGGTTACCACCGCGAGGAGCTCGTTCCGGTGTCGATCATGCTGGCGCTGATCGGCTACGCGCTCGGCAACTACCTGGGAGTGGCGACGGCCTACCTGTGTAACCTCATCGCCTGAGCTTTCACTCCCCGGAAGCACGTGGAGGTGACCGATCGCGGTCACCTCCCGTTCCAACCTCGACGCTGGATTGACCGTCTCACGGGTGGCACCCGATTCGGAGCGCTCCCCAGTCCATGGAGGCCAGATGAGACTCCGTACCGCCGTTCTGTTCGCCGCATGCGTGTACTCCGTATCCGCAGCTCACTCTGTGATCGCCCAGGAGCCCCGGGATGCAGCAGAGGGCCAGCTCGACGCAGCGGATCGGGCGTGGGTCGCGTCCCGAGTCTACCGGGCCGTGGAGCTCAACTTCGGCCACTGGGACGACGTCCCCGGATACGACCTCTCCGCGGAGTACCGGGACTATCTGGATCGCGCGATGAACGCCGGCGACAGGCGGGGATTTTCAATGGCTACTCAGGAATTCGTGGCCGGCCTGGGAAACAGTCACACGTACTATTCGGATCGCACTCTGTACGAGAACGCCGGGCCGTCGCACGGATTCGACGTGCGATACCTCGACGGCGATTGGGTGGTCACGCAAAGCCGTCGCACGGAATTGTCGGCCGGTGATGTGATCTTCACGGTGGACGGCGAGTCGATCGACGCATTCTATGAGCGGAATCGACCCTTCCTGAATACGTCTACGGAGCGCTATGCGCGCCGACGGCTGTTCTTCTGGAACCAGAGACACCTGTGGCCCGAGAATTACACACTCGGGCTGTCGGGCGGCCGTTCAGTCCGGATCGCGGGACCGATCCCGAATTCCGCCAGTCGCAGGCCTGTCGTCGAAGGTCGGTGGCTCGAGCCCGGACGCGTCGCATACATCAGAGTCGGATCCTGGAACGAATCGGAGTACAGGGAACGCGCGATGGAATTCCTCGACGAGTTCGTGTCCGCCGAGACCCTCGTCGTCGATGTGCGAGGCAATGGTGGTGGCGCGACTCCGGTGGCCTTCATTTCCGCGTTGATGGATCGACCGTGGCGCTGGTACGCGGAGGCTTCTCCGATGAGGATCGCGGTGTTTTCCAACGCGGCCGAGAGGGGGCGTCCCGGGTTCTCCGACTTCCGACGTCCGATGATGTCCTGGCCTGCCAGCGTCGAGGAAGCGGATTCGCTGTTCACGGGCCGCCTGGCGATCCTGGTGGACGCTGGCTGCCATTCGGCATGTGAGGACTTCGCCATGCCGTTCAAGGACAATGGCCGGGCCGTCCTCGTCGGCGAACCGACCGCAGGAAGCTCCGGCCAGCCCTACTACGAGGACCTCGGTGATGGCATGCGGATCGCCGTTGGCACGAAGCGCGAGTTCTTTCCCGACGGATCCAGGTTCGAAGGGGTCGGGATCGCACCGGACCTGGTCGTGTTGCCCACGGCGGCTGAGATCAGGAACGGACGTGACCCGGAACTGGAGCGCGCGCTCGAGGCGCTTCAGGCTCCGGACTGACCTCCGGCGTTGGTGTCGGTCTCGAGTATCCGTGTCAGCAGCCGGGCATGCACGCCGGGGATTTCGTGCCGCACCTGGCCTGTCCGAATGAAGCCTCGACCGACGGGGAGACCCGACAGCCGGAGGGCCACGTAGCCGTCGGGTATCCCCTCGACATGGACGGGCTCTCGACGAAGCAGATCGAGCCACCGTTCGGCGGGCAGATCGACTCCACGGCCTGCCTGGGATTCCCCGAGCCAGCGGAGCAGGTCGTTTGTCGGACGTGGCAGGTCCCCGGTATCGAAACCGAAACCGCGCAGCCCGACCGACACGGACTTCCAGCCCCGGTGTCCCGACCATGCTTCGAACGGCCACTCCCCGCACCCGTGCACCCAGGCGTGATCGCCCCGCAACAACCAGTCGATTCCTTCCAGGGCACGAGAGTCGACCTGCCACACGTCTCCCAGCGCGGCTTGCACCGCCGCGAGCCTGGAGGTCTCCCGCGCTGAGCCATCCCTGTCCGACGCATCATCGGTGAACACAGGGGGAATCCGGGACCAGCCAGAATCCGGTTCGGCCGCGCTCGTCCCGACAGCCGAGTCGGTCCGGCGAAGCTTCGCCAGGAACAGGCCTCCCGAATCGAGATGATGCGGGTAGATCCGCACGGCCCGTTCGAGGCACGGATCGAACTGGAGGTCGCCGAACGAGGTGAGTCCGGCGGCTGACGGGACTTCGAGCGCGACAGGCTCGAGCTCCACCGGGGCGTCCCGCAGCACCGCATCAACCACGGCCTCGTTTTCCTCCGGCGCGAAGGTGCAGGTCGAGTACAGAATCGTTCCGCCCGGCCGGGTCAGGTCGATCGCCCGGCGGAGCAGCTGCTCCTGCAATCGGACGATGTAGTCGAGGTATCCTTCGCGCCTCGGACGGATTCCGCCTTTCCCCGCTCGTACCGTTCCCTCGGCCGAACAGGGGGCGTCCACCAGCACCCGATCGAACAGCGCGCCGCCCGGAAAGAACCGCCCATCGGCAGCGACGGTCAGCACGTTCACGTGCGCCGTGCGATACACGTTCCCGGCCAGGGCCCGGATCCGACCCTCGTACGGTTCCACGGCGACCAGCGGTCCCCGGTCCTCCATCAGGTCGGCCAGGTGAGTGGTCTTGCCTCCCGGGGCGGCGCACAGGTCGAGCACCCGCTCACCTGGCCTGGGAGCGAGGGTGGGAGCTGCGAGCCCCGTAGAGGAGCGCTGCACGTAGAACAGGCCCAGCCAGTGCTCGAGCGTGTGGGCGATCGAGCGCGGACCGGCATCCACACGGAAGAAGTCGGGCTGTCCGTCGAGGGAAGCGAGGCGGTACCCCTGCCGCTCGAGCCGTTTGAGCAGGCCATCGGGCTCGATGCGGCCCGTCCGAACCCGGATCGTCGTCGGCTCGGGCCGGGAGGCGGCATCCAGGAACCGATTCCAGTCCGGGATGATCCCCCGGTATCGTTCGAATGGCATGTCAGCCAAGAGGCCCGGAGTCGTACCGGACCGCAACCCGGCTTGCGGACTCGGACCTCGACAGGGATCGTTCCGCTCATGGATGACCACGATTCGCTGACCCCGCGATCGCCCGCCGAGGCATATCCCCTGCTCAAGGGGGCCGTCGGTCCGATCCTGGAGCGGAACGAAGAGGCGCGCACGGCATTCGACCTGATGTGCGAGCGAGGTCTGTCCGACGAGGACGCACGGGAGGAGATCGCCCGGGTACTGCTGGCCGTGATGTTCCACATCGGAGCCGGATCCGATCGACTTACCGCGGCGGGAGGCGGAAACGGGCTGCGGAGCGAGGCGTTCCGACGGCTGGGCGAGGGCGAGACGGCGCGCGAAATTTTCGACGGATGACTTCCCACCTGCATTGACCCTGTATACTCTGGGCCAGCGTCTCCGAGCGCATTCTCCGACGAAAGCGACACGATGAGGTTTTCCCCGTTCCCGTACGGACCGTTTCCCCGTCCCTGCGTCCTGCTGCTGGCAGCCATCACGACTGCAGTCGGGGCAGGTCCGCTGGCGGCCCAGGACGCTGCGGCGCCGCGGGTCGAGAAGATCGTCATGGAGCCGGACTCGCTGGTGGTCGCCGTCGGGGAACGGGTACCGATCCATGTGACGGCGCTGGATGCGTCCGGGAATCCGGTGGCGGATCCAGACATGATGGTGTGGATGCAGGGAGCAGAGGCGTCCGTGGACCAGGCCGCGGGCATCGTGACCGGAGTCCGGCCGGGCGAGACGGTGGTCGAGGCGCGCATCCGGCACTGGGCGCCGGGTCGAACCGGATACGAAGACCTGAAGGCCTACACGCACGTGGTCGTGCGCTATCCGCCGGTCGAGCAGGTCGAGATCGATGCCGGATCCGGGGAGATCTACGCCGGCACACGCGAGCGGCTCGCCGCCCGAGCCTCGTCGTCCGGCGGCGTCAGGGAAGACACTTCTATCCGCTGGTCATCCTCCGACCCGGAGGTGCTCGAAGTCGGCCCGGCAGGACTCGTGTACGCCAGACGGACAGGCACCGCCCGGCTCACGGCGTCGGCCGATGGCGCGTCCGGCACTTCCGAGTTCCGGGTCGTGGAGAACCCGATTCGCACGCTGGTCGTCGAGCCTGCCTCGGCGTCGGTTCGGGTCGGAGATGTTCTGCGTCTGACCTCCGGCGCGCTGGACGACGACGAGCACCCGGTTGCCGGCGGAACCGTGCACTGGAGTTGGGAAGCGCTGGAGGCCCAGCCGTTCGACGCGCTCCAGGTCGACGCGGATGATGGCCGCACCGGAGTGATCGTTCCGAACGAGCCGGGCCTGTATCGGGTCACGGCACAGATCGGTGGCGTGTGGCAGGATGTGCTGGTCCGTGCCCTGCCCCGGCCGCCGAGGCGCAAGATCAGCCTCGTGGCGCACGGCGTCGTCCCGACCGGCCAGGCCACCACTGATCTCTGGGCATTTGAAGGGCAGGACGGGCGGGACTATGTGTACACCGGCACCTACCACGGAAACCTGATGTACGCATGGGACGTCAGCGATCCGGCAGGTCCGGTGATCGTGGACTCGGTCGAGTTCGACGGCAGACGCGTGAACGACGTGAAGATCAACGACGCCCGCACCCTGGCCGTGGTGACCAGCGAACACGCGTCGGACCGGAAGAACGGGATCACGGTCCTGGACATCACGGACCCTTCCCATCCTCGTAAGCTGAGCCATTACACGGAGGGACTCACGGGGGGCGTCCACAACACCTGGATCGTGGACGACCTGGTGTACGCGGTCCATTACGGCACGCGCGCCGTTCACATCATCGACGTGTCGGATCCGGCCGCACCGACGGAGGTCGGGCGCTGGCAGCTGCCGAACGCCGATCGGTTCCTGCACGACGTGACCGTGCTCGATGGCTACGCCTACCTGTCGTACTGGAACGACGGAGTCGTGATCATCGACATCGGCGCCGGAACCCACGGCGGTACGCCCACCGAACCGGCGCTCGTATCGCAGTACGCCTACAGTTATCGGCTGGGCTCCGAGAGCTACGCAAACACGCATCACGCGATCCGATACGGCGACTACGTGTTCACCGGAGACGAGATCTTCGGCTGTGCGGAATGCGTCAACGGTCCGCGAGGCTACATCCACGTGATCGACGTCCGCGACATCGACAATCCCCGGAAGGTCGGGTGGTACCGCGTCCCAGAAGCAGGATCACACAACCTGTGGGCCGAGGATGACAAGCTCTACGTCGGCTATTACCAGGCAGGCCTTCGCGTGGTGGACATCTCCGGCGAGCTGCGCGGCGACCTGTACCGGCAGGGCCGGGAGATCGCCTGGTACATGACCGAGGATGGAACCGGCAGCTTGCCGAATTCGACCGACACCTGGGGTGCGCAGCCCTTCAAGGGAAAGATCTACGCTTCGGATGGCGCATCCGGTCTGTGGATCGTCGAGATGGAGGACGAGCCGCCTCTCGTCCCCTGATCCCGTTCCGCGAGTCCCGGCCGGCGGTCCAGTTTTCGGCGAGCGGTCAGTCGAACAGTCCGTCCGGTACGGGCCGGCCGGGAAACGGAACCTCATTGGTGATCGCGGCTACCCGCCATTCTCCGTCCCGTCGAATGAGCGAAAAGTTGTCTACCCCCTGGTTGCCGCCTCCGCCGGGGACCCGGGCTTCGTACAGCACCCAGACCTGCGCCATGTCGCCGAACTCGGTTGATTTGAGATCGAGGATCGTCTCCTTGAAGCCCTTCTCGGTCACTTGCGGCGTTCCGTAGAACTCATCGAAGTCCTCGATGAATCCATCCAGCGTCAGCATGCTCATGGCGTCGCGGGAGCTGCGCAGAATGATCAGCGCCTCGGGAATGAACAGGGCCCGCACCGGCTCCCAGTCCGGGACCCGGCCCGCTTCGGCGCTGATGATGTCGTACAGCGTACGGACCGTCGTCTCTGCGCTCGGGGCATTGGCCGCCTCACCGGCATCCTGAGCAAAGAGAGGCATGGCCAGCAGCAGAGAAACGAAAACGGCGATCATCGGGACACGGCGGAGAGTCTGCAGCATGAATTCCTCCCGGAGAAGGGCCCGGCGAAGGGCCGTCCTGGATCGGTACACCAGGAATGCAGAATGCAAACATGCTCCCGCGTCCACCCCGCGCGCCACCGGCCGGGCAGGCGGGCCGACCCGTATCCGCGCGTCCGGAGTGGTCCCCGGAATCCAGTCGGTAGTATTCTCTCTCGTGTGACGGCCACGCAGGTGCCAGCGGCCGGGACCTCGCGCCTCCTCTTTCCAGGAACCAGAGAATGTCAACGGAATTCGGATTTCTCGACCAGGTCCACCGGGCGTTCAACCAGGCAGCGGCGCTGACGGACCTGGACGAGGGGCTGCTGGGGCAGATTCGAACCTGCAACAGCGTGTATCGGCTGACCTTTCCGCTGAAGCGTGACGACGGGTCGATCGAGGTGATCGAGGCGTGGCGGGCCGAGCACAGCCAGCACAAGCTCCCGACGAAGGGCGGGATCCGGTTCAGCATGGGAGTTACCGAAGACGAGGTAATGGCTCTCGCCGCTCTCATGACCTTCAAGTGCTCGGTCGTGGACATTCCATTCGGTGGTGCGAAAGGTGGCATCCGGATCGACCGCCGGCAGTACTCGGCCGACGAGCTCGAGCGGATCACGCGACGTTACACATACGAGTTGATCAAGAAGCGTTTCATCGGCCCAGGGATCGACGTCCCGGCCCCGGACTACGGCACCGGCCCGTCCGAGATGGCCTGGATCGTTGACACCTACAAGTCGATGTCGAACGGCGAGCAGAACCCGGAGGCCTGCGTGACCGGAAAGCCGATCGAGCAGGAGGGGATCCGCGGCCGTCTCGACGCCACTGGACGGGGCGTGTTCTACGGAATACGCGAGCTCTGCAACTCGGCCGAGGAGATGACGGCCGTCGGACTTCCCACCGGACTTGAAGGAAAGCGGGTCGTCATCCAGGGACTGGGCAACGTCGGGTACCACGCCGCTCGCCACCTGGCCGATGGAGGAGCTGTCCTTGTCGGACTCGCGGAATGGGAAGGAGCGATCGCCAATCCCGATGGACTCGACCTCGAAGCTGTGCTCGCGCATCGCAAGGAAACCGGGTCGATCCTGGGATTTCCGGGAGCGACTGACATACCAAGGTCCTTCGAAGCCCTCGAGCTCGATTGCGACATTCTCATTCCGGCCGCGCTCGAGAACCAGATCACCTTAGAAAACGTGGGCCGTATCAAGGCCAGGGTGATCGGAGAAGCGGCGAACGGGCCGACCACGGCGGACGCGGACGCGATCCTGCTGGAACGGGGCGTCCGGGTGCTCCCGGACCTGTACCTGAACGCCGGCGGTGTCACGGTCTCCTACTTCGAATGGCTCAAGAACCTGTCTCACGTCCGGTTCGGAAGGATGGAGAAGCGATTCGACGAGGCAGCCCACCGGAGCCTGCTGGTCGAAATCAGCAAAGCGACAGGCGTCGATGTCTCCTCGACCGAACTTCCCGATCTCGGGGCGGACGAGGAAGATCTTGTCCACTCGGGACTCGAAGAGACGATGGTCGTCGCGTATCACCAGATCCGGGACATCGAAAAGAGCCTGGGCATCAGAGACCTGCGAACGGCCTCGTTCGTCACGGCGATCAAGAAGATCGCGATCTCGTACCAGGAGCTCGGTATCTTCCCCTGAGTCGGGCTTCGATCACGGAGGCCTGGCCTTTCGGCCAGGCCCGGTCGGCCCGATACTTGCCCGCTGAGGTACGGAATCGGCCATACCGCTACCCGGGGAATATGGAATGAAGGTGTGGGGATCAGGGGAAACGTGGCACACGGCAGGCGGCCCGGACCGTCGGTTCCTGTCCGTCATCGTGCTGCTCACCCTTGCAGGATCTCTCACTACCCAACCACCCGACGCCAACGCTCAACAGTCACGTACGGCCTCAGCCGGCGGCCTGGACCTTTGCCTCGTACCTGACTCGATCGGTGACCAGCTCCGAAGGATCACGCGCCGTGTCGGCGGAGAAATCGGTGTCTCCGCGATTCACCTGGAGACGGGTGCCCGCATCTCGTACAACGGAGACCGACGCTTTCCGATGGCGAGCGTGTCCAAGGTCCCGATGGCGGTCGAATTCCTTCGACGAGTGGACGAGGGCGAAATCGACCTGCGAGAAGATCTCGTGATTCCGGTCACCGATTTCCGGCCGGGCTACAGCCCACTGGCCAGCTGGTCGGGCGGGAAACCCGAGCAGGCCACGGTGGACAGTCTGTTCCGCCTGATGATCGAGGTCTCCGACAATACCGCGACGGACGTGGTCCTGCGCATGGCGGGAGGCCCGAGTGAGGTCACGCGGCGTCTGCGCGAGCTGGGAATCTACGAGGTCGACGTGGACCGCTCCGAGGCGCGGACGTTCGCGGACCTGTCGGGCATTCCGGACTCCGTGCCGGAGACACAACTGTATCGCTACCGTTACTTCCGCACGCGCGACGCGCTTCCGGCTGAGCACCGTCAACAGGCCCGGCTCCGGTTCGGCGACGATCTGCGGGACACGTCCACTCCCGACGGGATGGCCGAGCTGCTCTCCCTGATTCAGACCGGGGAAGGGTTGAGTCCGGAATCGCGCGACTACCTGCTCAACTCGATGCTCGCGAGCCGGTCGGGCCCGCGACGTATCAAGGGGCTGCTGCCGCGCGGGACACCGGTCGCGCACAAGACAGGGACGATCGCCGGCGCGATCAACGATGTGGGCATCATTACGCTGCCGGATGGGGGCGGGCACGTGGCGATCGCGGTGTTCGTGTACACCTTCTACCGGACCGACTGGAGGCGCGAGCGGACTATCGCCGAGGTGTCACGACTCGTGTACGACTACTTCTCGACCGCACTGGATCCGCTGGAGTTCGGTCCCGTTCCGTTCGCGTGCGGCGAAGCTCCATCGCCGGCAGAAACGTGGCAGCCGGATCTGACCCTCGGCGGTGAAGATCCGGCGATGTGACCTTCGACAGGGCCCCGTCGTCTAACTGACGAGGGCAAAGGGCGACATGGTTAGCAGTCGGCCCCCGGCGGCCGCGAAGGCAGCCGAGGCGATCCGACAGAGTCAGAGTCTCCGGGCATCAGGAGGTTCGTTCCATGCGCGCTCCAGACCACGCAGTTCGATTCGCCCTCGTCCCCATCCTCCTGTTCGCCCTGGCCAGTTTTTCCGCCTGCCAGGGATCGGACGCAGACACCTCCAACCTGACAGGAGTTTCCGATCCGGTCCAGGTAAACCTCGAATCCATCACCGTCGACGACCCGCTGTACGAAGTGCTCGACACCGCCCTGCAGGACGAGTACCGGGCGGAGGCGACGTATGGCGCAGCAATCGAGGTGTACGGAGAGACCCGGCCGTTCACGCGGATCGTACTGGCGGAAGGCCGGCACGTCTCTGCCGTCGCCCGATTGATTCAGAAGCGGGGAGTACCGGTTCCGGATTGGGACTCCGATGCGTACCCGATCCCCGCGGACTTCAACCAACTCGAAATCGCCGAGGCATGCGCCCTCGGACACGAGGCGGAGATTCAAAACGTCGCGATGTATGACGAGTTTATCGGCATCGGTCTGCCGGCCGACGTGGAGTCCGTCTTCCAGTCACTGCAGACCGCTTCGGAATTGAACCACCAGGCGGCGTTCTCGCGCTGCATGTGAGACGGTTGCTGACGCGAGCTCTTCGGTTGGATCGGAAATTCACCCGGAGGTGAGGACCGGGAACGTCGCAGCGCGGCGCTCCCGGTCTTTCCACTCCGGCTCACTCGTAGCGCAGCGCCTCGATCGGATCCAGCTCTGCGGCCTGCCGGGCGGGATAGAAGCCGAAGAAGATCCCGATAGCACCGGAAAAAGCCAGTGCGACCACCACGGTGAGCGGAGAGATCGTCGTCGTCCACCCGGTGGCGGAACTTATGATCCGCGCCCCGCCCAGTCCGAGCAGCAGTCCGAGCAGCCCGCCTGCCGCGCTCAACACGGTGCTCTCGACCAGGAACTGGGTCATCACGTCCGATCCACGTGCCCCGATCGACATGCGAATTCCGATCTCCCGGGTCCGTTCGGTGACCGAGACCAGCATGATGTTCATGATCCCGATCCCCCCAACGAGCAGCGAAATGCTGGCGATCGCAGCTAGCAGCAACGTCATCACCTCGGTCGTGCCCTGCGCGGCCTCGGACAGGTCGGACTGATTGCGGACCGTGAAGTCGTCTTCCTCCCAGCTCGCCAGGCCGTGGGCTTCCCGCATGATCGCCGTGATCTCGTTCTGGGCCGCCGGGATGTCCCCGGGCGAAAACGTGCTCGCCAGGATCTGGGGTATGTACTGATGACCGGCGAGCCGCGTCTGTACGGTCGAGTACGGAGCGAGGAGCACGTCGTCCATGTCAGAGCCCTCAGGCGTCTGCCCCTTCTCCGCCAGCACCCCGATGATCTGGAAAGGTACGTTGCGGATCCGGACCTGCTGTCCGACCGGATCCTGTCCCGGAAACAGGTTCTCTGCGACCGTCCGGCCGAGCAGGACGACCTTCTT
>Ga0316191_10002877_pt1 | contig 12617 bp, 8 predicted proteins | sample Eddworburr2cm_MG_FD_204928 | JGI IMG/M metagenome (GOLD analysis project Ga0316191, IMG submission 204928) | Coastal sediment microbial communities from Maine, United States - Eddy worm burrow 2 cm | ecosystem: Environmental > Aquatic > Marine > Coastal > Sediment | place: USA: Maine | collected...
GCCGTCCAGGCAGATGGCAATGGCGCAGGTACTTGATTCCGGGTATGTGCGTCCGTTCACCGTGACGTCCACAGGGGTCATGTCGTTCATTTTTCCTATTGCTTTCTTTGTTCAGGCTGCAAGTTTGTCGCGTTCAAATAGCGCTGCCTGCGGTGGTCTGGCGCTGGCAATGCCCATTGCATCCAGCGATGATTTTGCCGCCGCTACAACCGCACGCATGGTGTAATGGTCCATCCGGCCAATGCAGCCAATGCGGAAACTGTCGACCACGGTCAGCTTGCCGGGGTAGATGATGAAGCCTTTTGCCTTCATCAATTCATAGAACCGGGTGAATTCGAACTTGGCATCAGCCGGGTTGAAGAAGGTCACGATGATCGGTGACAGCCAGCGGTCACGCAGCAGGGTCTCAAAGCCCAGCTCGCGCATGCCGTCGACCAGCACATCACGGTTTTTGGTGTAGCGCGCACCGCGCCCGGCAACACCACCTTCTTCACGATGCAGGCGCAAGGCTTCCATGAAGGCGGCCACGACATGCGTCGGCGGTGTAAACCGCCACTGGCCGGTCTTCTCCATATTGACCCACTGGTCATGCACATCGAGGCTGAGAGAGTGGGCGTTGCCCTTTGCGGCCTGCAGTTCGGACTTGCGGGCAATGATGAAACCGAACCCCGGAACGCCTTCAATGCATTTATTGGCTGATGACACGATCGCTTCATAGCGCACGTCACCGGCATCCACATCGATGGCACCGAAGGCGCTCATGGAATCAATCAGCAGCTTGCGCCCGGCGGCGTAGGTCGCGTCGGCAATCTCCTTGATCGGATTCAAGATGCCGGATGAGGTCTCGCAGTGCACCACCACAACATGGGTAATGGCTGGATCTGCGGCGAGTGCGGCGGCAACTTCCTGCCCGCGTGGCGGCAGATAATCCCCCTTGTCGATGTCGACATGGGCGCGACCGATATAGTCCATGGTTTTTGCAATGCGCTGACCATAGGCACCATTGATCAGCACCAGCGTCTTGCTGTCTCGCGGCAGCAGCGAGCCCAGCATGGCTTCAACCACGAATGTACCGCTGCCCTGGATCGGCACGCAGTCAAAATCCTCAGCCCCGGCGCCGACCAGCGTGAGCAGTTCAGCCCGCAGGCGCGCCGTCATCGTCCGGAACTCGCCGTCCCACGAGCCCCAGTCGCGCAGCATCTGTTCCTTGACCGAATACGCCGTCGTCAACGGGCCCGGTGTCAGCAGGTAGGGTTCCCCCAGCCGTGGCGCTTCCATGGCCGATGCCGCATCCAATTCCAGGTCTGCCTTCATGTCGGGTGCCTTTCGCAAATTGCCCGCGCCAGAAACATTTGTCGCAAATTTAGGCAGTCTCGTTGTATTTGAGAAATCGATATTTCAGATCGACACATAGTTTTTTCTGTGCATCACGACTTAACCTCCGCCAACCGGCTGTCGAGCAGCAATCCGCTCTTTTTCAGGATCGGATAGGCAAAGGTGATGAAGCGCGAATTGATTTCCTTGAGCGCGCGCAGCGTTTCCAGATGAATGTCGCTGGTGGCGATGCTTTGCGTGGTGCCCTGGCCCAGCCGCGCCAGGTGCGCATCATGCGATTGCTCTTCCAGCGTGCGCATGAACTCCTTCTCGGCAACCAGCTGACGCGCCGAATCCACGTCTTCCGAAACCAGTACATTCAGCGACAACTGCATGTTGGCCAGCACCCGGGCGTGCAGCCGGGTCAGTTCATTCCAGCCCTCCTTTGAAAACGTCAGCTTCTTCTTGCGCATTTCGCCCGACAGGCGCAGCAGATCCTTGGTGATGATGTCACCCACCCGTTCCAGGCTGATGGCGATACCGGTCAACTCCATGCTGCGCCTGGCCTGCTCCGGCGACAACTGTCCCTGGTTGAGTTCAGCCAGATAGAGCTTGATACCGGTGTGGGCCTCGTTGACCTGTTCTTCGATCTCGTGAATTCGCGCAGCCGCGTTGGCGTCGGTCGAGACGAACAGGTCCATGACCGGTGACAGCATCAGGTCGACCTGCTCACTCATGCGCAGCAGTTCACGCGTGGCGCTGGCCAAAGCCAGCCCCGGACTGGTCAGCACATTGCGGTCCAACGCACTGGCCGGTTTTACCCTGCCCTGCGGCAGTTTATCGACCACCGGTACCAGCACCCGTGTCATCGCCGCCAACGGCACGACGAGCGGCAGAAAAACAATCACCAGTGCAGCATTGAACAACAAGTGAAAACTGACCAGTTGGCGCGCCGCAGTGGCAGCAACCGCATCCAGAGGCAAGGTCACGTAACGCAGCAATATCAAAACCGTCACCGCACCCACCACCCGTACGCCGAGATTTCCCAGGGTGATACGGCGCGCCTTGCCATGCAGGTTGCGGGTCAGCCATACGGCAATCAGACCGCTGCCGACATTGGCTCCCAGCACCAGCGGCAGACCGGCTTCCAGCGGCAGCACGCCTTGCGCACAAAACGTCGCCAGCATCAGGATCGCCGCCACGCTGGAATGAAACACGAAAGCCAGCAGCGCACCGCCGACAAACGCTGTTACCAGATCGTTGCTGAGATGCTGCACGACGGCCTCAAGATAGGGACTGGCCCGTAGCGGCCCGGTCGCGTCGGCAATCATGCGCAGGGACAGCAGGATGAAAGCAACGCCCAGAACCACGCGGCCGACCTGCCTGACAGCGCGGGCCGAGCCTTTCAGGAACAGCAACCCCCCGGTGACCAGCAGCACCGGCACCAGCCAGGCGATGTCGAGGCTGAGGAACTGCACCGACAGTGCGGTGCCCAGGTCAGCCCCCAGCACAACTGCCAGCGACCCCGTCACCCCCATGACGCCGGTCGCGGTAAACCCCGACACCAGGAGCGCAACCGCGGTCGAACTCTGCAACACTGCTGCCGCCAGAACTCCCGCCAGTGCGTTCAGCACCGTGCTGCGCCGCGACGCCATGAACACATTGCGCAATTCAGCCCCGAAGGCGCGTTCTACCCCGGTGCGAACCATGCGCGTTGAATACAACAGCAGCACAATGGCAGCGGCCAGGTTGAGCAGGAATGCCGAAAGTTGCATGGTCGTTATGGGTCCCGATCACGTCTGTTTAGGGGGTAACAGGCGACAAGCCCGTTGCGCGGCATGCGTCGTCATCAGCGCGCATGGCCGGTTATGGCCTGACATATTCCGTCTCTTGCAACCCATAGCTCAAAGCGATAGTTTTTATCTAATCATATTATTTATCGATACATGGAAAGGCAGCGGCCATGCGCTATGTGCAATTGCGGGCATTTCACAATGTTGCCGTTCACGGCGGGTTCTCACGCGCTGCGGAAGCGCTTCACCTGACCCAGCCGGCCATCTCAGACCAGGTTCGCAAACTGGAGGCTGAATACGACATCCGGTTGTTCGACCGGCAGAGAAAGCAGATCCGGGTGACCGATGCGGGCAAGAAACTGCTCGAGATCACCTACCGTTTGTTCGAGGTCGAACAGCAGGCGCTGGATTACCTGTGTGAAACCCAGACACTGCGCACCGGCCAGTTGAACATCGTCGCCGATGCGGCCCATCACATCCTGCATGTGCTGACACCGTTTCGCCGCGCCAATCCCGGCGTATTTATCTCGGTGCATGGCGGCAACACGGAAACCGCTATCGAGCGGTTGCAGAGCTACGAGGCCGATATCGGGGTGGTCGGTGATGTCCCTGCCAACCGGGAGTTTGAAACCATCCGGCTCAATTCATCCCCCATCGTCGCGTTTACCGCACGCGGCGGACCGCTGGCGAAGCTGAGCACCATGACGTTCAAGGAACTGATGCGCCATCCGCTGGTGTTGCGCGAGACCGGTTCGAAAACCCGCGCCAAGCTGGAAGAGGAGGCCAAACGCCAGGGCATCAGGATCACCGGCAGCATCGAGGCAGAAGGCCGTGAAGCGGTGCGCGAGATCGTAGCCGCGGGCGGCGGGGTCGGCGTGGTCTCTGAAGCCGAGTTCGGCCAGGACACCAGGCTGGTAAAAATCCCCATTTCCGACAGCGCCATGACCATGGACGAATCCATCATCTGCCTGCGCGAACGCCTCGAGAGCAAGGTCATCCGCGCCTTCATGTCAGCCGCGCATGCGGAGATGAAAAGCTGATCCATTCGCAGTTCTTCGATCCAGGCTCTGCCGATCGGCACTACCGAGAATCACCCTAATGGCGGGTCTTCGCCCTACTTCATCAGTTTAAGAACCAGCTCATTGTCAGCAGTTATGTTTGCGACACAAATGAGTTGCCCGCCAGCCTCGCAATTGGCGGCGTCGGACAGCTTCAGATATGGTTCACAGCGTTTGATGTTCGGGTGCTTCCCGGTACTCCTGCAGAGCAATACTCTGGCAGCACCTTCCTCGGAAAGAGCGGCAGTCCAGCGATAATCCTCGTCGAACCGCTCAAAGACGATTCCTGCCTTTTTGGGCAAAGCCTCGGTTTGCCGCGCATAAAACCCCTCAAAGTCACGGCCATCGACGATGACCCGTTTGTAGGTGTGCAAAGGCGCAGGCATTGCCTCTCGAACCGTGGCAGCGATCCCCCGTGTCGTCTGGGAAAACCATGCCACATGGCTGTAACTTGCATACCAGGCCGGCAAGCCGACGCACCCGAACATCAAGATACAGATCAGCGGCCTCCAGCCGAGGAACGTCAAGCCCCAGAAAGCCAGCACGCCACCCCAGTAGACGGAAAATACAGTGCGATGCGATATGCTTATTCCATGTTTCAGGGTGATCACGTAGTGGGCGATCGCCATTGCGAACCCCATAGCCACGAATATGCAGAGACCAGACCATGACGCCCGGGGCGTTCGCCGCATAAAAGCTATCGTCAGGAACACGGCAGCGCCCGCGACCAGGAATTCGAAAAACGGGAAGAAATCCGAAACATGGTTTGCAAACAGCCTGGCGTTACGGATCGCGTTCTCCAAAAGCTGGTCGAAACTGCTGGCCGGATGCGGCTGCCTCCAGACAGCAAGCTCGATTGTCTTGCCGAACTTCAACCACACGAGAAGATTTGCAATGCCGTAGCCCACGACAAAACTCAGCCCCCACCACAAGACGAACTGCGACCACCAGATCAGTCCCGACCGCCAGTTATCGAAGCGTTTATGCAGGTAGAACATCGGCAGGAAATAGATCGCCAGCGAATTGATACCGAAAGACAGGATTGAAAATACCAGCAGGAAAACCGGATACGGAACCCGGTCCACGACGAGAGTTGACAATACCAGCAGCAGGCTGAGCAGGACCATCACCCCGGGCCAGTTCATCAGCGCATACAGGCCGGGAGCCGCGAGCAAGGTGCCCAGCAACAAGACCCGGGACAAGCGATCTTCAGAATACCGGCAGACCAGGAACCACAAAAAACAGGCCATCAGGACAAAGTTGACAGCCCACCAGATTTTCGGATCGGTGCGTGACAGGCCGTCGAAGAAGACATAGTTGAGCCAACGGCCTTCCTGCAAGAATTTATGGTCGAATCTGTGCAGATAACGGATGTCATCGTGACGCCAGAATCCATAATTCATGGCTTCATAAACGATCAACCCATACATCACGCACAGCAGCAAAACAGCCAGAAGTGTACATTGATTGCGCTGCCGGGCCGTCTCGGACGTACCTGAGAAAAAGCCGGCCAGCCGTCGAAGTGGCGACCCTGTCAACTTCACAAGGTCTCTCCGCCAACCGCAAAAGCTGCAATCAGCACAGTGCGCGTATTGCAGGTAACATCACTCAAGCGAAACAAGATCGGATCACCTTCCACTTCGCCACCACCGGTGATCACCAAGCATCACACTGCCCCACTACCAGCCATATCTGGGTACCGTATATTCCGGTATGCCATCAGCGTCCAGCCTGCAACAGGACTGCGGCTGACCCGGATGTTACCGCTGCCGCCAGCCTTGTGTCCTGCCCAGCACATAGCGTGACACCACCGCGTGCACCAGGCGCGCGACAACGTTGGTATAGAAGATCATCATGCCCATGGCGGCCGCCGGCGCTATGTCGCCGGCATCGTCCATGTTGAGCACCGCCACCGAAGCCAGCGTTGTCTTTGAGGAATACAGGAACACCACAGCCGATACCGTCGTCATGGCGTTGACGAACAGGTAGATCATGATGTCGAGGATGGCCGGCAGGCAGACCGGCACGGTGACCCGGCTGAACAGCCGGTAGAACGGCTGCTTGAGCGAGGCGGCTACCGGTTCAAACTCGCCATCGATCTGTTTCAGCGCGGTGACCGCCGTCAGGTGCGAAACCGTATAGAAATGGGTGACCGTGCAGATCACCAGGATTGCCATGGTGCCATAGATGAAGTTGAACGGATTGTCCGGGTTGTTGAAGAAGAAAATGTAAGCCAGCCCCAGTACCATGCCGGGTATGGCCATCGGCAACATGGCCAGGAACTGGAAAGCCGCCCTGCCCTTGTTGAAGCCCTTGGTCTTCTCCACCATGTAGGCGCCGGTGAAGACGATAACCGTGCCGATGACAGCCGTCATCAGCCCCAGCATGATGGAATTGCGATACGCATCCCAGCCGCCGCCATCCATGCGGTCGAAGTCATAGTTCGCCAGGCCCAGCGACAGGTCATAAGGCCAGAACTTGACCAGCGCAGCGTACTGGCAAATGCCCAGAATGGAAATGATAAACACCGCCACAAACGCGCAATAGGCAAGGCAACTCAAGTCAAAATGCCGTGACGGCTTTGGCTGGTAGACCACAGAGCGCGCAGTCAACAGCGCCACCTGCTTGCGCTGCACCATCCGATCGACAACATAGGCAACCAGCGCCGGAATCAGCAGCACGACGGACACCACGGCCCCCATCTGGAAGTTCTGCTGACCGATCACCTGCTTGTAGATGTCCACCGCCAGCATGTTGTACTGCCCGCCGATCACCTTGGGCAGACCGAAGTCGGTAATCACCAGGTTGAACACCACGAAGGCTGCCGAGATCAGGCCATAGCGCGCGCCGGGAATGGTAACCGTCCAGAAGGTGCGCCACTTGCTGGCGCGCAGCGACACGGCCGCCTCATACAGCCGCGCGTCCGAAATCGACAGTGCAATCAGAATAATGATCATCGCGTGGGGGAAGGTGAAGAACACCGAGCCCACCACAATGCCGATCGGCCCGTAGATGCTTTCGCCCATCAGGAACTGCTTTAAAAACCCCTGATTGCCGAACAGGTAGACCAGCGCGATTCCTGGCAGCAGTGACGGCACCAGGATCGGCGCCATGGCAATCATCCGGAACACGCCCTTGAACGGCATGCAGCTTCGACACAGCGCATAGGCAAAGCCAAACGCCAGAGACACCGTGATGACTGTCGAAACCAGCGCGATGAACACTGAATTCTGGATCGACTGAAACAGCGCCGGCGTCGAAAAGTAGGTCGCGAAATTGGCCAGGCCATATTCCTGAATCGGGCGGATTACAACCTTGCGGAAAGTGTTTGAGTCAAACTCCGCCGGTTTGGTGCCGGCAAAACGTTCAGATCCCACCAGGTAGACGGCAGTGTCATCAAGGCCGCGCAACCGGTATTTCACCGGGCTGCGAAAACTGAAATCGGGGAAGAACTGGGTCAGGGCCAGTCGCCCGTCAGTGCTGGTCGAAAGCTCGCCTTCAGTTATGAAGTTGCCGCGCTCGTTCAACTGCTTCAGGGTCACCGCAGGTTGATTGAAAGCACCGCTGTCGTCACTGACCTGAACCTCGAACTGCGTCAGGTCAAACCGGCTGGCCTCGAATGCCTTGGACAACATCGCATACAACGGCATGGCCAGCGCCACGATCAGGTACACGGCCAGCACGATCATGTAGCCGCGCATGATCCAGTCATCGGAGCCCATTTTCGGCTTGATGCGTTTCTTTGCACTAATCCCGGTGCCCAGTGCGTCAAGGCTGCTCATTATTCAGTCTCCGGCCCGGCTGCAAACACTTTCAGCCGGTCGCGGGGAATTTCGATGTGCATGCGCCCGCCAACCTGAATGTCCATGCGGCGCACCGCATTGATCGAGAAGTCGGCAACAATCTGCCCGGCTCCCAGTTCGGAACTGCGCAGCCTGGCGCGCCAGAACGAACCGAGGAACTCCATCTCGTCGACAGTGGTTTCAACCCTGTTTCCCGGCTCCTTTGTCTTGTCCGGTGCGCCCGGCGATCGGGCCCCGTCACCATGCGGAATGATGTCTTCAGGCCGGATGACGGCAATCACCTTGTGGCCGTCGCCATGGGCATGGCCGGCACTGGCAAAACGTCGATTGCCAATTTTGACGCCTTTGCCGTTATTGTCCGCCACGCCTGCAATCTGGTTAGTCTCGCCGATAAAATCAGCCACAAACAAAGAGATCGGTTCGCGGTATACATCCGTGGGCGTGCCCACCTGTTCAATGACACCATGGTTCATCACCACGATGCGGTCCGCCATGGCCAGCGCTTCTTCCTGGTCATGCGTCACCATGATGGTGGTCACACCCAGCTTGCGCTGCAGGTCCTTGACCTCATGGCGCAAATGCACCCGTACCTTGGCATCCAGCGCCGACAGTGGTTCGTCCAGCAATAACAGCCCCGGCGACATGGCGAGGGCGCGCGCCAGCGCAATGCGCTGCTGCTGCCCGCCTGACAGCTGCGCCGGATATTTCCTGGCCTGTTCCGGCAGTCCGACCAGCTCCAGCAGTTCCGCCACACGCTTGTCGATGTCGGGTCTGGCAATACCGGAATTTTCAAGCCCGAAGGCGATGTTCTTTTCAACTGTCAGATTGGGAAACAGCGCATAGGACTGGAACACGATACCGAAATCACGTTCCGCCGGCGGCAACGCGGATATGTCCTTGCCATCCTGAAAAACCGCACCGGTGGTCTGGATGTCCAGTCCGGCAATTGCTCTGAGCAGGGTTGTCTTGCCGCAGCCGGACGGGCCGAGAAAGCACACGAACTCACCGCGTTTCACTTCAAGCGAAATATCCTTCAGTGCGAAGAAGTCACCGAACGCCTTCCAGACATTTTCAATCTTCAGATAGGATTCTGTTGTACTTGCCTGCCCCATTAGCTTTTCCCCGCGCAACCGCACTTGTGGGTGGCCGGTATTGCTCAGCACCACACTACCATAGTTCAGAGGCACCGGCGATCAACCGGTGCCTCGTCTGCTGTTTGCTGTCTAGCCCTTGGGCTCTGACTTGGAGTCGTAGCGCTTCTGCCATTCGTCCAGAATTGCCTTGCGGTTGTTGGCGGCAAATTCAAAGTCGTTGTCGATCATCTTTTCCAGCAGGTTGGCCGGGAAGTGTTCAACAGGCTTGGCAACGCCTGGATATGCAACCACGGCGTAACCGGAGTTGTACATCTCGTTGGCCTTCTTGGTGATGGTCCAGTCAGCCAGCGTCTTGGCATCAGCCAGGTTGTCGGTACCGGCTACAATGGCAGTGGCCTCCATGTCCCAGCCCACGCCTTCTTCAGGCACGATGATCTCGATGGGCGCGCCGGCTGCCTTTGACTTGGCACCACGGAACGCGAACGACACACCGATTGGAATCTCACCGGCTGCGGCCATCTTGCACGGCTTGGACCCGGAATGGGTGTAGGCGGCAATGTTGGCGTGCAGGCCGTCCATGAATGCCCAGCCTTCCTTTTCGCCGAACATCTGCAGCCAGCTGGATACATCCAGGAATCCGGTGCCGGACGAATTCGGGTTCGGCATGATCACATGACCCTTGTATTCGGCCTTGGTCAGGTCCTTCCAGGATTTCGGTGCGGTCAGCCCGAGCTTGCCGCCTTCAACCGTGTTGAAACAAACCGCGGCAACCCAGGCGTCCATACCCGTCCAGGTTGGTGGCGTGCTCTTGTCGATAAATTTCTTGTCGAGCAGTTCGACACCCTTGGGTGCGTAGGCTTCAAGCATGCCTTCCGATTTCAGCAGCAGCAGGGATGTCGCTGCCAGACCCCAGACCACGTCAGCCTGCGGGTTGTTTTTTTCCGCCAGCAGTTTCGCGGTCACAACACCGGTTGAATCACGAACCCAGTTGATCGTGATATCAGGATGATCAGCATTGAATGCATCAGCATATTTCTTGAGATCTTCGGCTTCGACTGCAGTGTAAACCGTCAATTCACCAGCCATCGCTGCTGAAATCGACATAACACCAACTGCAACCCCGGCCAAAAGTCCACCAGCAAGTTTCTTAAACATGACACCTCCTTGTCAGCGCATAAATTTGTGTAGTCAGGCAGGTTGACAGCCATGCGAATGCCGCCACCCGAAATTCAATTTAGCCCACTCCCCACCAGATATGGTTGCGTTATGTGACAGATAAATGAAATCGATAATAATGATGCAACGCCTTTTTAAATCTATAGGTCGTTGGCGCATCATTCCACAGTCCGGGGCTATGGACAGAGGCCATCAATCAACCGCGGCACGCGTGGACACGCAATGCCAACAACCCGGATTTACAATTGGCAGGCAGCTTGCCCGCGAACATCAAAGTGGCTCAAATCGCCGCCCTGCCAGATCAGATGGAAATGCCCGGGAGCAAATCATGGGCATCTGTATCCATGTTTGCACCTGCCAAGGTTGAAGAATCCGGTGAGCGTTGTCTGAATCTTCCGAATGCGGACGGGTGTCATATCGAAACTTCACACCGGTATTTTTGTGATATGCTGGCGTTTTGGTAGATTGATTTCATGAAATCGAGGCCTCCATGAACAAGAACGCAAATGCGACATACCATCTGAGACCGCTTCGCAAAACAGATATTGCGACCGTATCAGGCTGGTTTGAATCGCTTGATGATCTGTCACTTTTTGACCGTACGATGCGGGTGCCGGTCAATCACGAGGCCGTCGAGAAATCTCTGCTGGACGCAGCGGGCATTGAAGGTGCCGTCGGAAAATGCTGGTTCGCCATCGAAGCCGAACGCGACAGTTTGAACGGTATAGTGGGACTGGAAAACATCAACCCCATCAATGGTGACGCGATCTTGGCCCTGTTCATCGAACATGACTCCCGAAACAAGGGGATCGGCATTCGCACATCTGCGCTGATTCTTGATATGGCGTTCAACCAGTTGCGCCTGAACAGGGTCAGTTCGTTTTACCGGGCAGACAACAAAGCTTCTCGCAAACTGACGACTGCTGCCGGGTTCCAGGAGGAAGGCTGCCTGCGCAAGGCATGGTTTTCAGGAGGTAGCCATATGGACATGATCTGCGTCGGTCTGCTGCAGTCTGAATGGGCGAAACGCCGGCAGGAACTGGTCGCCGAACTGTCCGCCGGGCCGCGAGTGACCTTTGGACACAAATCCTCCGGAGGATGGTCCTGGCCACCGATGAATTGAGTATAAATCGGATATGTTTACCCGCGCGGATCTGGTGTGCCGTCCATGCCTTTCAGAATCGCGTATACCAAAAAGATATGCCAACAAGGCAACGCAAGGTACCTAACAAGTGAATGCACTGCAGACCAGACCAGCAGATTCGAGCAAGCGCCAACTGGGTGCGATCCTGTTTGCAGATGTCGTCGGTTACAGCAAACTGATGAGCCAGGATGAAATTGCGACGCACCATTCGGTCGGGCAAAGTCTTGAGCTGTTCGAGGCCAAGAGTGCCGAATATGGCGGCGTCATTCTGGATCAGAGGGGCGACAGCGCTCTGGTGCTGTTTGACAGTGCGGTCGCGGCTGTTGAGCTTGCCGTCGCCATCCAGGAGCAGTTTGAAAAGGTGAATCCGGACGTCGCTGAAGAACGCCAGATCAGGTTCCGGATCGGTATCAATGTAGGCGAAGTCCTCAGGGACCAGCGCGGCGTTCACGGTGACAGTGTCAACATCGCAGCCAGGCTGGAAAGTATTGCAGACCCGGGTACAATTTTCATAAGTTCTGCAGTGCACGATCTGATACGCACCAAGCTCAGTTATGGCTACGAGTATGTTGGCTCGAAAGTGCTGAAAAACATCGCCGAGCCGATAGATGTTTATCGTGTCCGATCAGAAGTTGACGGTGCCACCATGGCCCCCAGCATTCGCACCCATGCCAACAAGGACAAGCGCCTGCAGCCCGATATTCCGTCTATCGTGGTCTTGCCTTTCGAGAATCAGGGCTCGGACAATAGCGGAGACTGGCTGGCCGAAGGCATAACAGAAGACATCACAGTCAACCTGTCCAAGTTCAAGAACCTCTTCGTCATTTCCAGGAACTCGGCATTCCTGTTTCGCGAAACCCAGGTTCAGCCGCAGGACGCCGCCCGCCAGCTTGGTGTCCGATATGTCACCCAGGGCAGAATCCGGCGCGCGGGAAACCGAATTCGCATTTCGGTCGAATTGGTCGATACCGATGCTGACCGGGTAATATGGGGTGAGCAGTACAATCGCAATCTGGATGACATTTTCACCCTCCAGGACGAGATCACCGAGACCGTTGTTGCCGCTTCCACCGTTCAGATAGAAGCCAGCGAGCGTGAACGTGTGCGCCGCGCACTGCCGCGCGACCTGGCCGCCTACGGCTTCCTGCTGCAGGGCCAGCAACTGATATTCAAGTACACAAGGCCGGACAATCATCGCGCCCGCGAATTCTATCGATCGGCACTCGAGGCAGACG
>Ga0316191_10002879_pt1 | contig 12614 bp, 7 predicted proteins | sample Eddworburr2cm_MG_FD_204928 | JGI IMG/M metagenome (GOLD analysis project Ga0316191, IMG submission 204928) | Coastal sediment microbial communities from Maine, United States - Eddy worm burrow 2 cm | ecosystem: Environmental > Aquatic > Marine > Coastal > Sediment | place: USA: Maine | collected...
GGAATGATGAACTGGTTGGTGGAGACGGCGATGATTTTCTGGGCGGAGACGACGGCGACGATGTGTTGTGGGGTGATGACGGCCGAGATCTTCTGGTTGGTGGGACCGGAGCTGATGTGCTTTACGGTGGGGCCGACGATGATCATGTTGAAGGGGGTGATGGACAGGATCAACTGGCCGGAGACAGCGGCAACGATACCTTGATCGGCGGCGCGGGCGCAGACGTAATCGAAGGTGGAGACGGCGACGATCTGGTGCTGGGCGGGCTCGGAGCGGACTGGATTCTCGGTGGCGACGGTGCCGATGAGCTCCGCGGCGGTGGGGATGGCGATACCCTTCATGGAGGAGGGGGCGCCGACCGGCTTTATGGTGGAGAGGGTCAGGATCACCTGTACGGTGACGGTGTTGGCGGTGGCCTGGGCGATGACTTCCTGGATGGCGGGTCCGGTGACGATCTCCTTATGGGAGGGCAAGGGCACGATGTTCTGCTGGGTGGTGCCGGTCGTGACGTGCTGCAGGGTGAAGGCGGGGATGACAATCTTCAGGCAGGTTCGGGCGATGACCAGGTCTACGCCGGGGCCGGCCACGACCAGGTGCTGGCCGGCCCGGGGGACGACAGGATCGATGGCGGTGACGGAGACGATAGGCTCGATGGTGGTGCGGGTGACGACATCGTTTCCGGAGGGAGCGGCTCGGACTATCTGATTGGTGGTGCCGGCCGGGACATATTGAACGGGGGAGATGGCGCCGACACTTACCGATTCGGCCGGGGTATGGGCCAGGCGCGGATAATCGATGCAGCCAGCAGCGGCAGCGATATCGATCGCATTGAACTGGCTGCCCAGATCCGACCCGAACACGTGTCCCTTCACCGACAGGGCGACGATCTTGTTGTGGTTCTCGACAAAGGCCCCACGCAGCTTTGGATCCAGGGTCAATTCGGCGCCAACGGAAGCCGAAATGGACCCGGTGCGGGCATCGAACGTATTGAGTTTGCGGACGGGACCGTTTGGTCTGGTTTGGATCTCCAGCCAACCGTCGACGTGGTCGCACCCGGCGTGTTCTACGGCACCGACGGCAACGACCGGTTTGATGTCATGCATCCCGACGACCTGCTGATCGAACAGCCCGATGCCGGGCATGACAGCGTCTACAGCGCCGTCAGTTATACGTTGCACGAGCACTTGGAGGACCTGACCTTATTGGGTTTCCTCAACCTGGACGCATTGGGTAACGAGGGTGACAACCTATTGATCGGCAATGCCGGGGACAATGTTCTGGACGGGCTCGGTGGTTTCGACCTGCTCAGGGGCGGCACGGGGGATGATCGCTACCGTGTCCACGCCGGCGACACGGTGGTGGAGTTGGCCGGACAGGGCAACGACTGGGTTTACTCTGATACCTCTTTCGTACTGCCCGAGAATGTCGAGAATCTCAAGCTGATTGGCAACTACATTTACGGACTCTGGGGCACGGGCAACGCCTTGGACAATACGATTGTCGGACGTTGGGACGTAGGCGACAATCACCTGGATGGCGGGCTCGGCGCCGATACCCTCATCGGTGGATACGGTTCGGACACGTTTGTCGTCGATAACTCCGGCGATGTGATCATCGACGACGGCGACGCTGGACGAGATACCGTTCGCAGTTCGATTTCCTACACCCTTGGGGCCCATCTCGAGGATCTTGTTCTGACCGGCGGCACATCCACCGAAGGTCGTGGCAATCACCGTGACAACATCCTGGACAGCTCAGTCAGCGCCGCCTCCAATCACCTTGTGGGAGGTGCCGGGGACGATCTCTACAGAATTGGCAGGGGCGACACGGTTGAAGAGGCGGCTGATGGTGGGACGGACACCGTGGAGTTCATCGGCACTGGGCATTCGGTCCAGGATCTGGCTTTCTACGCGGACGTGGAGAACCTTCGGTTTGGACAGGGTGCAGGCGGCACACTGATCGGCAATCAATACAGTAACGCCTTTGAGGGCGGTGTTATGGCCGACCACATTCTCGGCAATGGTGGCGACGACCATCTCGTGGCCGGCGACGGCGATGACATCCTTGAAGGCGGATCCGGAAACGACATATTGCAGGGCGGGCGCGGCAATGATCGGTATCTGATCAACGCCGGGCATGGGCACGACACCCTTCTGGATCAGATCGGCTTCGACACGGTGGCATTCGGAACTGCGATTCAAGCCAGCGACGTATCCTGGAGCACACAGGGTGACAGCTTGAAACTGGAGATCGGGTCCGATCAGTCTTTGCTGGTCCAGGACTGGACTGGAGCTGTAACCATCGACCGATTCCAGTTCGCCGATGGCACGGAGGTTCTGCGCGCCGACGTTGAGTCGGTTCTGGCCGGCGGATATCTCATCAACACGCCGCCTATCGTGATGCGGACCATCGCGGATCAGCAAGTCGTTATCGGGCAGCGATGGGACCTTGCACTTGGCGAGGACCTGTTCACGGACCCGGATCCCGGGCATTCCCTCGATCTGAGCGTGCGGTTGGTGAGCAGCGAATCGCAATCCTGGCTGAGTTTCGATGCCAAAACCCGAACCCTGAGTGGCGTGCCCGGGTTGAACGATCTGGGTTCCCACCGCGTTAGGGTGCAGGCAACCGACGATCGTAGTGGTTCAGCTGGTTTCGAGTTCGATGTGATCGCCGGTTACCCCAACCCTGTCGTTGCGCCGGAGGGACTGTTTCGTAAGATAGGGTCCGCTGCCAGTGAAGTTTTGCAGGCGGGCTCGGACGATGGCGAAACGGGCTGGTGGTTGGACCCGCGCGCTGGGCATGATGAAGTTCTGGGCTCATCCGCGAACGATGTCTTGATCGTCACCTGGGGCCGGGACCGGCTCGATGGCGGCGAAGGTGACGACACCTTCCTGTTGTCGGAGGCTATGGGTGGCTATGACAGTTTGCTGGGTGGGCCTGGTTTCGACCAGGTGCTCGGCACCGACGGGGACGATGTACTCAAGCTCAATGAGTTTTCGCCCGATCACTCGACAGAGCTGATCGATTTGGGCGCCGGCATCGATCGGATCGCGGGCACCAACGCCGACGATGTGCTCGATTTTTCGGCCACTCATTTGGTCGGTGTTGAAACCGTGTTTGGCCACGGCGGCAATGACCTCATCGCCGGTTCTGAGGGTGCGGACGTAATCCACGGCGGCTTTGGTTCTGACAGACTCATAGGTGGAGGCGGGGACGACCGTTTTGTTTTCAGCGGTTCGGCTCGGGGGCTCGATAGTGTCAGTGGTGGCGACGGTTGGGATGTCATTGTCGGCACGGACGGCGATGATGAAATCCACCTCCAGACGCTGGGCTCGGAATCCTCCATCGAACAGATTCTGGCTGGGGCTGGCAGTGACAGGTTGTTTGGTACCATCGGCAGCGACCATATCGACCTGCGTGGCATCGATGTCATGAACCTTGAGGCCATCGACGGTGGACGTTGGCACGACACCTTGATCGGGTCCGGAGGCGATGATTTTCTGATTGGCGGTGGCGGCCGTGACATGCTCTCGGGCTATTGGGGTGATGACACCTATTTTTTTGAGCCTGGGTTTGGTCGTGACCGGATCATCCAGCAGTATCAGATCGACTCTCCTGCAGAATTTCCGTTGCCGCCGGAGATGGGCGATGATGTCAGGCCGATCGACACGCCCGAGGAATGGCTTGGGTCTCCGTCCTTCGAAATAGAGGATGGATCGTCGCCGGGATTACCGGTCCTTCACGGCCCGGGTACGGACCGGGTGATGTTTGGTGGGGCCATTGCGCCGGATCGGCTTTGGTTTAAAAGGGTTGGGGATGACCTAAGAGTGATCGCTGGCGAGGGGCGAGATAATGTGACCATCGAGAATTGGTTTCGGTCCGAATTTGATCGTGTGGACCGGTTCGAAACCGCTGGGGGGGGTCGACTTGTGGCCGATGAAGTGCAACTGCTGGTCCAGGCGATGGCGGCCTACTCATTGGACGACGACGCAGTGTCGGTGCCGCAGTCTGCTTATGACGCCATGGCCCCGCTCATTGCCGAGACTTGGCATACGGCCTGATTTTTGCCGAGTTCGCTATTGAATGCGTTCAATCCGAATGCGATGGCCTGATGCGATGGGAGTTCTCATGAGGCATTTGCTTAGTGTTTTCACGTGGATCGTCTGCCTGAGCACTTGCTCATGGCTAGACGTTCTGGCCGCCGATGATGGAATGCCGGGCGCGCTTAAGGCGCGTCAGGCATGTCAGACGTGTCACGGTGGACAGGGCCGGCAGACGGCTCAGGCCGAAACGCCCAATCTGGCTGGCCAGAGCGCGGCTTATTTGCAAAAGCAGTTACAGGCATATCGTGCTGGAACCCGCCAGAATGCCCTGATGCAAGCGGTAGCCGAAGTGCTCAGCGATGAGGAAATTTCGGAACTGGCTGCTTTCTACTCCAGCCAACGCATGGCCTATTGTTGGTGATGGAGACGCGACACCATGTTCGTTGACGGCCGGGCGATCGACCAAGACGAGATCCGTCAATACGACCTGTGTATCGTAGGGTCTGGACCGGCAGGTATCTCCATCGCGCGGGAGTTCATCGGTCGGGACGAATCGGTTTGCGTACTGGAAAGCGGCGGTCTCAGGTTTGATTCAGAGACCCAGTCATTGGCCGCAGGTGAAGAAACCGGGCAGCCGTTCTTCACTCTTGTCAGTATCGTTCTGCGCTACTTCGGCGGCACCAGCAATCACTGGGCCGGGAATTGTTTTCCCCTGAGCTCAATCGCCATGGGCCACCGTGAATGGGTTGATGCGCCGGCCTGGCCGGTCAGCCTTGAACGGCTCATGCCTTTCTACCATCGCGCGCAGGAGTTGATCGGGCTTCCGGAGGATCCCTGGGACCTGTCTCACTGGCTCATGAAAATGGGTGGACAGGTGCTGCCTCTCAAGGCTGGGCCTTTGGAACCGGTGCCGGTGCAGATCAAGCCGCAACGTTTCGGACAGGTCTACCGGGAAGAACTGGAGCAGGCATCCAACGTCCATGTGCATCTTTGGTCGAACCTGACCGAGCTGGAAACGGACGTCAATGCCGCAACCGTCCGGCGCGCGCGGGTGAAATGTCTCAACGGACGGACATTTGCGGTACAGGCTCGACGGTTTGTTCTGGCGTCCGGAGGCGTTGAGAACGCCCGGCTGCTTTTACTATCGAATGGGGCCCGTCCGACGGGCCTGGGTAATGAGCATGATCAGGTCGGGCGCTTCTTTATGGATCACCCCCGGCTGGTCGCGGGCGAACTGCATCCGCAGGTTGATGCCAGGCCCTCCCGCGCGTTCTTGACCATGCGGAACGGTCAGGACAAAGTTGCCATCCAGTATCGGCTGTCGGAGAAAGCTCAGACTGAGCGCCGAACCACACAGAGTGCCGTGGCACTGCGGCCGATTTCGCCGGAATGGTTTCCGGACCGATCGCAGTCGCTTCCGATCATGTCATATCGCCAGATCCTCCGTAATATTAAACACGCTCGAGTGCCGGATGACTTTGGCAAGCACCTGGCGAATGTGTTTTCAGATCCGGGCGAGGTCAGCCGCTATGTCTACGGTGATCTCCGTTATGGAGATGACCAGCCTGTGGATCACTACCGCTGCTATGTGCGGTTTGAGCCGAATCCGAATCCGGAAAGCCGCGTTACCTTGTCCGAACGGGTGGATGCGCTCGGCATGCGTCGCGCGAAGTTGAACTGGGCGCTGGCGGACCGGGACCGCCATACGGTACGCGAGACCATGCGAGCTCTGACGGCTCAGGTGGGACGTTCGGGATATGGCCACGTTCGCTCCTTCGTGGAGGAAGAGGAGTGGGGATGGCCGTCGGATACGCTAGGTGGGCGGCACGAGATGGGCACAACGAGGATCTCGGAGGATCCCACGCAAGGCGTGGTCAACCAGGATTGCCGAGTTCACGGTGTTGATAATCTTTACATAGCGGGCAGTTCCGTGTTCCCCACCGTGGGATCCGGTTGGCCGACCATGACCCTAATTGCCATGGCGCTCCGCTTGGCAGATCATCTAAAGCAATCGGGAAGAGTGGACGAGGTCGAGAGCGTGTCTCCAGCAATCGGCAACGCTTCTTCGGTCGACGCTCCGGTGCGCGGTTAAGCCATGCCCACGCTTGCACGGAGAGACCTGCTCAAGCTGCTGGCCCTCGGAGTTTTAACCCCTGTCCGAATGGTTGCGGCAACGCCTGAAAGCCTCCCAAGCGCGGCCCTTGTCCTATCGCGAACATCCGCTCACGCTGGTAGTGCCAAGCTCGTCGGCCAGGTTTATCTTGAGCATAGACCGCTCGAGCGTGACGTCAACTTGCTGCTCAGGCATATCGCCGGGGTACTGGGCACAGCTCACGGAGCAGTATCGAGGGCGGATGACCCGTTGACACTGGTTCCCGCGCTGCGCCGCGCAATTGAAGCGGACTTTGAAGCTGGGCGGTGGGTCAACCTGGAGGGATGGCTGGTCGCGGAGACCGAAGGTCGGGTTTGCGCTTTGCAGTGCCTGATTTGAGTGCGTGGTCCCGGTGATCCTTAAGCAAGGTCTTATCAATTGATGCGAATCGCGTTTCGGTCCACAAGGGTACAGATGCGAGGCCCCCGGTGCAGCGCCATAGTCATTCTATGGCCAAGCCGGGAAATGCGGCAGGTGTGCCATTGTGGGCGAAACCCCTAAGTGGCCGGGTCTTTGCGCCCTTGATACCGCGTTGCGCCTCGCTCCTTGGCAAGTCACTTATTTGCCTTTGGTCAACTTCGCTCGGTGCACCTGGTACCAGAGAGCGCCAAGAAGCTGGCCCGATCGCAGCAATTGGTCAGACCTTCCTTAAACGGCTGAATTCTCAACGTTTCGTCAGATCCCAGGGACTGCACGTGGTTGGATTTCGGAGCTGGGTAAGAAATCTCTGATTGACAACGTGGCTTATCCACATTCCCTTCTCACGCGCCCTTTGATGTTGCAGTGCAAACAGGAAAACATGCTGAACCTTTGGAAAAAACAGGCTAAGCATCTGATATGAAAAGATATAACGAACTAAGGTCTGTTGCGCGAGAGAGTCTGTAAAGTATTGTAGACACAAGTTTTTACGGCCAGCCCTTGGATTTTGCCCACAAAGTTATCCACAGTGTTGCCGCCGCACCCGTCCGGCTGTATGCGAAGCGATATCGCCGGTAAGCTGGATTGCCATGTACACCGCCCTCAAGCACGTTCACCTGGCAACCGTTTGCATCAGCTTCTGTCTGTTTTTCCTGCGCGGTGTATGGATGATCGGCGATTCGCCGCGGCTCAAGCAGACTTGGGTAGGTATCGTCCCCCATATCAACGACACCGTGCTTTTGCTCAGCGCCATCGGCATGGTGAGTTTGATTGGCCAGAGCCCGTTCGCGTTCGATTGGCTGACGGCAAAGATCGTGGCCCTGGTGGTTTACATCCTGGTGGGAACGGTCGCTATCAAACGAGGCTCCACCAAAGCGATTCGCATTGGTGCTTGGGCTTTGGCAATGCTCATCTTCAGTTACATGGTGTCGGTGGGTTTGTCCCGGGATCCTCGCGGCTATTTGCCGCTGATGTGGGGCAATCTCTGAACCGACGCTTGTGTGAACGCTTGGCCCGTGGCAGGGGCTCGACGCGACCCCCTGAGCCCGGCCGCTTCGGTTGCATTACCAGAGGATTGCTAAGCTTCTTTGAACGGCGCATTTGCCCCGACAGGAGGAACCTGGCGCATGATTCGAGCAATTGTCTACAGTCCGGAGACTGGAGAGATACGCCATGGTGAGTGGGCTCTGGTTGACGATTGGCGGCGCACACGGCGCGGGAAGCTGTGGGTTGACCTGGAAGGTGAGGACCAAACTCAAGAGCACGAACGCCTGATCAACTGGTTGGGGATCAACCCATTGGCAGTCACCGACGCACAGCGGGATCGGCATCCGCCCAAGGCCGAGGTGTTCGACGACTATACCTTTTTGCTGTTTAAGGAGTTGCGCGCAGACATTGACGAATTGGACAGCGAGACTGTGCAAGTCGCCCTATTTGTTGGGGACGATTTCCTGGTCACCCGCCACAGCGGCCATTCGGCCAGTTGTGAACAGCAGTGGCTTGACCTGCAGGCATCCAGCGATGGTCTGACAAATGGTCTCGACTATCTTGCCATTCGGATCATTCGTGGTCTGATCGATCGTTATCTTCAGATCACGCTGGGCCTGGAGGCCCGATTGGAGGAACTTGAGAATGAGATGTTCGAGAGCCCACGGGACGATTTGCTGACCGAACTCAGTCGTTACAAATCGGAGTTGCGGCGACTGCGGCGCTTCTATGTCTACATGACCCAGGTCGTAGCCTTTGTTCGCGAGCCACTGCCGCCCGGATTCAGTGTCGATAGTGAGCACCACGTCAATGATGCCTACGAGCAACTCGACCGCCTGGTAAGCCTGTCTGGTCTGTATCAGGACCTGGTGTCCGACTTGATGGAGGGATACCTTTCCTTGTCCTCCCATCGCCTGAATCAGATCATGAAAGTGCTGACCGTCATCACGGCCATTTTCGTCCCCCTCAGTTTTCTGGCCGGTATCTATGGGATGAATTTTCAGAACATGCCTGAGCTGAGCAGCGAGCACGGCTATTTTCTGCTGTTGCTGGTTATGGCCGCGATTGCGGTGTCGCTCATCGCTTTGTTTCGTCGGCGGGGCTGGGTATGAAGCTGTGGTCGGGCCTTCTGGGCGTGACTTTGCTGCTGTTGGCGCTGGGCCCCGCCACGGCCCAGGAGCAGCAACCGGTCTCGGAGGCGGTACCTGACGCTGTAGCAACGCCCGATCCACAGCAGTTGGACAGTGATTGGTGGCGGTTTATCTCCGAGGCTGGTGACTCGCTGGAACAGCGACTGGCGTCTCTCGTTGCGCGGGTCGAAGCAGTCCCGTCTGGCACGCCTGCCGAACGCAGCGGTTCGTTGCATGAATTGACCGAGACCGTGCGTTCAGGCGCCGCAACCTACAAGACGCTGCGCCAAACGCCGACTACAGACTCGATTCCGGCCCCAATCGCGCAAGCGAGCTATTCCCTCGAGGCCCTGCTCGCGCTGCATCAGAGCCAGCAGAAAATGCAGTCCGAACTCGAGTTCGATCGCCAGGAGGTAGATCGCATCGAGACCGTGCTGAAACTCGCCAAACGGCAGCTCGACACCGCCCGTGCGGCCTATCTCCAGAAACCGGTATCCGATTCCGATCGGTACATTGATGGTCTGCGCATAATCGCCGATCGGCTCAATCTGGAACTGGCCAAGGAGGATTTGCGGCTCAAACACGGTCGTCTTAAATCCTTGCGTGATCACCTGGAAGTATTGATGCCGGTTGTCGAGGCTGCCGAGCTGCGGCTGTCGATTGAACCGGAAGAACTGGAGCAGCTTCGCGAGCAGGCGCAGCTCGGCCCGGCGCAGGTTGAGCGCTTGCGGGCGGAACTGACACGTTTGCAGCTCAGCAATACCTATGGCGCCGCAGAAACCGCTGAGGAGCGCATCCGCAGCCGTCATTACGAGATTCGCGTTGCGACCACCGCAGCACGGTTGTCCGCCGTCGAGTTGGCGAACTTCGTTTATCAGATGGGACGCATGCTCGGAGAAGTTTCTTCCGGTGAGTCCAGTCTCTCACCCGAAGCCACACGGGCATTGCTTGAGGCGTCCGCTGTTGGCATTGCCGCAGCCCGAGAGTCACGCCTGGAGTGGGTGCAAATCGTGCGGCGAGGGCAAACCGACCTCGAGGGCCAGCTCAACAATCCACTTGCCTTGCGCAATTGGATTGCGCTGCAAGGTCAACTTCAGGAAGCCACCGCAAACGTGGACGGTCGTTTGCGTGATGCCGAACTGCTCAGGCAGTTGCTGGCCCGGCGATTGGCGAAGCAGGAGGGTTGGCTGGCCACATCGCTACAGTCAGGACGTGAGGCATTCGCCGATTCGCTGGACTGGGTCGGCGGTTTCATGACCATGAGCCTGTTTGAGGTCAGTGAAACGCCTGTGACCCCCTTGGGTCTGACGCGTGTGGTGGTGATCCTGGGCATTGCCTGGCTGCTGTCCCGCGGTGTGCGGCGTGCGCTGGACCGCCTGCGCAGCCGAAAGGACTCGATGAACCAGGCTGCGCTATATACTCTTGGACGCGTTCTGCACTATCTGTTGCTGTTGGTCGGACTCTTGATCGCGCTGTCCTCGATCGGCATCGATTTTACCAAATTCGCCCTGTTTGCCAGTGCGCTTGGTGTTGGCATCGGCTTCGGTCTACAGAATCTGATCAGCAATTTTGTCGCCGGTCTGATCCTGTTGTTCGAACGTAGCCTCAAAGTAGGGGATTTCGTTGAGTTGGAATCGGGGGTTACCGGCGAGGTCCAGGAGATCAGTATTCGCAGCACCCTCATCACCACCAACGACAATGTTGACATCGTGGTGCCAAACTCAGAATTTGTCAGCACCCGGGTAACAAACTGGACCATGCGCCAAGCTCACCGACGTGTGCGGATTCCGTTCGGTGTGGCCTATGGCACCGATAAGGAACTGGTGCGCCAGGCCGTCCTGGAGGCGGCCCAGGAGGTACCTCACACCCTGTCCCAGAAGAATCGGGAACCCCAAGTGTGGCTGGTGAATTTTGGTGAAAGCAGTCTCGACTTCGAGCTGGTCGTCTGGCTTCGACCTGAAGCCGTCAAGCGCCCGTCCAGAGTGGCTGCGGACTACAATTGGGCGATCGAATCCGCGCTGGGCCGATACGACATCGAGATACCGTTCCCACAACGCGACCTGCATATGCGATCGCCAAACCATCTTGAGCCAAAACCCACCGTGGCGCCCTAGCTCCACCGCTGTAAGGGTGGGGAAATGCCGAATTCTGGAAAATTCGTAATGCGGACACCGCTATAACAGCGGAATTGTATCTCATGCGAAATTGGTCGGGGTGACTGGATTCGAACCAGCGACTTCCACCTCCCGAAGATGGCGCTCTACCAAGCTGAGCTACACCCCGACTGGACGCTGGGTCAGTGGTTGCGGTTTGCCGAAAACTCGGCCAGGCCCACCAGTGCGGATTTGAACGGCGATTCGGGCAACTGAGCGATGGCGGCCACCGCTTTTCGTGCCTCCTCCCGAGCAAGCCGCGAAGTATATTGGATCGCCCCGGTCGATTCAATCGCTGCCCGCACATCGTCGATTCGATCCAGGCCGCCTTGTTCGATCGCCTCACGAATCAGGGTTCTTTGCGCATTGGAGCCCTCGCGCATGGCATGGATCAAGGGCAAAGTGGGTTTCCCTTCGGCGAGATCGTCGCCAATGTTTTTTCCGATCTCGCCGGCGTCTGCGCTGTAGTCAAGCACATCGTCGATCAACTGAAAGGCAGTGCCCAGGTGCATCCCATATCTGGCTAAGCCCTGCTCCCACTGCTCGGGCTGCTCAGCCAGCACGGCCCCGAGTCGGGCTGCGGCCTCAAACAGTTTTGCGGTCTTACACTGAATGACCTCAATGTATCGCGCCTCGCTGGTATCGGGATCACGCACATTCAGCAGCTGCATGACCTCGCCCTCGGCAATTGTATTGGTGGTGTCGGCCATGATCCGCATGACACGCATGTTCTCAACGGAGACCATCATCTGAAATGATCGCGAGTACAGGAAATCGCCCACCAGCACACTGGCGGCATTGCCCCAAAGGGCATTGGCGGTATCACGTCCTCTGCGAAGGTCAGATTCGTCCACCACGTCGTCGTGGAGAAGCGTAGCGGTGTGGATGAATTCGACTATGGTGGCCAGATTGATGTGGTGCTGGCCCTGATACCCGCAAGCGCTGGCGCTGAGCAAGACCAAGGTTGGGCGCAGGCGCTTACCGCCGCTGTTGACCAGGTAGTTGCCCAATTGATTGATCAGCGCAACGTCCGACAGCAGCTGCTCATGAATGAGACGGTCGACCGCACTCATATCCGCATCGACCAACGAGCGGATGTCTTCCATCGCCAGTGATGATGTAGGTTTGGGTGGTGCGTGCAACGTCACCTGGTCGGATTCCGGCACCGGACAGTCCCGTAAGTCTAGCGGTTGATTACAACCAGTTCAGGTTTCCCGAGGTCCCATATCGTACTCATCAAGTCGGCAGGCCATGAGACCTCGGGGTTAGGCGGGTCTCGTTTGTTGCCCAGGCCCGCTCAGTTGGTAGAGCAAGCGGGCCCGGCCATTGGGCCGACCGACCTCGCGGATTGTACGCGCACGACGTTCGAGTGCACAGGGCCAAGACTTGACCATACCCGCACAGTAGCCAGCGAGGCTCGATTCTTGGCGCCACTGGCCGCATCAGCGTTTCGACGGTGGCAACGCGCCACCAGCGGTCGAGGCTGCGAGAGGGTTGGCTCCAACCGCCCGCAACTTTTAATAATGCCTTCCTACAGAATCGCCGGCGCCTGCGGTGCGACTCTCAGTGTCTTGGTGTAATATCGCCGTCGACGATCATGTAGTCCGCATCAATCTGTCTGACCATAACTTGTTAAGAAGGTTTGACCCACCTCCCCGCTACCGCTAGAATCCTCGCCCTTCGCCAAATCGGGTTTCCTGAAGCAACCCGGAGAGTGACCAATGTACGCAGT
>Ga0316191_10002880_pt1 | contig 12614 bp, 7 predicted proteins | sample Eddworburr2cm_MG_FD_204928 | JGI IMG/M metagenome (GOLD analysis project Ga0316191, IMG submission 204928) | Coastal sediment microbial communities from Maine, United States - Eddy worm burrow 2 cm | ecosystem: Environmental > Aquatic > Marine > Coastal > Sediment | place: USA: Maine | collected...
ACATGAAACCAACTCCTTAAAATCATTATGCATTTCAATGGGGATAGCGGGATACTCGATTTCAAACCGCCACATCGCACCTTTAAAGCGATCCAGCAAGGTGTCCATATTTTCCAGCAATTCCAAAACATCGCCCCTCGATTCGGGTATCAGGGTCTGCATATAAAGCTGCTCCTCCAGAGAGCGCCGCAGGGAATCGCCCTGATTTTCTGTCTGTGTAATGTCTTCAAGCTTTTTTTCGAAGGACTCCACATTGCCTTTCAAATATGAATCGACACCCAGTTTGAAGAGCAGCCCCGATTCACTCACATTGTCTAAAAAGTCATCGATTCTTTTCCCAATCTCAAGCTTTCGTTTTAAAATTCTAAAATCCATTCTCAAATCCTGTGTTCAGATTTCTCGACCCCGACTTCAGTGACTATCAGTTTCGCATAAAATCAACAGATCATTTATTAGGAAACAATCTTAACCATGATCAGCTGAATTTGGTCGTTGGTTTCGACGGCCTGCGAAGAAATAGTCGAAATACTTTGCATGCAGTCGTTTAGGTGTGATTTTTGCCAGTGATCGAGATCGGAAGAATATATTTGATTTTTCAAATTGCCTGTGAGGACCTTTACTTCAGCCCTTTTCACCAGAAACGCAGCGACATTTTCCCTGATAACCTTCAGGACATCGTCGCCCCTCAGGTAGTACAAAACATTTTCATGGATGGGGCGAAACAAAAAGAAGACCAAGCGCACTATGGTTGCAAGCTGATTTTTTATTTTTATGGGTATTTCCGGCTGCAGGTACGAAAAAGTTTCACAAGATAATGTGGCCGCATCGGCAATCCTGCCGACACTTTTCACAATTCCAAGCAGATCACCCCGGATTACGGGAAAATAGGCACCATCGCAAAGTCTTTCCCAGATTTCCTGACGTTCGTCTTCCAATGAGGATGAAATTTCATTTTTCCTCAAAAGCAGGTATTTAATTTTTTCAAGATCATCTGAGAGATAGTAACTGAGAGCTTCGGAAGATGCTTGTAGCCATTCCTTTATTTCATCGAGATGCTTTTCCAGCAGGAAATTGACATCGCGTTCCTTTTTTAGCATCATTTTTTGCAACCTCCGACAAAAGTCTGTGACGAAATTTTTTCTTACAGTTTAAAATAGCTAATATTTTCTGTAAATTACGTCCGCATAGTATTTTTAAATAACAGAAACCCAGTATGCAGGCATAACCTAAATCCGGTATTCAGGTCGTTGGTGATAATATCTTATTGATTTTTATTGCGATTTGATTTTTAATCGAAAGAGTTAAAAAAATTGTCAAAGCAGGCGCTATGGGAGAAAAATTTAGAATTGTTATCGCCGAAGATTACACGATTGTTCGGCAAGGCTTGAAATCCTTGTTGGACTCTTTTTCCGATTTTGAGGTCGTCGGTGAAGCAGTAGACGGCAAAGAAGCCATCGAATCAGTTGGGCGTTTGGAACCGGATCTTGTGCTGATGGATTTATCGATGCCAAAGACAGACGGCATCACTGCCATCAAAGAAATAAAAAGATGCCTGCCGGAAACCAAGATAATAGCTCTGACGGTTCACAAAACCGAAGGCCATGTTCGGATGGCACTAGAATCCGGCGCGGATGGTTATATTCTAAAAGACGCCTCCTGCACAGAATTAGAGATGGCCATCAGAAATATTTTAGATGGAAAATCATACCTGAGTCCTGAAATTTCCGACGGAATTATTCGGGGATACCTTTCCGCGGTGAAAACGGGCGATACCGCGACCATGGTCGGTAGCCTCACACCGCGGGAAGTGGAAGTGCTAAAACTGATTGCCGAAGGCTACAAGAGTAAGGAAATTGCCGATTATCTGTCAATCAGCATCAATACCGTCGATAAACACCGGGCGAATTTGATGCGCAAACTGAATCTTCACAACGCCTCTGCGCTAACCCATTTTGCGCTCAAAGAGGGGCTGGTGGGCAAATAATCTATCCCTTACCGATCGGCCAAACAGCGCAAATCCTGGTGGCGTGTTCCGGGGCAGTCTCTAAGGTAAAAATGCCGCCTGAAAGCTCAATTCGCTCCCTCATGCCGGCCAGCCCTAGTCCTCGTCCAGCGGCATTTTGCGGCAAGGATTTTTCAGAATCGAAGCCGCTGCCATTGTCTTCGACAATTAGCTTGACGGTATGACCCTGCTGCTGCAAACTTAACTGCACGCGATCGGCCCCGCTGTGCTTGGCAACGTTATTGAGAGATTCCTGTATAACCCTGAAAATCACAGTTTTTAAAGTTTCTGGAATCTGATCTTCCTCGACCTCAATCAATTTTAAAATTCGAATATTTTTATATATGTTCTCATATTGCCGGCAAAACCAGTAAAGGGTTTCCGATATACCGATATCGTCCAGTGTAGAAGGCCTCAGCCCCATGGCGATTCGTCGTGTTTCATTGACCGTGGCCTGAATCAGCGGAATTATGTCTTCCAGTACCTGGAAATCTGGTGCCGTCTCAGTCTCTTTAAGCCTTCTGACGCCATTTTCGAGAGCAAATTTTATACCTGTCAGCGCCTGCCCGATGCCGTCGTGAAGCTCACGGGCCACACGTTTGCGCTCATTTTCCTGGGCATCCAATATCCTGGAGGAAAGAAGCCGTAATTCTTTTGCCGATTTTCGCAACATTTCCTCCGCGCGCTTACGTTCCGTGTTGTCCTGCGCCACGCATACAATTCCCACGCTATCAGATATCAGGGAGCCGGATAGGGATACAGATATCCTCTGGGTGCCTTTGCCAACCAGTTCGGTTTCTAAATTGTGGACGGACTTTGTTCGGATGATTTTATCTAAGAAAATATGGTCGGTCTCCGCACCATTTAATATCACTTCTACGTTCTTTCCGATCAACTCCCTTTCTCCATATCCCAGCAGATCAAGGGTAGCTCGGTTGACCTTTTCTATTATTCCTTCCAAATTGACCACAATCAACATATCCGCCATGGATTCTATGATTTTATCTACATAGTTTTTTGAAACGGTGACTGCCTTTAAATCGACCGTCATATTGTTGAATGCCTCAGCAACGATACCGATTTCGTCCTTGGTTGTAACCGGGACTTTTGTATCCAGGTGCCCCATGCCAACTCGTAAGACACCATTTTTCAATGCAATCAATTTCATGGAGACTGAGCGGGCGAAAAAAAAGTAAAATGTGCTTCCCACTGCAATGCCCAGCAAATAAATAATCAAGCTCATAAATCGAAAATCGTGCTTTGCTTTTTCATATTCCAATTTGCCTTCTGCCATGATCTGATCGACAACCATCTCCATTCTTGCAATCACTTTATTAAATTGACCTTGAAGACCCTCTTCATCAGTCCGGCCCGCCTTTTTTTGCAATGTTATAAACTTTCGAAAAGCGTTTTCATACGCGGTCAGATCTTCTGATATCTTTGTTGCCTTGGGGTTGGGTATCTTTAAAACCTCCTGGCGCAATCCGGTTATCTGATTGCGAATATCCTGCAGATACTTTTCATCGCCCCTTAGAAGGTAATCTTTTTCCAGTATTCTGAGTTGAAGCAGCGATTCCTGCATATCCGCTCGATTCATTCCGGCTATTTGGGCTTCGACCGAATGGATCGCACGGCGCCATTGCCCTAGCAACCCCCAGTCTTTGAATCCAATTTTTTGGTAGATCTCTACCAATTCGGTAAAAATATTGCTGTATTCCTTCACCAGCTGCATAAGCCGATCGGCACTATTTTTGTCGTTGAAAGGCCGCCAGTCTATCAGATATCCGATTTTTTCCTGAGCATTTTTTGTGAAGCGTTGATGGGCCTGGAGGTTGTTTGAAAAGCCTGAGTTATAGAACTTTTCATTCTGCAAATCGCGAAGGATAAAACTTTTTTCTGCAATCCGGGCATTCAGCATTTGAATGATAATGCTGTCCGTCATCGTGTGAATCCGGTCGGCTCGTTCCGTTTTATTTAGAAAATACGACATTATCAAAAAGGATGGCAAAACAATCAGCAAGATGGACGACCAGCCAATGATTAAAAGCTTGATGAATATGTTCTTACGCCGAAACCACTTTTTCATTATTTTCTCACTTTCAAAAAAAGAACGGATATTTCCCAGGATCGTTCTGTCATGATAAAATTTTCAGGGTGATTTGCTATTAGCATAAAGCCAAAGCTGCAGCAAAACAATTCAATCCACAATTTGTATCCTGAATAAAATCGAACCGGAATAGCCGTAAACCTTGGAAAAACAGATGCTATTTTACCCAGGTTTCTAATTGATATTTCAGACACAAAAATTTAGGGGCTATGCAAATAGGTTGGAGAGTACCAAAGGTTTAGTGCCAAATTCCGCACCACAAGATATAGTATTGGTTGCAGATAAGAAAAGTGTGGACTTTTAACGTCCATCCACGCTTTTTGTTCCATCGGTCAAAGTGAACACTGATAGCCCCAGTCTCCAGCTTTTTGGAATTCAGGCAACTGTGATTTGTTGGAGCTGTCCGCTATTTTTCGGAACAATTTATAAAAGGTATAATCGACCATATCACAAGCAGGAAACTGCTTTTAGACGAAAAGGCCGACCGTCAAATAATTTGGTCTGTTTTTTTTAATATTCCTCGGCCAGATTGCAATTATCAAAAGTGCGAATGACGTTCGAAGCAGCTGTAAATTGAATGTGCCGCTATTATTTCGGCTGCTCATTTTGGTTCCTACTAACACTTATCCGAATACTTCATGGTTACTTCGAGCCACCCGATTTTGACAGCTTCTCGATAACCTGATCGAGACTGAAGCTCGCCGCTTTTTGGTGCGGGGGATACTCCTTGAAGGTCTTCAGGAACTGTCCGACATAACCCTGCGCTGGGACCAGCATGTAGGCGCGATCGAGGAACCAGCCATCATAAGTATTGGATGTCACCATTCCTCGCTCATAGGGATCGCGCCGCAAGTTTACCAACAGCGGGATGCGCAGCGGTACGAAGGGCTCACGCCACGCCTGGAAGGTTGCCTCGGCGCGCTGCTCCATGAAGATAAGTTTCCAATCCTTATAGCGCAGTGCGGTCAGGTCGCCGTCGTCAGAAAAATAGAAGATCTCCTTACGGGGGCCTTGCTTGGCTTGCCCGGTCAAATAGGGCAGGAAGTCGTAACCATCGAGATGAACCTTATAGTTGCGCTCGATCGCATTTTGACCGGTCAGGAGCTTTTCCTTGATTTACTGATTACTTTTCCAGCACCTCCACAAGCGGAACTCCCACCGACCCGGATGGGGGCTTGATTTCCAGATACGCTGCAATCGTCGCTGCTATGTCCTGGGGGCCTACCGGCCTGCTTATTGTCTGTGTCGATACACCGTTGCCGGCAAAGAAAATAGGCACGTAAGTATCGTACTTCCACGGTGAGCCATGGATTGCAGCAATTTTTTCGATGCCCATCTTTTCGGCTTCCTCAGTGGAGTGTAAAAACCAGTAATGCTCAGGCACCATATGGATGTTGCCGGAACGCGTTGGATGAAAACTTCGCCGGATCTGGTTCTGGACTGGTGACTCAGTTATTCGCCCGGCTAATAAATCACTGCGCGTCATGGCATAAGCAATCCCCGCCACTTTCATCAGTTCTGCGGCAACAAAGCGCTCCACTTCTTCGATATCAAGCTTTGCATTTTCGATGGCGCCAAGATCGAGATAGAGATAGGGATGACTGTGGACGGCAACAAGGTCATCCCGCCCGAACCGTTTCTTAAGCGCATCCGATAAAGGAGAGCCTTTTTTGAACCAGTCTAATGGAAAGCGGCCGGTCTCCATCCCGTGTTCAGCCATGTATTCAGGAGCTTCAGGTGCGCCATGATCGGCAGAAAGGACTATTAAGGTCTTGTCGAGGCCGATTTTCTGATCTACGTACTGGAAAAGCTCAGTCAGTAACCGATCCAGGCGAAGAATATTATCTTCTGTTTCCAGACTGGAGGGCCCAAAAAGATGGCCGATATAATCGGTGGATGAAAAACTGATTGCCAGATAATCAGTAGCATTTCCCTGGCCTACTTTTTCGTTTTCAATGAGTGTTTTGGCAAAATCCAGCGTCAGCTCGTCACCCATGGGGGTCAATGTAAGAATCAAATAGAAATACTTCGCACTGCCATCTCCCAGTGCATGGGGAAATGTCCGACCCAATTCTGCAAATGCCGCCTCGTAAGGACGATCGTCAATATTCCCGGCAATATAGGAGGAACAATCATGCAGGAGGTCCCAGGTTTTTCCTTTATAACGGTCTGCCGGTTTGGCGGCGTTCCATTGTTTCACCCACTCGGGATAATCGTCATAGTAGTAGGTGCTGGTAACAAACCTGCCACTGCTCTTCGAGAACCAAAAGGCCTTGCCCACATGGCCGCCAGGAAGGATGGCCCCGCGATCTTTAACGGACACGCTGAATACCCGTGACTGACCGCCGTTACCAACAACGAGTTCATCGCCGATCGTGGTGGCAAGAAGATTGCGGGGTGAGACGCCTTCATGGGGTTTCGGCTTGCTGTCAATGATGTGATGGCGGTCGTCTTCGGTGTTATAAACAGATTCGCCGGTTTTCTGATCGATCCAGTCATTGGCGACAATGCCGTGCCTGGACGGATCTGCACCTGTGGCAAGTGTCGCGTGGCCGACAGCGGTTTCCGTGTTGGCGTGTTGATAGTGGGCGCTGTTGTAATGGGTGCCGTTTTCCAATAAATAACGGAAGCCTCCTTTGCCGAGGCGATCCTTAAAACGCATGGGCAGGTCACCACGCAGTTGATCTACTGTGATTTGCAGAACCAGATTTGGGTTCTTATTATCAGCGGATGCGGGCGGTATCAGTCCGTGTGCAAGGAAACAGATGATCAATATCAAGAATAGCCCTCTGAATTTCATGGCTTTCCTCCTTTAAATACTAAGAACAAAGTGTAACACCCCGTGGCAGGACCGCGGGGCATTTTAGCGCAGCCTTATAAAAACGGCGCAGGCTCTTGCGATAGGTTTATTTTGATTTATTAAATTTACTCGTAATTTGTCATTCCTTTTTCTGTTTCTCCCTTCTCACGGCGTATACCAAATCGGTGAGGTATAGGCTCTCTCCCATGTTGTCATGGGAGCTTAGTACGGCATTTTGACTCCAAAGCGTCTGGCATGTTGTCAATCTCCATACAGCAAAAATAGACAACAACATCTTGATGTCAACCTTATAATTGCTATTATTTTGATATATTGAGAAATGTCCAACTATCAAATTAACCGAGAATAGTTCAGATAGCGTTTAAATATAATTCTGCAGCCGCCTCAGGGCATCTTCAACTAATTCTAGTATAAAAGATGTCGTTAGAGATCATACTCAAGCCGGCCAAAGTCTTCGGCCAAGAGGAAAAGATCTGCCCGGTCGAGGTCCTCATCCCGATCTAAATCGAACCGGCAAGTCGGGCAATTCACCGAGCCCATCTCGGCGATAAAGGCTGAGAGATCTTTTCCATCCACATCTCTGTCGCCTGAAGGCAGAGGATCATGGTCTGCGAGGATACCGTTGCGCCTTCCTGGATGGTCAAGGATGCATCATTTGTAAAAGCTCTTTCAGATAGGTCTGACGCTGGCTGGTATCTTGATTTTTGACTGCCATTGCAAGCGCTTTTCGAGTACCAACCAAAACAGCGAGTTTTCGGGCTCTTGTCAGACCCGTGTAAATAAGATTGCGAAAAAGCATCTTAAAATGCTGTGTCAAGACCGGAATTATGACCGCTCCAAACTCGCTGCCCTGTGATTTGTGGATGGTGATGGCGTATGACAGGTCCAGTTCCGGAATATCTTCGCGTTTATATTCTACTAATCTTTGATGCGGGAAAAAAGACACCACACATGTCAGCTCCACGTTGTCGATCTCCTGAATAACCCCAATATCACCGTTGAACACCCCCAGATCATAATTGTTTCTGCGATGGATAACCCGGTCACCGACTCTGAATATCTTTTCGCCAACCCGCAGTTGACGTTTGCCTTTTTGTGGCGGATTGGCAGATTCCTGGATCATCTTGTTCAAACTGACCGTGCCAAGACTCCCCCGGGTCATGGGAGTGATAACCTGGATTTCGATGTCGCTTCCAAAATATTTCGGTATCCATTCTAAATAGAGTTTTTTGACAACATCAGTTGCTGATAGACCGTAATACAGCGCTGACCAGGGGTGTACCTTTTCTAAAACGGCCAACAATTCATCGACCCTGGTTTGGGCTTTGCATATTTTCCCGATGTCGGCGTGTTGAAATTTCTTGGGGATCGTTAGTTCGGTTTCGTAGGGGGCCAGCGGTTCATTTACTCGGAATTCATATAGATTTGAATTTGGTTCGTTGTCGCGTTCGGCAGTTTTCAGTTCATCGTATTTTTTGACCCTGGCAATAAAGCCGAGCTGCTCCCGGGTTGATTCATCCGAATCCAAAAACAGGCAATCAGCTCCATCTTTCCATATTTCTGGTTTTTTAAAAGGCGAGTCAATATAAGGCATCTCTCCGTTATTGATCTGATGGGCGTAACGGATGATGAGCGATTCTTGGGCTTGGCGAAAAACCTTTGTTAACCTGAAACAGGGAGCCTTTTCGGAGGCGATCATATCCCGGAGCACATTTCCGGCACCAACTGACGGCAGCTGATCCGCATCGCCGATGAAAAGAACCTGGCTATTCTGCGGGACAGCCTTAAGCAGTGATGCGGTTAGATTGATATCCAGCATGGAGCATTCGTCAATTATCAGAAATTCAACGTCAAGGGGGTTTCCCTCATTTTTGTTGAACTTACCCATTTGCCATTCCAGTAGACGATGAATGGTTTTGGACTCTCGGCCAATCACATCTATCATCCGCTGAGCCGCACGGCCGGTGGGAGCCGCCAGTAACACTTTGAGCTTCATGGCTTCAAGCAATTTGACAAGTATCAGTGTCGTTGTTGTTTTGCCGCAGCCCGGGCCCCCGGTTAAAATTGAGAACTGTTCACATGCAATCCTGCTGACCGCGGCAGTCTGCTCATCGCTTAACGAAATGGTTTTGCTCCGGCAATATCCTTCAATCCAGCGTTTAACCCGTTTCCTGTCAGCCGGAAGCGGCTTATTCATGTTCGATATTTTCTTTGCAACATACAGTTCATCAAAATATAAAGACTTAGAATAGTAGCAGGGCTCGAATAATCCGTCAGGAGTTTCAATCCCCCGAACCATGACAAGACCCTCTTTTTCCATCTGTTGCAGCAAATCAGGTAACCGATCCCCAAGATCCAACTCGATCAGCTCTTTTACCTGTACCCGTATCTGTGACTGAGTCAGGTAACAGTGGCCAAATTCCCTGCTTGCCGCCAGAACATGTTTTATCGCGGCCATTATCCTTTGCGGGCTGTCCAAAGCGAGACCGATGCTCTGCGCTACCTTGTCAGCTGAAAAAAATCCGATCCCATAAAAATCATTTGATAACCGGTACGGATCTTCATTTACGTATTCGATGGCATTGTCGCCATACTCTTTGTAAATCCTAACGGAAAAAAGGGTGCTGATACCATGGGATTGTAAAAATATCATCACCTCCCTGATGGCGCGATGTTCAACCCAGGCTTCACTGATCATCTCCAGTTTTTTCTGAGCAATGCCTTGGATCTCGGTAAGTCTTCCAATCTCTCTTTCAAAAATATCAAGGGTTTTTTTACCAAAATGTTGAACGATTTTTTTCGCTGTTTTGGGACCGACACCCTTGATCAGACCTGATCCCAAATATTTCTCCAGTGCGGCTGTGGTTGCAGGTTTTCTCTCAACAGCTTTTGTGGCCCTGAACTGGCGGCCGAATTTGGGATGAGCAGTCCACGCACCGTGAAACTCCATGGTTGCGCCCGCAAATACTTTGGTCTGGTGAACAATTACAGTTTCTTGCTGGTGAGGATTATTAAAGGGTAGTACGCGAAGGACAGACCAGCCGTTATCCGGGTTGTGGTAGGTTACCCGGTCAACGATTCCGCGGATTGTTTCAGTGATGACTCCTATTTGTGTGCGTGCCAGGGTTTGCATAGAAAAGACACGGTTATAAATTGTCGGATCATTAACAATCAGCGACCACCAGCGGAGCTGGGGGTATGAGGATGGCCCCTGGAAGGGGCCGGGCCACCTCGGCTGGTGGCCGCTGATTTTTGATTGATTTAAAGCCCCATCTTCTCAGGCGGGGATGCTTTATTCAAATAGAATCTCATACATCATTTTTACATCTAACGTTTGAGTATCACACCGTTTTAATGGATGTCAAAGGCTGACTTTTATGGCAGCTCGCAAAAGAAGCCTAACCCTGCAGGTGTAATGGTTCCATTGCCTGATGCATCATCTCAAAATCATCACCGGATTATTCCATGAATTATAGCGATTAATTCTGTTTAATTTTTGGACTTTTTATGGTACTGGCCTGAGGCGATTTCATGAAAATTGGAGATGGGTTTAATTCAGGGATTGAGGAATTTAGGAATTGAAAAATTCTATCTATTTTAATTTATTGATTTTATCTTTTAATCCCTCATTGCCTAAATCCCTCAATTGGGCGCTAATAGACATAAATAATGTCCAAAAAAAGAGCTATTTTCATAGCAAATTACGAGTGCTGTAGTATGGACATATATATCATTGCTTTTTCAGCGCTTGCCGTTTTAGTCGCCGGTATCATTCGTGGATACAGCGGGTTCGGTTTTTCGATGATCGCCACCACCAGTCTGACCCTCGTTCTGCCACCCGTGGAAGTCATACCCGTGGTCCTGGTACTGGAAATTATGGCCAGCGCCTCGCTGCTGCCCCGCGTGTGGAAACAAATAGACTGGCGGTCATTGTCCTGGCTATCGGTGGGTGTCCTGCTCGGCACCCCGCCCGGCGTTTTTTTGCTCGCCCATGTTCCTGCGGAACCCATGCGGGCAGGCATCGCCTTGGCAATCATGTTATTCGTTGTTTTGCTGTGGCGGGGGTTTCATCTAAAAAAAATGCCCGGCAGACCCGAAACGGTGGCAACCGGTTTGTTTTCGGGCTTTTTAAACGGTGCCGCCGCTATCGGGGGGCCGCCGGTAATTCTGTTTTACTTTTCGTCCCCGGCGGGCGTCACGGTCTCACGGGCCTCCATAATTGCCTATTTCCTCGGGACCGACAGCCTGGCATGGCTTGTCAGCCTGACCCAGGGGCTGGTGACATTTCAGACAGGGATTCTGACTGGCATATTGTGCGCCCCCCTTCTTGTGGGTATTTTCATAGGAAATCGATTTTTCACCCAGAGCAAGGAGGGCGCGTTTAAGCAGAAGGTGTTAATTCTGCTGATGTTATTAGCTCTGGCTGCTTTGTTACGGACGCTACTCGGATAAACCCCTTAGTTGCATAAACAACACGGCAAAATAAACTTTATCCTTTGAATTCACCAGGAGTTGTATCCAAAAAATGGCGCTATCGCTATGATATTGGTCATAATAACGACACGTTATCTATTCTAAATTTTATATATGCCAATGTAATCTATAACCAATTGAATTATATCATCATTGTGTATTGATAGCCGTTAATCTCTAATTCTGGCACAGTATGAATAGCGTTTGCTAATGCAACAGAGTAGAAAACGATTTAATTCTTGGAAAGGAAGGACCAAATGAATATGATTTAGCTGTCTAACTCGAGCAATATTTTTTGAATGCCATCGAAGTCAAAATCCTCAGCTAATCGGATTAATTCGTCACAAAAAGGTGCCACGCCGTCGGATTCGGACTTCAATTCTTCGGCAATTGATTTAATTTGCATCACATCCCCCATTTCAGCAGCCGCTTTGATGTGATCGACAACCTCATTTAACCGGTCTAACGGAACTTCTGCCGTCCATTCATTAGAAGGTTCAATAATTTTTTCTTCAACCGGCAGCCCCAATGATCGAACCGCCTGCAGAGCTTTGTCGATGGCCTTTTCCAATTCCATCAATTTTTGATCCAACTGATTAGTGGAGGGCGTTTCCTTTTGATTTCCTTTAACAAGCTTTTCCATTTCCACTGCTGCAGCCTGAAGGTCTGTGGCTTCCAAATTGCCGGATAGTCCTTTGAGATTATGGACCAGGCTGTGAACCTGCTTAAAATCCTTGGTTGCCAATGCCTCACGAATTTCGTCGGCTGCGCCGCCATAATTTTCCCCAAAATCAAGCAACAGTTTGCGGTAAAGCAACTTGTTGCCCATCAAACGCGACAGACCGGCCGCCAAATCAAATCCCGGCAATGATACCGGCAGTTCATCTTCATCCAGCACCGCCTGACCAGATTCAGGAATTGCGTCAAGTATTGGCGACTTTTGGATGGCAGCCCGCTCTGCAACCGGCTTGATCCACTTCTGCAATGTTGCAAATAGCTTATCGGGATCAATGGGCTTGGTGACATGATCGTTCATGCCTGCTTCTATACTCTTTGCTTCATCACCAGCCATGGCGTGGGCTGTCATTGCTATAATTGGAACTCCTTCGATTTTGGATTTTGGATCTCTGATTTCGGATTTAAAATCGGTATTCTTGCCATTTTCATTCCGCAATCCCAATTCCGAATTCCGAATTTCCCGCGTAGCGGTG
>Ga0316191_10002881_pt1 | contig 12614 bp, 13 predicted proteins | sample Eddworburr2cm_MG_FD_204928 | JGI IMG/M metagenome (GOLD analysis project Ga0316191, IMG submission 204928) | Coastal sediment microbial communities from Maine, United States - Eddy worm burrow 2 cm | ecosystem: Environmental > Aquatic > Marine > Coastal > Sediment | place: USA: Maine...
GATCAGAAAATCTATGCTGCTGCCGAGCAGCCTGGAAAGCTGGATGACGCTATGGACTTTGCGATCCGAGAGTTGCGTTTGAAAGCGCCTGTGTCAGGGCTCGTATCATCGAACTTCTTCGACGATGCAATGCAGAATCTGAAACGTGCCTACTATCTGGGCGTAGCGACGGTGGCGGGTGAAGAGTGTGATCATCTGTTGATGAGCAACGATTTCACTGATTTTCAGTTGTGGGTGACTCGAACGCCAACCCCTCTGTTGAGACGTCTGGTGATTACCTACCGCGAAGAACCTGGCGAACCGCAATTCAGAGCACATTTCATGGATTGGGATCTCGATCCGGAAATAGAGGAGGGCACCTTGAGTTTTGTGCCCCCGGATGACGTCGCTCGCGTGAGATTTTACGTTGAAGCAAGGCTGTCTGAAGAAACCGCGGGAGATGATTCATGAAATCTACCGTAATGAAGACGATTGCTTTTACGGTCATGTTGACGACGCTGTGGTTGGCGACCTATGAAATTTCTGAGGCGGCTCGCCGGGGCGGAGGCGGCGGAGGACGGTCGATGAGTCGTGGTGGTCCTGCAGGGGGCGGCTCGATGCATCGTTCCCAGACCCGGCCGCAGAGCTCGTCAAGAGCAGGAACGATGGATCGGTCCCGGAATTCTTCGAGGTCACAGGTGAATAATCGTGCGGGTGATCGCCAGATTTCCGACCAAACCAGACAGAATGCGTCAGACCGTCGCGATAACAATCAGGATCGCATTGATAATCGCCAGGACAATCTATCGGATCGACAGGACTTCCGGCAGGACAGATACGATGATCGTAAGGAATACCGCAATGATCGGCAGGAATGGTATGAAGACTCCTGGCGCAGAGGTCGTTACATCACTGCGGTCCGATGGGGATCTGTCGGCTGCGCAAACGTCGTTTACGTGAATGGTGTTCGATACTACCAATGTGGTGGCGTTCGCTATGAACAGGTTTATCGTGGTGGCGAGGTCACTTACATCATTGTGAACTGAAGAGGTTCCTGGTGCGCTGACCTGAACAGCCAGCGCTGATCAAACTTCGAATAAAAGATGCCTAAGCGTTTCATCATACTGCTGCCGCCACTACTGCTGGTCGCGGTAGCGCTCAATCAGCTCAGATTGTCTGCAACCGAATCACTGTCACCCTGGTCGGGTGGTGGTTTCGGGATGTTTGCCAGCACGGATTCTCCAGGCAGTCGTCATCTGCATGTCTATGTGCACAACGCCGGCGCGCGTAAAGAGATTGCGTTTCCAGCTTCACTGGAAATTCAGGTGTTGCGCGCCACCACACTGCCCAGCCGTTACCGCCTTGAGCAGTTAGCACGTGCGGTGGCTGTTGCGGAGTCTGGATCTTCGTTCAGCTGGGATGAAATAGTCGTTGAAGTCTGGGCCAATGAATACCAGCCGGATACCTTGATGCCTCTGGCTGAGCTGCTGAGAGAAGAGCGTTTTGTTTTCTCGTCTTTTTGACACTGCCCGCTCGGCGGCAAGCTTTACTGCCATCGATCTGGCGCTGCGACTTACCCTGCTGGATCTGCTGTTACGTCCGGTTGGAAACTGGCTGATCCGGCCCCTTGTGCTCGGGCTGGCCGTCGCCGGTCTCATCAACGTCGCCTGGTTGCGCCAGCCTTTGGTTTGGCTGGTGCTGGCTGTTCTACTCGCACTTCGCGTCTACCTGGACTGGCCGTTAGCAGACAATCATGCCTATCTGCTGGTGTACTGGTGCCTGGCGGTCGCATTGGCCTGCTGCTATGCCGACCGGCAGATTCTGATCAGCAATGCCCGCCTGCTGATCGGGCTGGTGTTCGCTTTTGCCTGCGTCTGGAAGTTTGCCGTTTCCGGCGACTATATGAACGCCAGCTTCTTCAAGTTCATTTTCATTGTCGATCCGCGCTTTGAAGGCTTCGTGCAGGTGGTTGCTAACGTCGACCTGGAGGTGCTGGAACGACTGCGTGAACACGTCGAACAGCATCGTGATGGCGAGTTTTCAGTGCCCGGTCTGGCGGAGATTCCCGCAGCGCTTACCTACCTGGCAGTTGCGGCAACAATCTGGAATCTCTTTATCAACGCTGCATTGGCGTTGACGTTCCTGTGGCCAGGTGGTGGCAGATTAGTCGCGGTGCGTCATGGACTGCTATTGAGCTACTGTGTGGTCACCTACGCGATTGCCACCGTTGATGGTTTCGGCTGGCTGCTGCTGGCGATGGGAGTGGCGCTTTGTGGCTCTGAACAACGGCGCTGGCGAGCCGCCTATGTCAGCGTGTTTGTGCTGATACTGTTTTATCGGGAGGTACCGTGGGCGCAACTGCTGTCTGCTTGAGCGCCTCTTGGCAACGTCAGCTGCTGCGCTTGAGCTGTCAACTCAGTTCCCCGGAGTGTCTCGATTCGCCCAACGGGCTTCGCGGGTGGCGATCATTGTCTGCCTGAACCGCTTTATAGCGATGGCGGCCAGCGCCACCGCCGCTGCGATGGCAATGACGGGATAAGCCAGCCTGGGCACCCAGTCACTTGCGCTGAAATCACTGTGAATGACTGCCAGGATCAGAGTGCCGAAGGCAACGGCCGCCAGGTTCTGGACCAGCGCCAGAGCGGCTGCGGCGATGACCAGTGGCAACAGCAGGGTCTGCCAGGGTTGCTGCGATCCGGTCTCGAAGACCACCAGTGATACTGCCAGGACCATTGTGCCCAGCGCTCTCAACCAGATCCCATCTTTATTCACGTGACGGTGCCCAGCGCTCCGCCATCGACGCGGATGTTCTGTCCATGGATACCATCCGCTCGCGGACTGCACAGATACACCACGAGATCCGCGACCTCCTCGCGAGTGACCAGACGGCGGATCGGTATGTCCCGCGCAACATGTTGCTGCACGGTTTCCCAGTCATCACCCCAGCCTTTGCGTTTGCCGGTTTGCATATAGCTGGCGATCACCTCTGGGGTGGCGATCATGCCGGGTGATACCAGATTGACGCCGATGCCGCTGCCGGCCACTTCTTTCGCCAGACTGATGGTCATGGTCGCAAGAGCGCCCTTGGCAGCGTAGTAGTGGGGAGAACGGGCGTTGGGGCTCGTTGAGCCAACCGTGCCCAGATTGATGATGCGACCCCAGCCGCGATCGCGCAGATCGTTCAGGCAGTGTTGAATCAAACGCCCCGCGCTGAGCACGTTCTTCTGATAGAGATCCAGCCAGGCGCTGGTATCTGTGGTCTGCCAGCGCCCGGGTTCAGCAGTGCCGTAATTGTTGATCAACAGATCGGGAATTTGCGGCAGCTGGTCTGTGAGTTCCCGGCTGCCGGCTTCGCTGGTGATGTCTCCGGAAACCGGTATCCCACCAGCCAGTTCTCCGACTGCGGCCTCAGCCTGAGCTGATGTCATGCCGTGGACGAATACCTCCACACCTTCAGCGAGGAGTGTCCGGGCGATAACCAGTCCGGTACCGCGATGGCTGCCGGTGACGAGTGCGCTGCGACCGGAAAGTTGCAGATCCAAGCTTGAACCCTCTATGGATTGTGTTCGATGCGCAACTATAACATCCGGCCGGGCACCTTCGGGATGGAGCGCAGCCTATACTGTGCCGATGATGGAAATCTCGGCCTGGCTGATTTTTTTGGGCGCAGTATTCGTCGGCAGCTATGTGCAGGCGGTCACTGGATTTGCGATGGGTATGATCGTGATTGCCGTGGTGGGTGCCAGCCAGACCATTGCATTGCCGGTGCTGACGGCGGCCGCGAGCCTGATCACCATGGTCAATGTGGTACTGGCATTGCGCGGTCGGACCATGCACATCCACAAACCGCTGTTCGGCTGGCTGGCTATCGGTCAACTGCCGGCCATCTGGATCGGCGTGTGGCTGCTGAGCGTGCTGGATCAGCAGGCCGCTGGTCTGCTGCAGCTGCTGCTGGGTGCGTTCATTACCCTCGGCAGCCTGTCGATGATGTTGCGACCCAGGCCGCTGGCGCAGGTGTCTTCACCGCTGGTGTGCAGCGTTGCCGGTTTTGCCGCCGGTGTAGTTGGCGGTCTGTTCTCTGCTTCGGGTCCGATCATGGGCTGGTTCAACTATCGGCAACCGCTTGCGGTTGCGGTGATCCGTTCAACGCTGCTGTGTTCGTTTGCGTTAACTACCACCACGCGAACCGTGGTGGTGGGCGTTCAGGGTGGGCTGACAGCTGAGGTCTGGTGGCTGAGCGCGCTGGCACTGCCGCTGGTAATTGGCGGTACCTGGCTCGGCCGGGAAGCACCGCCACCGGTATCTGATGAGGTTCTCAAACAGCTGGCGTTTGCTCTGCTGCTGGCTATGGGGGTGTGGATACTTGCGACCGCGTCCTGACCGGTTCGGGTAACAGTCCGTGTAGCCTGCTCAGATGGGCAGCTGCAGCCAGACCACGTCCCAGTAGCGCTCGAATTTGTAGCCTACCTCGGTGAAGTGTGCGGCCTGCTGAAAGCCGAACTTTTCGTGCAGGCGGATTGATGCATCGTTTGGCAGCGCAATGCCTGCATAAACCCGATGTACGCCGTGCTGTGCCAGCTGTGGCAGCAGAACCTCATAGAGCCTTCGACCGATACCCCGGCCCTCGCTGCCGGGCGCAACGTAGACGCTGATTTCGACCGAGGTGTCGTAGGCAGGTTTGGTTTTGAAGGTGCCGGTGCAGGCATAGCCGACTACCTGTTCCCGATCACTGGCGAGCCAGCACTGATGACGCTTACCGTTGAACTGCTCCCACCAGGGCTGGCGGGTGCTCAGATCGAATGGGGCAGTGTCGAAAGTACACTGGCTGCCGGTCACATAGTGGTTGTAGATGTCGATCAGCCCCTGCAGATCTGCATCTGTGGCAGGTCGGATCACGAGATCAGCACTCACAGGCAGACACCCTGGCTGCCGGCGGTGGGTGTCTGCCAGGACTGCAGCCCAGGTCTTTGTCGAGTCTGATCAAACATCCGTGGCATGTTATTAGAAAATAACTGACCCGAGGTGACTTGTTTTCTGTGGCCCAGGCGCTACCGTGCCCGCATGCAGGAATTCGAATCCATCCGGCCCTACCAGGACGAAGAGGTCGAGCGTGTCATCGCCGGTTTGGTTCGCGATCACGGCTTGCGCCGGGCAGCAGCCCGTTTTCTGCTGCCTCGTCTTGCCGGGATCGCACCGGCATTTGCCGACCGGCTGGTGGGCTGGATCCTGCGGCGCAAAACCAGACGCATGCGCACGGTTGCCGAATTCCAGGTGTTCCTCGAAGGCTATATGCGGCGGCTCGTGGAAACTACGATTGCCGAGCTGAGTTTCAGCGGGCTCGACTCGCTCACCCCCGGCACCGCTTATCTGTTCATTTCCAATCATCGCGATATTGTTCTGGATTCGGGCATTCTCAACTATGTGATTTATCACGCCGGACACCAGACCGCGCGAATGGCCGTTGGCGATAATCTGCTGACCGAACGTTTTGCCGCCGATCTGATGAGGCTGAACAAGAGTTTTGTTGTGGAGCGGAGTGCGACCGGTCGAAAAGCCATCTATCAGGCGATGAATCGAACCTCCAGCTACATCCGCCACTCGCTTGAGACCGGCAATTCGGTCTGGATCGCCCAGCGCGAAGGCCGTGCCAAAGATGGTTTCGATCGCACCGATCCGGCGCTGCTGAAAATGCTGGCACTGGCCTGGCGCGAGGATATCGAGACGTTTGGCGAGATGCTGCAGCGGATCAACCTGGTGCCTGTGTCCATTTCTTACGAGCTGGATCCCTGTGACCAGGATAAAGCCAGAGAGCTGACGCTGCTGGCGCGTGACGGTGAGTACCGCAAAGCCCCGGACGAAGATCTCAACAGCATCGTTCACGGTCTGCTCGGCTTCAAAGGCCGTATGCATCTGCACTTTTCCGCGCCGGTTAAGGAGACTGTTGCGGACGCCGATGAGCTGGCAGCTATTGTCGACAAGGCCATTGTTGCTGGTCTGCAGGTGTTTCCGACCCAGGCGGCCGCGGCGCGTGAACTTGGAATCGAGGGTGTGCCGGATGCGGGTGACTGGCTTGGTGACGTGCAGCAGGCCTACCAGCAGCGTCTGTCGTCCGCCCCGGCAGACGAGCTGCCGCAACTGCTGGCCGGCTATGGCAACCTCATCCGCAACCGCAATGAGCTGGGTATCAGCGCAGATAGCTGAGTGGTTGTTCCTGCAGTATTGCCTGCTGCTCGCGCAGTTCCAGAATGTGCGAAGCCCAGTATTTCTCAGTGTCGAACCAGGGGAAAGCCAGCGGAAATGCCGGGTCGTTCCAGCGCCGCGCCAGCCAGGCGGCATGGTGCATGATGCGCAGTGTGCGCAGGCTTTCTATCGATCTCAGCGAGGCCAGATCGAGCTCGTAGAAGGGCAGATAGGCGTCGAGAAGGCGTTTCAACTGGCCTTCACGTTCGTCCCGTTCACCTGACAAAAGCATCCACAGATCCTGAACGGGGGGCCCGGACAGGCAGTCGTCGAGATCCACGAAATGTGGTGCGTCGTTGCGCCAGAGCACATTGCCCAGGTGGCAGTCGCCGTGGATTCGAATGTTGCTGCTGATCTGCGGGAGGCTGTCGTCAATCACTTCCAGCAGTGCCTGGGTGATGGTTTCGTAGGCCGGTTCCAGCTCCAGAGGCAGCCAGTTGTTTTCCAGCAGGAACTGGCGTGAGTCATGACCAAGCCGGCGCGCAGAAAACTCCGCGCGATGCTGGAACTGACCAGCTGCACCAACCGCATGAATTCTTGCCAGGGTTCGGGACAGCACGGTGAAGTGTTCTTCAATCTCCAGATCCGGAGGGTGACCTCCCTGGCGAGGGAATACGGCAAAGCGGAAATCGTTGTGAGCGAACAGTGTTTGTCCATCGCGAGTGAGTGGCGCGACGATCGGCAGATCGTGGTCGACAAGTTCAAAGCTGAAGGCGTGTTCTTCGTTGATGGCCGCATCACTCCAGCGGCCGGGTCGATAGAACTTCACCACCACGAAGCTGCCGTCTTCCTGGCGCAGCTGATAGACACGGTTTTCGAAGCTGTTCAGAGCCAGCAGGCTGCCGTCGCAGTCGAACCCACAGGATTCCATCGCATCGAGGATGGTATCCGGGGTCAAGCCGTCATACGGCGTGGCGTTCTGCTCAGTCATCGGCGTGTGGCGGTCTGGTTGCTGGCGGACGCGGAGTGTATCAGCTTGATACGGCACGCGCGGCGCACCAGACATCCACCCGAGCGCAACCCGCCTGCAGCAGGCAATTGGCAGTAGCTGCGGCCGTGGCTCCAGAGGTCATGACGTCGTCGACAACGGCGACATGATCTCCGTGCCAGTGGCGTCGGCAGCAAAATGCGCCGCTCATGTTGGCATAGCGGGCGCTTTCCGACAGTCCCGGCTGTATCCGGGTGTGGCGTTGTCTGCGCAGCGCGCGCGGGTCAACCAGCAGGTTTAATTGGCGGGCAATCATGCTGGCCAGCACAAGTGCCTGATTGTGACCGCGCCGCAGCAGGCGGCGCCACGATAACGGGACCGGCACCAGGACCTCGGGCAGCTGATTGGCTGGATAGGCATCGCTGATCGCGACGGCCAGACAGTCGGCCAGCAGGCGGGTTTCCGGGAGGCCGCCGCGCCGCTTGCTGCGCACTATCCACTGCGGTATCGGACCCTGATAGAGCAGTGGACTGATGGTTGTTTCGAAGGGTAGAGCCGCACACTGGGTTGAGTCGTCCGGGTGCTCGCGCCGACCGCAGCGGCGACAGGCACCGGTGTTCCAGGGTAGCGCGCGCAGGCAGTGCGGACACAGCGCCGGTTTGGCCGCTCCATGCAGCCACTTCCCGCACCACGCACACAGACCCTGTATCGCTTCGTGGGCAATATACTTGCTAAAATTCGTCGAATGCGTATGCATCGGCGCAGTCTGGATCAGTGCCTGTCGATCAGCTAGCCGTCATCCGGTTCGGTTTCTGTGCGACAGACTCCACAATTTTCGAGTCCCGATGACCGTGGCGCTGCAGGGTGTTCGTGGCGCGACAGAGGAAGTCGCGCAATCAAATTCTGCGGCCAGTTCAGGCTTCCGTTCAGCTGTGCAGGCTGGCTTCTAAGACGTTGCGGGGCTGGTTGATGCGCTCACCGTTCTCAAGCTCTACGAGCGCCGGTTTCAGGTCTCTGCGGAGGTTGTGGAAACTGCCGACGAACTGATTGGTTTTCTGCTCGGTGTGCACGCCTGAGTCCGTCTCCGGCGCCCGAACCGTTGGCCACTGCCAAAGCCCATCAGCGCCGTTTTGACAGCCCTGTGTCTGAGCATTAATGTCCTCCCTCCCGGGCAGCCGACTGACATGCGCAGTGTGGCGGAACCGCTGGCTGTGGCCGCGGTCCTAACAGGCTGGCCGGAAGAAGTTCTGCCAATTATTCTCTCATTATAGAGTCAGAAAAATGCCCGCTTCTCTCCGCGATATGCGCTTCCTGATGCACGACGTCTTCGACTATGCCGGTCACTACCAGTCCCTGGGTGTCGATGATGCTCCGGATCGTGCGCTGCTCGACAGCATACTCGACGAGGCGCACCGGTTTACCGAAGGGGAACTGGCACCGTTGAACCGGATTGGTGATGAACACGGCTGCCAGCTCAACGATGGTGTGGTGACCACACCGCCGGGCTTCAAAGCAGCCTATACAGGGTATGTTGAAGGCGGCTGGGCTTCGCTGAGCGGGGACAAAGCCTACGGCGGTCAGGGTCTGCCGGACAGCATCAGTCTGTTTTTAGAGGAACTGATGTGTTGCGCGTGTATGGCCTGGACCATGTATCCGGGTCTGTCCCGGGGTGCGGTCAGCGCGCTGGATGCCCATGGCAGCCCGGAACAGAAAGAACAGTTCTTAAGCCCTCTGCTCAGCGGCGAATGGACCGGGACGATGTGTCTGACCGAACCTCATGCGGGTTCCGACGTTGGGCTGGCAAGGACCCGTGCCGAGCCCCTTGCTGATGGGGCTTATGCAGTCACCGGCACTAAAATCTTCATATCCGCCGGGGAGCACGATCTGGCGGACAACATCGTGCATCTGGTCCTCGCCCGCTTGCCCGATGCGCCTGAAGGTACCCGAGGCATCAGCATGTTCATCGTCCCTAAGGTCGACCTGGACGGCAGCCGCAATTCGGTGACCTGTGGTGCGATTGAAAAGAAGATGGGCATGCACGGCAATGCGACCTGTGTGCTCAATTTCGAAGCCGCCCGTGGATATCTGGTCGGGGAGCCGAACCGGGGCATGAAGAACATGTTCACGATGATGAATGCCGCCCGGCTGGTAGTCGGTCTGCAGGGCATCTGTGGCGCGCAATCAGCGTTATCACTGGCGCTGGACTATGCCAATGAACGACTCCAGATGCGCTCTCTGAGCGGAGCCAAAGCTCCGGATAAGCCGGCGGATCCCATCATTGTGCATCCGGACGTACGCCGTCTGCTGTTGACCCAGCGCGCCATTGTAGAAGGCGGGCGAGCGCTGATTTACTACGCGGGTCAGGTGGCAGATCGAGCCACACAACTCGACGGCGAGGAGGCACAGCGTGCCACTCAGCTGCTCGACTTTCTGACGCCCATCATCAAAGGCACCCTGACCGAACTGGCATTTGAATCCGCAAACAATGCGATCCAGGTTTTTGGCGGCCACGGCTATATCCGGGAAACCGGCGTGGAACAGTATGTGCGGGATCTTCGGATCACGACGATTTATGAAGGCACCACGGGTATCCAGGGGCTTGATCTGCTGGGTCGCAAGATCCTCCAGGTGCAGGGCATAGGTCTGATGCATTATCTGGGCGAAGTCTCCGAGGCTGCTGCCGCACTTCAGCAATCGGCAACGCAGGCAGATCTGGGCGAGCGGCTGCAGGCGCTGGGCAACGAATGGGGTGAGCTGGCGCTGAATGTTGGTGGCAGTGCCCAGAAAAACTTAGAAGAGGTAGGTGCAGCCTCGGTCGATTTTCTGATGTACAGCGGTTACGCGGTGCTTGCCACCTGCTGGGCCCGGGTAGCCGTGGCTGCTGAGCGGGCGCTGGCCGATTCATCAGGCGGCGAACGTGACTATCTGGAAGGCAAACTGGCGACGGCCAGGTTCTATTTTGAACGTCTGCTGCCGCGCACGGCTGCCCACAAAGCAGCAATGGAATCGGGTGCTGACAACCTGATGGGGCTGAACGCCGAGTCCCTGTCAGCCTGCTGAACACCTATTTTTACGACTCACGCCACACCAGCGCGTTGCGTGATGACAGATCAAATTTGATAAGAGGCCACTATGCTGGATTTCCAACCGCCGGAGCGGGACATCGAGTTTCTGCTGTTTTCAGTATTCAAAGTGCAGGAGCGTTGGGCCGACATTCCCGAATTTGCGGACTTCTCGCCCGAACTGGTCCGAGCCGTTGTGCGCGAAGGCGGGCGCCTGGCCAGTGAGGTCATGGCGCCGCTCAATCAGAGCGGTGATGAAGAAGGCTGCCACTGGGATAATGGCAGCGTCCGGACACCCGCAGGCTTCAAAGCCGCTTTCGATCAGTTGAGCCAGGGTGGTTGGCTGGCATTGTCGGGCAATCCCCAGTTCGATGGCCAGGGTATGCCTAAACTGCTGGGCTGCCTGATCGAAGAGATGTTCTGGGCGGCCAACGCCAGCCTTTATCTCTACGGGACTCTGACCGTAGGGGCGACGATCTGTATCGATGCCCATGGCTCAGCAGAACAGAAAGCGTTGTATCTACCGAAGCTCTACAGCGGTCAATGGACCGGGGCAATGGCGCTGACTGAAGCGCATGCCGGAACCGATCTCGGCATCATGCGCAGCAAAGCTGAGCCAGCTGCTGACGGCAGCTGTCGCATCACCGGGACGAAAATTTTTATTACCAGCGGCGAGCATGATCTGGCAGAGAACATTGTTCATCTGGTGCTGGCTAAGCTGCCGGACGCGCCGGCAGGGACCCGCGGTATCTCGTTGTTCATTGTGCCGAAATTTCTGCCCGACGAGCAGGGCAACCCGGGTGAGCGCAATTCACTGGCCAGTGGTTCGCTGGAACACAAGATGGGTATCCGTGGCAGCGCGACATCGGTGATGAACTACGACGGTGCGGTCGGCTATCTGATTGGTGAGGCCAACGCCGGACTCGCTGCGATGTTTACGATGATGAACTACGAACGCCTGTCCGTCGGGCTTCAGGGGCTGGGTGCTTCGGAACTCGGCTATCAGCAGGCGGTGAAGTATGCGCGTGATCGACTGCAGGGGCGGGCGGCTTCCGGTCCGAAGCAGCCGCAGCAGGCGGCAGACCCGCTGCTCGTGCACGCAGATGTCCGGCGCATGCTGCTGACCATCCGCACTCTGACCGAAGCTGGTCGGGCGTTTGCAATGTATGTCGGCATGCAGCTAGATCTTGGTAAATACGGCAATGATGCGGAGGCGGAGCGTTTGTCTCAGCTGCTTACTCCGGTAGCAAAAGCTTTCTTCACAGATCGTGGTCTGGAGTGTGCTGTAATCGCGCAGCAGGTGTTTGGCGGACACGGCTTTGTGCGCGAGTGGGGCGTTGAGCAGATTGTCAGAGATGTGCGAATCGGCCAGATCTATGAAGGCACCAACGGTATCCAGGCTGCAGATCTGATTGGTCGCAAAGTGGTGCGGGACGGTGGCGACACGCTGGAACTGCTGCTCGAACGCCTTGGTCCGGAGCAGCTACCGGAGCGCTATAAAGCCGCAGTGAGCGACGCCTTTGAGCGTCTGCGTGCGGCCACTCGCCACGTACTGGAGCGGGCGGGTGACGACCCTGATCTACCGGGTGCGGTTGCCACCGACTATCTGGACCTCGTCGGCTATACGCTTTATGCCTGGTTCTGGGCGGAAATGGCGGGTGTTGCGCAAGGTGGCGATCTCGAAACCAGCAAACAGCACAGCGCGGATTTCTACTTCGCGCGGGTATTGCCGCGAACGGTCGGGCTGGCCGCTGGAGTCTGTTCGGCTGGCAGTGACGTCATGCAGATGGCTGAAGACAGTTTCTGACCGGCTGAAGCCAGCTTCAGCCCGGTTACGGGCAGGGGTGATCGGCTGAGTCATTGCAGACTGAAATCGCTTTGAGATAGAGCGTCCAGCCGGCAATTTCTTCATCAGTGAGAGCGGCTGTGTCATCTGCCAGCGGTGGCCCACGCTGGGCCCGGGTGATCATATAAAAATTCTCTTCACCCTGAATGGCTTTCAGCATCGTTACCTGGGACTGGTTAATGATGTCACTGCGCTTGCAGACCATCAGGCGAACCATGGTCGGATAGCCGTTCTCCAGGCCTGAAAAGGTGTTGAAAGACTCGAAGCCATCGCAGGTACCGCTCTGGTCGACGCTCAGGCCCTGGAGAAACTCGATTGGATCCGGTAGTGGATCTCCGCTCAAGGACTCGAAGGTTATTTTGTGTTGCCAGCTGGCATTGGTCTGGTCTTCCGGAATGAATTCGACCATTCGCAAGCCCGGATTGTTGCTGCTGAATACCTCTTTCCATCCGCTTGGTGCATCAGCCAGTAATCGTTCGCCGGTGCTGGAGCCGGTTCGCGCAGCCGGCTGCGCTGAATCTGTCACTTCGCTCTGACCGCAACCTGCAGTGATTGCCAG
>Ga0316191_10002882_pt1 | contig 12610 bp, 15 predicted proteins | sample Eddworburr2cm_MG_FD_204928 | JGI IMG/M metagenome (GOLD analysis project Ga0316191, IMG submission 204928) | Coastal sediment microbial communities from Maine, United States - Eddy worm burrow 2 cm | ecosystem: Environmental > Aquatic > Marine > Coastal > Sediment | place: USA: Maine...
GAGAGCGGCGGCCGCTTCCGCGATCAACTTAACCGATCGAAAACCCACAGGATTCCCCGAAAACCCGGTCCGCGTGAGCGATACCGCATCGCGCGGGCTCCAAGCGACACGCCCGGAAGTCTGATAGGCAACGACAGGTCCGGTCGCACTTGCCTTTTGCTCTGGCACATCGGCTTGTGCCGTGCGTTTCAGAAAATTAAACCCCATGCTGTATCGCTCCTCATCTACGCCACACACCGAATTATGACCGCACTCATGGTTCAAAGACCGGCCCGATGTCGCCTGATTACTATCATTTAAATTCGTGTTGATTTGGTCATCAGCACGCCCGTGCCATTAACCTGTGAGTAAGGCCTTGGCCGTGCTCACAAAGACCGAACGCGCGGAGCACGCCACTTCGCGACAGGTTCAATCATCAACTCGTGCAGCGCCCAAACAAGTGCGTCGACACGGTCAGGTGATCCCTGCCCCTCGTATCCTTGGACCGTCATACGGCACATCTGATCTTCGAGTTCGCCCAAATCGCGCAGATGCCGCACACGCCCTTGTTCGTAAAGAGCAGCGACAGGTTCAGCCCGCGCGACCTTGCCTCGGGTCGCGTGAACACCCTTGTAAGGCACAAGAGGATCAATCTGCCGCAGGACTTCCTGCACCATCTGTCCCCCCTGGTTCACCTCAGCCACCAAACGGTCAGCGCCAAATTGCTCCATGGCGGCGATGGCGGCCTTGGCCCAACCCGCCGGGCTCGCACCTTGAATGGTGCAATCGGCCAATACATAAGCGCGCCAGTCCTGAGGCGCGCCAGCCATTGTCACACCAGCAACGACAATACCACATTCATCCGAAGATGCAGTGCCCGTCGTCGAAGGGTCCACGGCAACCACGATCCGATCCAATGCGGGCGCTTGCGCACATCGCAGTGCTTCCAGCCGCGCTGTGGTCCACAACGCACCTTCAGCATCTTGCAACAAAACGCCGTCCAATTCCTGACGCCCTAGTCGCGTACCGGCATAACGTGCCCGCACTTCTTCCAAGAACGAATTGGCAAGGTTTGCCGCATTCGCCTCCGTCGGAGCATGGGTGACAACTGTTGACGGTGACTTCAACAGAGCTTTCAAAACACCCACATTTCGGGGCGTTGTCGTGACACACACCCGTGGCTGATCTCCAAGCCGCAACGCAAACTGCAACATGTCCCACGTGTCCTGCGCCTTTTTCCACTTTGCCAACTCGTCCACCCACGCCGCGTCAAACTGAGGGCCCCTCAGGCCTTCAGGGTCAAACGCCGAATGCACCGTTGCGATAGCGCCATTCGGCCACACAAGCCGCTTGCGCCCGGCTTCCCATTGCGGTCGGCGATCGGGTGGCGAACAGGCCAGAATACCGCTGTCTCCGAAAACCATAACTTCACGCACCTGATCGATCGTCTCGCCGACCAACGCCACGCGCCGAGAGCGCCCTTCATCCAGCGGCTTTGCACCTTCTACCTGCGCACGGACCCACTCGGCCCCTGCTCTTGTTTTTCCCGCACCGCGGCCTCCCATTATAACCCATGTCCGCCAGTCCCCCTCCGGCGGTAATTGGTGCTCGAAGGCCCAAAAGTCGAACAGATAAGGGAGAGCCAGAAGCTCTCCCTCAGTTAGACTATTCAGAAACTCACCCTGGACGTGCGGTGCAGCGGAGGCGATCCAACTTGCACCCGATCTCAGTGCGGGCACGTTCAAGGTCGAGGGCATAGCCCCCTTTTGCGATTCCGGCTGATTTGCTGCGGCATTCAACAAGACGGTTCTCCACTTCCTGGCAGGTCTTCAGCAGCGTCGTGGCCGACGCGACTGTCCTGCTGTTTTGCGGTTTTTCCAAACTTTCACCTGCGCGGACCTTTTCTTTGAGGTCTTCGATTTCAAGGCGCAGGTCTTTGATAGATCCAATCACCGAATTCAAAAGGTTTTCGGTCTCGGACGCTACGTGCTCTGGGGTTAGTAATGTCATTCAGGTTCTACCTCTCATGCGCGTAGTCTCCGCACGAGAGAAACGAAAAAGCGACCAACCGGGATACACCCGTGGTCGCCTGCCCACTTCTTCTAGCATGTCACAACGTATACACTCGACCGCTCGCAAAGTCAAGCAAAATCAATTTGTTAACGCCTTAGCACCGTACGGTGCTCGTTAACCATTCAACACGATCGCACTATCCGGACAGTCAAATAATTAGCCATAACACAACAAAACCGGCAGGAACCACAGGCCTAATTCCCTGACGATTGGCTGGCACGTTCCGCTTCTATACGGCGCCACGCGGCCACGTTGCGGTTATGCTCGGCCAGTGTTTCAGCAAAAGCATGACCGCCTGTGCCATCCGCCACAAAGAACACATATGGCGTCTCAAGGGGCTGCGCTGCAGCCTCCAGACTAGCCAGCCCGGGGTTGGCAATCGGGGTCGGGGGCAGCCCTTGGATTACGTAGGTATTCCACGGTGTCGCTGCGCGCAACTCACTCCGGCGCAATCCACGCCCCAATACGCCACGCCCTTCTGTGACGCCATAAATCACGGTCGGGTCGGTCTGCAGGCGCATACCTCGGTTTAATCGGTTCACGAAGACGCTTGCCACCTGGCCCCGTTCGTCCGCGACACCGGTTTCTTTTTCAATAATCGATGCGAGCGTCAGCAGTTCCTCGGGCGTCTCCAGCGGCAGGCCATCCATACGTGTTTCCCATACCTGCGCCACGCGACGCTCTTGGGCGGCCTGCATGCGCGCCACAACGTCATTGCGTTCATCACCGGGGCGCACTTCGTAACTGTCCGGCGCGAGCGATCCTTCTGGCGGAAGCGTGTCAACGCTGCCTTCCAAGACGTCCATGCCCTTCAAGCCTTCAACGACTTGCCAAGACGTGACACCTTCGGCCAATGCAACGCGAAAACGTGTACCAGCCGATGTCTTCCGGTCAGTATATATTTCCGGCTCTTGATCCTCCGCGGGATTGAAATCAGCCTTTTCAAGGAACTGATTGGTCGCGGGGTCAAGCTCGCGCAGTTGAACATTAATACGGCTCACACCAATGCGGTAAACGACTTCGGTACCACAAGTACTGGCGCCACCGCGCGTAATTGTATCAATGATCTGCGCCATCGACGCGGATGATGGGACCAGATAGCTACCCGCTTTCAACTGGTTCGCCTTTTCAGAGTATTCAGCACCCATACGGAAAATAGCACCAGACGTAATGGCACCATCGGCTTCCAGCCGCTCGCTGACACGCCGCATGTTCGATCCGCTGGCAACTTCTACGCAGTAGGCCTCTGCCAAGGGTCCGGCACTGTCGTACTTTCCCTTCCCCCACAAGATCACACCGCCCATCATAAAGAGCAGTACAATCAGCATGGTCACGGCATTAGACGCGATATGTCGCCACATCAGTCGGCTTTCCCAAAGATCACACTGGCATTCGTGCCGCCGAACCCGAAAGAATTCGACAAAGCGACATTGATCTCGCGTTCGCGCTTGGCGTTCGGCGCAAGATCGATTTTGGTCTCAACCGCGGGGTTATCAAGGTTGATCGTTGGCGGTGCCACTTGATCGCGGATCGCCAGTATCGAAAATATAGCCTCAATCGCGCCCGCAGCCCCCAACAGGTGACCGGTTGCCGACTTGGTCGAGGACATGGTCACTTTGCTCGCGGCATCGCCCATCATGCGCTCAACGGCTCCAAGCTCGATGGTATCCGCCATTGTCGACGTGCCATGCGCATTGATGTAATCGATGTCCTTGGGCTCAAGACCGGCATGACGCAAAGCGTTGCGCATGGACCTCTCGCCGCCTTCGCCGTCCTCAGAAGGCGCCGTAATGTGGTAGGCATCGCCTGACAGCCCGTATCCCAGCACTTCTGCGTAAATCTTCGCACCGCGTGCCTTGGCGTGTTCGTATTCTTCCAAAACAACAATGCCTGCGCCCTCACCCATCACAAAACCATCGCGGTCTGCATCATAGGGCCGGCTGGCTTTTTGTGGGTCATCGCCGCGTTTTGTCGACAAGGCTTTGCATGCGTTAAAACCGGCGATACCGATTTCGCATATGGCAGCTTCCGCGCCGCCAGCAACCATCACATCAGCGTCGCCATATTGGATCAAACGGCTTGCATCCCCGATCGCATGCGCACCCGTAGAACAGGCCGTTACCACCGAATGGTTCGGTCCTTTAAAGCCATATCGGATACTGACTTGGCCAGATATCAGATTGATCAGCGCGCCGGGTACAAAGAATGGTGACACCCGACGTGGCCCCTTTTCCTTCATCATGATGGCGGTATTCGCAATCGAATTCAGCCCGCCGATACCGGACCCGATCAAAACGCCTGTGCGCTCTAGGCTCTCTTTGTCTTCAGGCATCCAACCTGCATCGCGCACGGCCTGTTCCGCTGCCGCCAAACCAAAAAGAATAAACGTATCAACTTTGCGCTGCTCTTTTGCAGGCAGGTAATTGTCCGCGTTGAAGGTGCCGTCTGTTCCGTCGCCCAAAGGCACTTCGCAAGCGTATTGTGTGACCAGTTCGCTGGCATCAAAACCGGTGATCGGGCCCGCACCGGATTGACCTGCAAGTATTCTTGACCAACTTGCTTCAACTCCGTCCGCCAGCGGCGTGACCAGACCCAATCCCGTGACAACTACTCTGCGCATCGCGATGCCCCCTTCAATTTCTGCTCTCCCATACCTTGAGCAGTCGTTTCAGTGCAAGTGCCCTTGGCAATTCGCCAATCCACATTGCCCTACTGCGGCGGGCTATTCCGTTCATAAAGCTTGACGGTCTGCCCTTCGAGCGTTGCCTCACGCAGTAACTTGTATCCCATATCTTCCGCAATTTTAATGGAACGGACATTACGTGGATCAATCAAGCACACCAAACGGCCGGTAACAACACGGTCGAACCAGTCGTGGGCGGCGCTTACAGCTTCTATTCCGTAGCCCTGACCGTGTGCATCCGGCACAAGCACCCAACCTGCTTCGGGCGCATCATCAAAATCGCTACCCAAATCACGCTTTGCGAAAAAAAAGCCTACTTGTCCTGACATCTCGGGGGCGCGGTGGCGGGTTATTGCCCATTGGCCAAAACCTGTAATCTGCCAATGGCCTGCATGCCGCAAAAACGCGGCCCATGCCTTGCTGCGCGGCCATGGGCTGCCATCGATATACTCCACCACTTCAGGCGTCGCCCATATCTCGGCGAAACGGTTAAAGTCTTCGGCCCGCATCCCCCGCAGGGTCAGACGGTGCGTGTTGATCGTTGGTATGCTGCGCGACATGTCTGCTGCCTCTCATCGCGAAGAACGGAGCTTTGCGCCCTCTGGTTCCAGTTTGAGATGGAAACAATCCGCGTTTCAACCCCTTAGCAGGTCACATAAGAAAAAAGGCGCCTCTCCGCTGCAGGAAAGACGCCAATTCAATCATTTGTACCGGAGAATGCCGGCGTTAGCTTAGGAAGCTTCGGTGATAAACTTCACCGCATCGCCAAAGGTCTGGATGGTTTCAGCCGCATCATCAGGGATTTCAATGCCAAATTCTTCTTCGAAGGCCATGACCAGTTCAACGGTGTCAAGGCTGTCCGCACCAAGATCGTCAATAAATGACGCGCCCTCGGCCACCTTGTCTTCTTCGACACCAAGGTGCTCCACAACGATTTTCTTAACGCGATCTGCGATGTCGCTCATAATATTCCCTCATTCGTTCGGGTCACGGTGGACCCCTTTCGGTTGCCTATTCCCCTGACAGGGTCAGGTTGCAAGCGTTTGCCCCAAAGGGGCGGCTCGATGCCCGCATTTGCCCGCACTACGCGCCCAAACCCGGTATTTAAGACGCGCGGTAAAGCTCGCCTGTTCAAAACTGCGCCTCCTTTAACACAAGCGGCACAGATGGCAAACGCATTGTGCGCACTGCTTAAAAAGCTTGCAGCGCTGAATCACAACATGGCCATACCACCGTTGATATGCAAGGTTGTTCCTGTGATGTAACCGGCCTCGGCACTCGCAAGATACAGCACACCAGAGGCGATGTCTCCAGCCGACCCCATCCGTCCGGCGGGAATTTGCCCCATGATTGCAGCCTTCTGATCGTCGTTGAGCTTGTCAGTCATCGCCGTTTCAATAAAACCGGGTGCTACGCAATTTACGGTAATCCCGCGGCTCGCGACTTCATAGGCAAGGCTCTTGGACATACCAACCACACCGGCTTTGGACGCAACATAATTAGCCTGACCTGGGTTTCCGGTTGCACCGACCACGCTCGAAATATTCACGATCCTACCCCAACGCGCTTTCATCATGCCGCGCATCACGCCTTTGCACAGCTTGAATGTCGCCGTCAGATTGACGTCCAGAACGGATTGCCATTCGTCATCTGACATACGCATAAACAGATTATCACGCGTTATGCCTGCGTTGTTTACCAGAATATCAACCGATCCCATGGCTTCCGCTGCCTGCTTTGGCAGTGCTTCAACGGCGGCCATGTCGCTTAGATTGCACGCAACCACATGCGCACACTCACCAAGCTCGGCCGCAAGCGCCTCAAGCGGATCAACCCGTGTGCCGGACAAGGCAACGGTTGCGCCTGCGCCATGAAGGGCGCGTGCGATGTCAGCGCCAATACCGCCCGAAGCGCCCGTTATAAGTGCGTTCTTTCCTGTCAGATCAAACATCTGTTTTCCTCCTCAGGCCTCAAGGGCCGCTTTGATATCGTCAGCTGTACCAACATTACGCGTTTGCGCGTCTTTAGCGATCCGCCGGATCATGCCTGTCAGCGCTTTGCCCGCGCCGATTTCCCAGAACTCCGTGACGCCGTTGTTGGCCATCCATTCCACCGACGACCTCCAACGGACCTGCCCGGTTACTTGTTGGACAAGTAACCGTTTGATCCGCTCTGGGTCGCTCACGGCCTCGGCAATCACATTTGCCACCAAAGGCACGCGCGGTGCCTGTACGGTGACGGTTCCCAAAGCTTTTTCCATTTCTTCTGCTGCAGGGGCCATCAAGGCACAATGGAATGGCGCCGACACAGGCAACAACAATGCGCGTTTGGCACCGGCGTCCTTTGCCAGAACTGTTGCGCGCTCGACGGCATCCTTATCGCCAGAAACAACGTTTTGCGCCGGATCGTTTGCATTGGCTACCTGACACACTTGCCCTTGGGCCGCCTTTTCAGCAACGTCCGTCACCGTATCGAAATCCAGCCCCAGTATAGCGGCCATAGCACCCTGACCAACCGGCACAGCCTGCTGCATCGCCAAGCCGCGGGTCCGCAACAGTCGCGCAGTATCCGAGATTGTAAAAGCTCCCGCCGCCGCCAATGCCGAGTATTCGCCCAGGCTGTGACCGGCGACATAAGATACCCGGTCAAGGCTGATACCTTCTGCCTCAAGCGCACGCACTGCCGCGATGGACGTCGCCATCAACGCGGGTTGCGCGTTTTCTGTAAGCGTCAGTGCTTCGATATCGCCATCCCAAATGAGCCCGCTCAGGTTTTCCCCCAAGGCTTCGTCCACCTCGTCAAAAACCGCTTTTGCCGCCGGATACGCCTCGGCAAGCGCGCGGCCCATCCCGATCGTCTGCGCCCCCTGCCCCGGAAATACAAATGCAATGCTCATCGGCTCGCCCCTCATTCGTTTTTTCTAGCAACCGGCTTAACGTGGCCGCCCGACAAGAGCAACGCTTTGGATCACCTAATCATATGCACGCAGCAAACTGATCTGCAGTGGGACCGCGCGCAGCATTTGTGCGCAACAGCAGGTTGCTATGTGCCAAAGGCTTTCTATCCTCTTGTCAGCACAGCCCCAGCGGAGCAGACCCATGGCCCTTTCCAACAGCGAAACACACTACGGCGTGGTGACCAAAAGCTTTCATTGGACTGTCGCCTTGCTGATCCTGACGCTGATCCCCTTAGGGATTTACGCCAATGACCTGCCATATGACACCTCCGAAGCGTTGGCCCAAAAGGCGTGGTTCTTTTCGCTGCATAAAACATTGGGCGTAACGGTCTTTTTAATCGCACTAGCCCGGATCCTATGGGCGGTCACACAGCCGAAACCTGCAGGCCTGCACCCTGAACGCAAATTGGAAACATTTGCTGCGACCACCGTGCACTGCCTGCTTTATGGTTCGTTGTTGCTGGTTCCCTTGTCTGGCTGGATACACCACGCGTCTACCGCTGGCTTTGCGCCAATATGGTGGCCTTTTGGGCAAGACCTGCCACTGGTTCCTAAATCAGAAAACCTAGCCGCGATAACGGCCGGCTTGCACATCGTGTTCGAACGCGTCCTGGCGTTGTCCATTTTTTTACATCTGGCCGGAGCGCTCAAACACCACTTTATCGATCGCGACGCTACATTGCGCCGCATGCTGCCCGGAGCACCGCACGTTAAGGTACAAAAAACCTCCGACAAGGGCAGTCTGCCGCTATTCGCCGCCGTCGTGGTTTGGGTTTGTGCACTTGGCGTGGGATCAGCCTTGGGGGTTTACCAAAAACACGAGTCCAGTGTTCAGGCCGCCGCCCTTGAGGCCGTGCAGTCAGACTGGGTCGTAGAAGACGGCACATTGGAAATCACCGTCACGCAATTAGGCTCTCCCGTGACCGGAAGCTTTGCAGACTGGACCGCTGCAATCAGTTTTGACGAAACTCGCGATAGCGGCGCGGTGGGTAGCGTCGAAGTCGTCGTATCAATCGGGTCATTGACCCTTGGGTCGGTTACATCCGAAGCATTGGGCAGCGATTACTTTGAAGCCGCAGCCTTCCCGACCGCCACCTTTGCTGCGGACATACTAAATGGATCTGACGGGTTGGTCGCAGATGGCACATTAACGATCAAAGATATATCAGTGCCCTTGCGCCTTCCCTTTACCCTTGATCTTAGTTCTGGCACCGCCGACATGCGTGGTCAAGCAACACTCGACAGACGAAACTACAACATTGGCGCCGACCAGACCGACGCTGGCACACTCGGTTTCGACGTCACCATTTCCACAGCTCTCACTGCCCGACGTGACGGTGACTGAGCAAAAAAAAGCCGCCTGCCCATTGAAGAACAGACGGCTTAACCTGCAGATGAGCCTATCAGGCTTACTTTATATCAATCGCTTCGATATCGATAATCAACTGTACCTCATCGGCGATAAAGGGCGCGAACTGTCCCAGCCCGTATTCGCTGCGGATCAGTGTAGTGGTCGCGGTCAGACCAATCGCGGGACGACCTTGCGTCGGCGGAAACGGATATTCGGCGACCACCGCATTCAGCGTCGTGTCCAGCACAATCTCCTGTGTCATCCCATTGATGGTCATGTCACCGGTTATCAGAGCTGTGTTTTCACTTGTCACTTCGATGCCCGTCGACTGGAAAGTAGCCAGCGGAAATTCGTCAGTTTTGAACCAGTCGCCAGACGCAATCAGCATCTCATCGCGTCCCGGGTCACCCGCAGTCAGCGTATTGACCGCAATGTTGGCCGTTACAGAAGACGCGGCGGGGTTTTCCGCATCGAACACGATTTCGCCTGTTACGCCCGAAATCAGACCATTTGTGCTGCTGAAGCCGGCATGGTCATAGGACATGAGGATCGTTGTGTGCGTCGTGTCGATATCGTAGGTCACCGGCTCCGCTGCGGCAACGGTTGCACCCAAAGTGACGGCTGCTGCAAATATAATAGGTCTCATGACGTATCTCCGAGTTGATTACTATCTTTCGAAGATGGGTCAATCCTGGTTCTAAGCAACTGTCGTTGATGAACAGCTTGTGCGCGCAGATAAACACTGCGCGCTACAATTCGGACAAATGTTCAAATTTGCCGAGGCGTGTCAGATCAGATTACAGCTTGCCCGCCACACGCAGCGCTGTCACGAGGCTGCAATGTGTGATGCGGTCGCTTGCGGAAACTTCTGCAATCAGGGTGTTATTTTTGCCCCACAGCTGCACATGTGTGCCTGAGTTTTCGACCAGCGTGAGATCGGAGAACTTGCAGCGGTCCAGCACATACCGGTCTTTACCGCGCGTGCGCACAAGACGGATTTCGTGACGAATGGTGTCGATTTCGACCTTGGGGGGCGCAGGGCGGATGAATGTCTGCAAACAAGCCAGCCCGACCATACCACCTACAGCGGAGACAAGAAGTTTCATCAACAGTAAATCTTCGGCCCAGCTGGCGCCGGGTGCAAACCAAAGACCCATTGCCGTCAGAATTAGTGCCACGCCGACGATGCCTTGAAACCCGCGGGTCACAATCCGGCTGCCGTCAATTGAACGGGTCGGCTGCGGGGCAATTGATTCAAATGACGCTGGATCTACGACGCTGGACATAACGAAACTTCCTCGGTTTTCATTAACCAAGAGCTAACAGGCGAAAAAAGACGGAAATAAGACGGGTTTTAGACGTTGCAAAGGCGTTTTGTGGTCTTCGCCGTGCCGACCATGCTGAACACTGCAGCACAGGCCTTGCGCCAAACCACAAAGCGTGTATACGCAGCACTTCCTTTTGCACGACAACTAAACCGCGCAGTCTCTCGTGGTGGGGCCGCAAAAGGAGCATTGCCCTGCCTTTGAAATGCGCCTTGAAATAAATGAGGAATGCACATGCCTTTATATGAGCATGTTATGATCGCACGTCAGGACCTGTCCAACACACAGGCCGAAGGGCTGATCGAACATTTTGGCACCGTCTTGTCCGACAATGGCGGCGCGCTCGTGGATCACGAGTACTGGGGCGTCAAGACGATGGCCTACAAGATCAACAAAAACCGCAAAGGCCACTACGCCTTTCTGCGCTCGGATGCGCCAGCACCCGCCGTGCAAGAGATGGAACGCCTGATGCGTCTGCATGATGATGTGATGCGCGTTTTGACGATCAAAGTCGACGCACACGCAGAACTGCCGTCCGTCCAGATGCAAAAACGCGAAGAACGTGGTGATCGTGGCGACCGCCGCGAACGTCGTTGATCCGCTTTAGTAAAGGTACGTAAATCATGGCCACTAAACCATTTTTCCGCCGTCGCAAAGTATGCCCCTTCTCGGGCGACAATGCGCCAAAGATCGATTACAAAGACACCCGTCTTCTGCAGCGCTACATTTCCGAGCGCGGTAAAATCGTTCCCTCCCGTATCACCGCAGTGTCTGCGAAAAAGCAACGCGAACTGGCCCGTGCCATCAAACGCGCCCGCTTTCTTGCCCTGCTGCCCTACGCTGTGAAGTAAGGAGAATATTATGCAAGTTATCCTTCTTGAACGCGTCGCAAAGCTTGGCCAGATGGGCGAAGTCGTTGATGTGAAGCCCGGCTACGCGCGGAACTTCCTACTGCCACAAGGCAAAGCGCTGTCGGCATCGAAAGCTAACATCGAAGCCTTCGAGGGCCAGAAAGCGCAGCTGGAAGCTCGCAACCTGGAAACACGCAAAGAAGCCGAAGCACTGGCGGACAAGCTGAATGGCCAGCAGTTCATCGTGATTCGCTCCGCCTCGGACGCCGGCGCATTGTACGGTTCTGTCACCACACGTGACGCGGCTGATGTTGCAACAGAAGCGGGCTTCTCTGTGGATCGTAAGCAGGTTGTCCTGTCCCCGATCAAAGATCTGGGCCTTCATGAAGTAGAAGTTGTGCTTCACCCTGAAGTCACAGCGACAATCGAGCTGAACGTCGCACGCTCTGCGGAAGAAGCAGAACTGCAAGCCTCGGGTAAATCGATCCAGGAGCTGGCTGCTGAAGAAGAAGCTGCTGCTGATTTCGAGATTGCCGAGTTGTTTGACGATATCGGCTCTGCCGCGTCCGACGACGACGATCTTGCAGAGACCGTTTCACCAGCGACAGACGATGCTGAGGATGAAGCACCGAAAGCTTAAACGCTGTGCTTTCACGAATTTAAAAGCCGGGCCACTGCGCCCGGCTTTTTTTGTTACTGTCCGGCCACGCCAGCACCATGATCGCAAGGCACGGTAGCGAGCATTCGGACACTTAAAGCTCTTCTCATTGTTGCTTTGACCATGATGCCCGCCTTTGCGCACGGGCAAACCACCGCATCAAAATGCATGTGGCTGGGGCAAACGATTGCCGGCCTCACTGCCGTTGAGGTGCGCAAGTATCTCGAACGCCATCAGATCACTGATGTGATGATATGTCGGTACCCCGGCAGCTTTACCCTGCTCCACATCGCTGCGGGAAATAGTGAAGACCCAGACGTCATTGACGTATTGATAGCAAGTGGTGCTGATCCTTTTGCCGAAGATCACCGTGGGCGCACGCCCATTTACATGGCCGTCGACAATAACAACATCACGGCAATTAAACGTCTCTTTCTCTACGGTGCATCCCATCTGCATGTCGGGCACAAGGGACAATCTGCTCTGACTTACTGCCAAGAGGCGCTAAAGTATTATCCCACCAACAAACCCTGCATAGCTCTGCATCGCTCTGCAGAACTTGCATGAATGAGCCACGCGGCATCAGACAGCCGCCACGCGCCAGACCGCGATAAAACCTGCGCAAAATGACGCAATCCCTTGTCTCAGAATGAAGCAACAACATCTTATCCGACAGAAACAGGAGGAATTGATGTTCGATATCTCTAACCCCGAAGACCGCGACGCGCTGGTTC
>Ga0316191_10002883_pt1 | contig 12609 bp, 11 predicted proteins | sample Eddworburr2cm_MG_FD_204928 | JGI IMG/M metagenome (GOLD analysis project Ga0316191, IMG submission 204928) | Coastal sediment microbial communities from Maine, United States - Eddy worm burrow 2 cm | ecosystem: Environmental > Aquatic > Marine > Coastal > Sediment | place: USA: Maine...
CCGCGAGATCAAAGCAAGCGATTTTACCGACACCTCAATCCAGCTGCTCAAGCACAATCTACCCGAACCTGAGTATCGTGGCCTGGCTGAACGGCTGCAAACCTTCTGTCTGCTGTTCCAGGATGTCAAACCGGGGGATCATTACACTCTGACCTACACTCCCGGCAACGGAACCGAGCTCAGTTTGAACAATCAGCCGTTGGGATCCGTGCCAGGGAGCGATTTTGCCGCGGCCTATTTCGGTCTCTGGCTGGGCAAGAATCCGATCAATGACGCGTTTAGGAACCGCTTGTTGTCTGGCTTATAAGGATCGCACCGACGTGAGGTATGTTCTTCGCTGCGATGGCCATCAAAGCCTTGCTTGCGGAGCCAGCGACTGCCGCCAATCGCGACTTTTTGCAATCGACCGTATCGCAGTTAAAACCGCTCCGGGCCACGGCGGACGGTTTTTCCCGAGGCCTTTGCTATACCGTGCAGCATGCCGTTGAAAACGTAATGATGAAATGGCATGACAGCGTACCAGTAGAGGATTCCGAACAACCCCCGTGGCAAGAAGCTGGCAATCTGCTGAAGCTCTGTCTGGCCGTTGTCCTGCGGTATTATAAGGAAAGAGAGAACGGCCTCTCCGGGTAGTTTCATCTCGGCTGAAAGCCTGAGATAGTTGGGCTTTTGCACGTCAATCACCCGCCAGAAGTCGATGGCATCCCCCGGATAAAGTTCTGTCTGGCTTCGTCGTCCCCGACTGAGTCCCACCCCACCGCAGAGGCGATCCAGGGCACCCCGGAGGCTCCATAGCCAGTCGGCATAGTAATAGCCAACTTCGCCGCCGATTGAACTGACGGCAGGCCAAACCTCTTCCGGGCTTGCCTCGAGAAATATCCTGCGAGAATCATTGTAAAAGCTGCCGCCGGCCCAGTGCGGATCACCCGGGACACTCCACTCTGCAGGGTGAATTTCCCCGGAATCTATCCAGGACGTTTCTACCTGGTGTTGGCGGAGGCGATCCAGGGCCAGACGGATCGCTTTACGCGCATCGAAGAGTTCTTGCGGCAAAAGCTCAACGATGCGGTTTTCTTGGCAGATCACCGGGTTGCTCAAGCCTTCAGCCAACGGCCGGGCAATCGAGGCAGGAACCGGAGTCACCAGGTGGATCCAATAGGAGCTGAGCCGGGGTGTCAGCACCGGGACCGGGATGACCCACCGGCGTGGCAAGCCAGCTTCTTCGGCATAGACTTCCATCAATTTCCGGTAGTTGGTGACTTCAGGCTGGCCGATATCGAAAGTCTCGCCGATGGTTTTCGGCTCCTGGATACAGCCAACCAGGTAATGCAGAACATTTCTGACCCCGATCGGCTGACAGGGAGTGTCGACCCAGCGCGGCGTGACCATAACCGGAAGCCGATCAACCAGGTAACGCAGGATTTCAAAAGACGCGCTTCCCGAACCGATAATCATGGCTGCACGCAGAATCGTGACAGGCACCGGCCCCTGGCTTAGGATCGAACCGACTTCGGTTCTTGATTGCAGGTGGTGACTGAGCTGGCCCCGGTCGTCCCCCAGTCCGCCCAGATAGACAATCTGTTGCAGCTTTTCTGCCGCTGCAGCTTCCGCCATGTTGCGAGCAGCCTGCCGGTCCGTTGCAGCAAAGTCACTGACACCGGGATTCATGGAGTGGACCAGGTAGTAGGCTGCCCGGCATTGACTCAGCGCCTTTCCCAGAGAGGCCTTGTCGAGAACATCACCTTTGACAATTTCCAGAGACGGGTGTTGTGCCCAGGGGCGATTCCTCAGTTTTTCCGGAGCGCGGGCGAGAGCCCGGACATGATATCCGGCCTCAAGCAGAAGGGGCACAAGGCGCGCGCCGATATAGCCGGTCGCTCCGGCGACAAAGATGGGCTTTTGGTCTTTTGCTTTCGTCATGATTATTCTGTCCTGAGGGGTTTCATCAATAAAAACTTATTTCATGGCACTTTGCCAATTAAGCCAGGGTTTTGTTAGACTTGTAAACAGCTTATCACATGAGAAACAGTTAAATAGCCAACCTCTTGACTTTATAGACTGGAACGACCCTGAATGCTGCGCCTAGGCCTCTGCTGCCTGTTCAATCAGGCCCCAATACATTTCAGAAGCGCAACAGCCAAGGTTATCAAAAAGCTTGATCGCCCTGATCAGCTGGTACGACTCGGTGAACTCTGCCTGGACAACGCCCGATCCCTGATTGCCGCGGTCGAAGAGGTGCATCGGGTAGGTATCGGTGCCTTCCGGGTTTCTTCTCCGCTCTTCCCTCTGTACACCCACCCCGAGGTCGGCTATCGGCTCGAAGATCTACCAACTGCTGTGGAAGTCACGGCAACGCTGATCGCGGTCAAGTCTCTCAAGGACAAATACCAGCTCCGCCTCAGTTTTCACCCTGATCAATTCACGCTGCTCTCCAGCCCCCGACCCGAAGTGACCACTGCCTCTCTTGAAGAACTCGACTACCAGGCGATGCTGGCTGTCCTGATCGGGGCGGATGTCATCAATATCCATGGCGGAGGAGTCTACGGCGACAAGAGCAGCGCCCTGCTGCGCCTGGAAAATCAGATCTCTGCCCTGCCCGAACCGATTCGTGAGCGCCTGACCCTGGAAAACGACGATCACAGCTACACGGTCAAAGATCTTGTGCCGGTCTGTGACAAGCTCTCCATTCCCCTGGTTTACGATGTCCATCATCACCGCTGCAACCCGGATGGCCTGACGGTCGCAGAGGCCACCAAAGCCTGCCTGTTGAGTTGGCGAAAACTCGGGCGTGAGCCATATTTCCATATTTCATCGCCGAAATATGGCTGGCACGGCAAGCCGAGACCCCATGCCGATTTTATCGATAGATCTGATTTCCCGCGAGAGTGGCAACAACTCGACGCCACCATTGACGTTGAAGCCAAGGCCAAGGAACTGGCTGTTCTGAAGCTGCAAAAAGAGTTGGCACTGCCTCCCTGGCAACCAACATCTCCGCGGCCAGGTCATAACGATACAGAGGAAATGTGATGAAAGCCTTAGCGATGTTGCTTGGTAGTTTTATGCTGGCAGGGTGTGCTGTCACCCCGCATGGGGTGATACCGGTTGAGAACTTCGCTCTCGACCGCTACCTGGGTACCTGGTACGAGATCGCCCGACTCGACCACCGTTTCGAGCGTGGGCTCAGCCAGGTTTCGGCCACTTACAGCAAACGTCCAGACGGCGGGATCGATGTTCTTAACCGTGGGCTGGACAACCAGACAGGAAAGTGGAAGGAAGCGCATGGACGCGCTTATTTTATAAACGAACCGCATGTGGCGCGTTTGAAAGTCACTTTTTTCTGGCCTTTTTACGGGGGGTACAACGTGATCGAGCTCGATCACGAAAATTATGCCTATGCATTGGTTTGCGGCCCCGGCAGGAACTACCTGTGGATTCTGGCCCGAACCAGGCAGCTCGACGAGACCATATTGCGGAGGCTTGTCGCTACAGCTGAGAGGCTCGGTTTCGATACCAGCCAACTCATCCTTGTTGACCAACAGGAGTAGCCACCATGCACCTTCTCGAACGGCAGATCATACTCGATACCGATCAGGACAAGGTCTGGGAATTCCTCTCAACCCCCATCAACCTCAATGAACTGACCCCGCCCGATCTCCATTTTCAAGTCCTGTCCGAAGTCCCCGACAAAATGTACAATGGCTTGTTGATCCTCTACGAGATAAAAATCCCCATGTTTGGCAAGCACCGTTGGCTGACCGAGATCAAACACATCCAGGACGGTGCTTTCTTTATTGATGAGCAGCGGCTCGGACCCTACCGGCTCTGGTATCATCAGCACCGGATCGAGCGCTTGGAGGGCCGTAAAACCAGGATGATCGACCGGGTCTTCTACCAGCTCCCCTTCGGAGTTATCGGCAGGCTGGTCCATAAACTCCTGGTAAGAAATATGCTGGAGAAAATATTCGACTACCGGGCCCGGCGCCTGGAGGAACTGTTCGGAGAGAAGGCCAGCCACACAGGCATCGGGGCACAGAAGAAGAGCGGATTCTGAACGATTCCTGTGCTTTCTCTGTGGTAAAATTCTTGCTAAGCTATAAAGCCTGAATACTCAGGTATCTCTGCAGAAATCCTGTAATCGCCTGCAGTGTCTCGACAGGTCGGTCACGAAAAGGCGAGTGTCCGCAATCGTGCAGAAGAATCTGCTCTGCTCCCCCCGGAAGAGACGCTTTGATCTTTTCCAGTTGCCTGATCGTTCCATAGTTGTCGTCCTCGCCCTGAATCAAAAGGACCGGCACCTCAACCATCGGCAGGTAAGCTTCCAGGTTCCAATCCAGAAAGCCCTCATCCAGCCAGGCCTGGTTCCAGCCCAGGAAAGCGCAGTCGACATTGTCGCCATGATAACGGGCCAGACGCTCGCGCATATTGGTGTTTTCATAAGTGTCTCTGGCCTCACGGATGCTGGCCAGGGTGAGCTCTTCGACAAACACGTGAGGGGCCATCAGGATCAACCCCTTGATTCGTTCGTCGGTCATGCCGCCGGCATTGATCAGGGCGATGGAAGCTCCATCGCTGTGCCCCACCAGCACGACCTTATGCAGGCCTGCAGCGTCAAGGATTTTCGGCAGGACCTTCAGCCCCTCGTCGTGCATGAATGTGAGAGGCCTTGGCAGAGAGCAAGGGGCCGAGCCTCCGTAGCCTGCCCGGCTGTAAATCAGGGCCCGGCAGCCAGTCAACTGGGCAAGCTGCCGGGGGAAATCCTTCCACATGGCCTGACAACCCAAACCCTCATGCAGAAAAACCAGTGACAGGTCATTAGGTTCAGAAGGGGTTAACAGCCGATACTCCAGCAAGATCCCTTCGATATTGAAGAAACCGCACGATTCAAGCAAGGCGATTTACCCCCCTGATACGTAGGAAAGCAGCACGATCTCGCTACCGTCAGGAATGTCGGTCTGGTTTTCGCCGGCAAGGATCATCTTGCCGTTAATGACAATATTGAGGTTCGGATCGCTCAGGACTGCGTGCGCCTCAGGCAGTTTGCGCCACAGAAGCCGGCGCAGGTCGCTCAGATTGTCGACCTGTTCGTCAACGATCAGGGACTGTTCCGGTGCGCCGGCAAAAACACAGGGGAACTTGACCCTGACGCTGTAACCGGTGACGAGCTTCGAGAGCCTGGCGTGCCAGTCGAGGGTGGGAACGCCCTCTTGATTGAGCCCGCTCAGCTGATAGAAGCGCTGCTTGAGAGCGGCAAACTGCTCCCGGTCGATTTTTTCACCTTTGAAGGGGCCAACCGCAATCGGTTCATCGAACCAGCGATCCGGCAGTGAATCATCCTCGCCACGCAGACCGAAACGGAAATTGAGCATCCGCTCCAGGCCGGTAATGTTACGGCCGATTTCATCGAGTTGCCCGGCATCGAATGGCAGTTGGGTCAAAGCATTGAGCTGGATGGCAAAATCCTCCAGGTCAGGCGTTGTCGGTGAATTGAACAGCTTGGTATTAAAGCGGCACATGCCGATCGCATCACCAACGGCAAAGGTATTTTCGCAACGTCGAACTGCGAACTCCTTGCCTTCGTAAGAGGTCGGCTCGGGGGCTACCACGCCGCCGTAGAGGGCGGCTTTGAAGCTGGCATCATCGTTGATGCGGGCGTTGATCTCCAGGGTGGCCCGGTTGCGCAAATGGTCCATACCTCGGGTGGCAACCGCCAGACCCAGGGCAAAGGCCTTGAGAATGCGCGCATCATGGGGATCGGACTGGAACAGCCCCTTGGAGGCCATGCAGTAATTGAGAGCCTCAGCCGGGTATTTGCCCTGTTCCACAGCGCGACTGGAAGCAGCGATGGTGTCGCCGAAACCTTCGCGCTTTGCGGTCATGAAAAGCAGCTGCTCGATGACAGGGTAGTTTCCCCAGGTCAGGTCCAGCCCACCGCTAGCCTCTTGATCGATGATGCCGCGCTGGTAGAGTTCCATGGACCAGGCGATGGCGCTGCCGGTGCTCGAGGCATCGAGGCCCAGATCATTGAGGATATTGTTCAGGCGCAGGACCTGCTCCGGCTCCTTGATGCCGATATTGGGGCCAAACTTGCCGACGGTAATGTATTCCGGCCCTTCCCCCTTGTCGTACTTGTCAAAATGGCCGTCATGGTTGATGCCGTTGTAGCTGCGCTGCCTGTGATGCTCAAGGCCGCTCTGCACCTTGTCGTAGCTGGCATTGCCATTGAGGCCGGTCAGGGCACTGGCACCCCAGCCGCCTTTGCCGCCGGGGAGCATGTCGTTATTGGCACGGCATCCGACCGGGCACTGGAAGCAGCGACTCATCCCAGGACGATATGGATCGAAGTTGTCGGCGTCGAGGCTGGCGTGCCAGGTGGTCTCCTGGTTGTTCTTGGTGCCCATGGCGCCGAGCACCCGGCTCGGCTTGTAGAGAAAGGGGGTGCCGACTTTTTTCAAGGCGTTCTGGACCACACTCGCAGCGAGGATTTTTTTGCCGATACTCCTGTTTGCCGCTTTGAAGGCGTCGGTGAGCTCAAACACAGGGAGTTCGCCCTGGATGAGAATCGCCTTCAGATGCAGGGCCCCCATCTTGGCGCCACCGCCACCACGGGCCCAGATCGACTTCTCGCCAGCCATGATACCGCTGCAGAGAACCTGGTTTTCTCCGGCGCTGCTGATCCTCGCCATGGCCATGTCCTTGCCTTCGCTACAGCCGAAAGCGCCTTCAATCGCCGCGGTAAAGTCAATGTTGTCCATACCACGGTAGGGTGTGGCATCGATAAAGCTGACTTGCTCCTGCTCGATTTTGAGCAGCGTCCACTGCGGGTTGCATCCGTAGATGACCAGGTGATCGTAACCATGGCGTTTAAGATAGGCAGGAAAGTAGTCTCCGGCGTTGCTGTCTAGAATTGCCCGGCTCTCCGGTGAACGGCTGGTGACGTTGCCGCGGGTGGCTCCAGGCATGTTGCTGGTGAGAACCCCGGCGCCGAAAATCAAGGGGACCTCCGGATCGAGCGCGTCCTTGTCTTCCTGCAGCAGGTTGTAGAGCAGATACATGTTGCCGCCGCGCCCGGCCAGAAAGTTCAGTACCACGTCGAGCGGCAGGTAGCCGCGTTGGCTGCTGCGCTGCTCAAGGTCGACGAACAGCACCACTCCCTGGCTTGGGTACTGGGGAACCTTATGCATCCGGCACAAAAGCCGCGTAACCCGAGCTCTGATATTCATTTGTCCTCGTCAATCAATGATTTATACCTGCCAGGCCTTACCTAAAGGTATGCAGCTATGGATATGAACCGTAAGTCACGCCTTGTTGCCACGCCAACTCCTGCACAATCCTGCAAAAATTCACGCTTCTATAATCCAAAAAAGGTTGAAGCCGATCGAAGGGATATTAGCCAAGGAGTCACAGAGTAAAACATGGTCTACGGTTGATGTCTTTTCGACTTTCTCTCTGTTCTCTGTGCCTCTGGCAGGTCAATTCAGATGATGGCTCATAAGAGCAAAACCGGGCATTTGACTGCACGGATCACATGGTTTGCCATGGAACCGAACATGATGTCACGGAACCCGCCGCCGCCCGGGTGACGTCCGATGATTACCAGTTGAACCTCCTGCTCCTCGACGACTTTCAGAATCGCGACATCAGGGGTACCCAGTTCAAGGAGCAGCTTCGGTTCAAACCCTGCCTCCAGAAACGGCTTGGCCAGCTTTGCAAGGATGCGGTTCCCCGATTTTTCAGCTGCATCGTAGATCATGTTTTTCTGAATATCGGGAATCAGCCGCCGAACCAGATGAACATCGACAACATGCAGCAAAAGAATTTCACGCGGCACCAGATCCTTGTTGTCGATAATTGCCCTAATCGTATGCTCTGTCGTTGCCGACTCGTCAACGGGAATCAATATCCGTGGGATCATGTCATCTCCTGGGACTTCAGTCGTCATATCTCAACCATAAACCAGGCGCGGCAAGAACATTACCAGATCTGACCAGTAGGTCAGAATCAGCAGAATCACTATCTGTATGGCCACAAAAGGCAGTACCGCTTTCGACACGTAGACCAGGTTGCGATCGACCGCAGCACCGGAGATATAGAGGCTGACCCCGAGCGGCGGCGTGCAGTAGCCGATCCCGAGGTTGATCGTCATCAACAGGCCGAAATGCATGGTGTCGATACCGAATGAAGCGAGCAGCGGCAGGAAGATCGGGGTCAGGATCAGGGTCGCGGAAATGATGTCCATGAACATGCCGACGATCAGCAACATGACATTGACCGCCATGAGAAAGACCCAGGGCGACTGAATCTGGCTGACTACAGCCGTTGCGATTTGGTTCGGAATCTGTTCAAAGGTCAGATACTCGCCGAAAACCGAAGCCCCGGCAACAATAACCAGCAGGGTTGCCGAAGTGGCCGCGGAGGTAACAATGATCTTCTTGATATCCTGGAACTTCATGTCCTTGTGGATAAATATCTCGACAAAGAAGGCATAGAAACAAGCGACCACGGCCGCCTCGTTGGCCGTAAACATCCCGGAATAGATGCCGCCGAAAATCAGCAGCGGCAGACAGAGTGCCCAGAAGCTCTCTCTGAGAACTGCGACCACACTTTTGAAGTCTGGCCGCGGCATGGTCGCGTAGTTTTTCTTTTTGCAATATAAGTAAGCGTACAGACTCATGTCTACCATGATCATGATTCCCGGAATGAAGCCGGTCAGAAACAGGGCCTCGATCGGGTCATTGCTGACCATGGCATAGAGAATCATGGATATCGAAGGCGGAATGATGATGCCCAGGTTGGGCGCGGTGGTCATGATCCCCACCGAGAACTTCTCGTCGTAACCGTTTTCGATCAGTGCCGGGATCATGAACCCGCCGATGGCGACCACCGTAGCGACCGTCGAACCGGAGATAGCGCCGAAAAAGCCACAGGCAAGCACCCCGGCCATGGCCAGTCCGCCGGGCAGGAAGCCGACCAGAACGTTGGCCGTCTTGATCAGTTTATGAACGATGGTACCGGTGGTCATGATGTTGCCACAGAGAATGAAGAACAGCACCACCACCAGTGCGAACTTGTCCATGCTGCGGTAGAGCACCTCGATGACGATCTGCGGGTCGATTCCGATCATGAAGATCAGGCCGACTGAGCCGGTAAAGAACAGGGCCATGAAAACGGGAACCGTCGTCGCCATTAGGCCAAGAAGTAACAGCAGGATTATCAGGTAGTTGGAGTCCATAGAGGTTTGGGCAGGTCAGGCGGGATGGCAAACCATCCGGCTCAGCGCTTCGCCGCCTCCTTCCAGTCTTCGATCATCACCATCAGGGTGCGCAGCAACATCATGACACCCATCAGAGGCAACACGGCATAGAAGATCCATTCGGGAACCTGCAGACTGGAAGTACGCGCATAGGCATCCAGATACATCATGTGTGTCATCGTGCTCCCAAGGTAAATCATGATGACGGAAAACAGCAGCACAACCAGGTTGGAAAAGATGGCCAGGGGTTTCTTCAGCCCTGGCACCAACTGTGGCAGGGCGTCGATGCAAATCAGTGAGCGACTGCGCACCGCCACCACGCAGCCGATGTAGGTGGTTATGTAGATGGTTTTGCGAACCACCTCATCCGACCAGAAGAGGTTGACATCAGACGTCAGCTTGCGCAGCAACACATTGGCCATGGCGACCACCAGCGCGGCACAAACCGACAGCATCAGCGACCAGTCTTCAATCCAGGTAAAAATACGGTCGACTCTAGCAAAGACTCTTGTCAGCATGCAGTCCCTTCCGGCGCAAAGGTTGCCGGGGAGCAAAGCTCCCCGGCTTGATGAAGGTGGTGGGTGATTATTTCAGAGTAGAGCGAACGGTATTCAGGTAGTCGACGCCGATCTTTGCTCCCCAGCTGTCGTAAACCGGCTTGGCTTCTTTGATTAGCTCAGCTTTGTCTGCATCCGAGATGGTGAAGAACTCGACACCGGCTTCCTTGGCTTTGGCGATCTGGTCAGCATGTTGTTCTCTGGTCAATGCACGGGTTTTGGCGCTCTCCTCTTCGATGACCTCAATGAAGACTTTTTGCAGGTCTGCAGGGAGCTTATTGAACCAGTTCTTGTTGACCAGGTGGACGAAGAGCCCTTGAGCGTAGTTGAGCTCGGTAAAGTATTTGGCGATAGTGAATTTTTTGGTGATATTGCAAACAATCGCAGTATGATCGAGACCGTTGATGACACCGGTCTGCAGAGCCTGGGGGACATCAGGCCAAGGCATGACGGTGAATTTCAGGCCCCAGGCATTGTACACGTCGATGTTGACTGGCGCTTCAGCGATGCGGAAGTTAACGGTTTTTGCATCGGCAAGGTTGCGGACCGGGGTCGTGGTCGCCCAGCCGTATTGGCCGTAATTGACGATGTCGGCAACCATCAGGCCTGCGGATTGCGCACTGTTGCTGTATGGGCCCCAGAGCGCCGGATCACTGCGAAACTGGTCAAGCTTGTCATAGGTGTCGACAACATAGGGCAGGTTGACAATGCCCAGTTTGTCGGCGATGTTGGCCGAGGCAACCGAAGATGACAACATCCCCTGGACAGCGCCGATTTTCAGCTTGGCGATAACGTCCTTCTCGCCGCCGAGTTGCGCAAGAGGGCGGTAGTCGACATAGATACGACCTTTGGATTTTTCCCAGAGGGAGTCACGGATGTTGTAGCCGTTCGCAACTCCTTGAATAACCGGATGAGAGATGTTCGACAAAATGTAGGTGTACTCGGCCTTCGAATAGTCGAACTTGGTCGCCCAGTTGGCCAGTGGGTCTTTCTTAGCTTCGGCGGCGAACAGGGAGCCGGCCATCAGGCTGATAATCAGCAGGGCAAGCATTGGAAAAACGACAAAGACTCTTTTCATTTCGAACCTCCTAACGGGTGGTTAACCTGCGCCACTTATTTGGCACAAGGCTTTGTTTGATCTACAAGGATACGGATGTCAACCAGCTTAATCCCAGTCCAGAATAACTTTGTCAAGGACTTCAGTCAAGAATGACAGCCTTTATAAAATAACAGCGTTTTGTTATTTTTGAAAAGAGAAAACAAAAGCTTTTCCTCTGTTATGTTTCTTAGAAAAAAAATAAATATAATACTGTTATTTAACTCTGCAGTCATATTTCACTCGACTCGACCAGTCGATACTCGCACCGGCATCTAGGCTTCAAGCGCCTTGACCAGGCTGCGCAGGGTCGAGTTGTAAGGCGTGGGCACACCCGCTCGTTCACCGTATTCAATGATTTTGCCGTTTATGTAATCGATTTCGGTTTGACGCTTCGCTTCAATATCCTGGAGCATGGAGGGCTTGTGGTGCCCGGCGTCCTTTATGTAATCGAGGCAATCGAGGTAGTAATCCGGCCCCAGCATAAGCTCATTGGCACGGGCCACCCTGACTCCTTCTTTCAGCAAAGAATCAACCAGGCCAGCGACGATCGGGTCGTTGATGACTTCAAACATGCTCTTGCCGGTAACAGCGCAGACCGCGTTCATGCAGGAGTTATTCACGGTCTTGCTCCAGACCATATTGCGAATCTGGTTAGTGTGGTGGGTGTCGAGGCCACACTTGGTCAGAGCGTGGCAGATGCCAAGCGCAGCGTCTTTTGTCTCCGGATGCAACTCCTGCAGATAATGCGGGCGATGGTGGAAGACCACCTTGACCTTTGCCGGCCCTTCCAGAACGCAACCATAGTTGACCACCGCGCGCATCACCTGTTTATTCCCAAGCCGTTCGGCCAGGACCAGCTCGGTGTCGATACCGTTCTGCCAACTGACAACATAACGACCTTCGTTGATGAAACCTTCCAGGGCAGAGGTGATGATCGGCAGGGCTGTCGCCTTTACCGTAACGATGACGACATCCGGGGGATTACTGGCCAGTTCATCAACCCGGGTAGTAGTTTTAGCCACCCGGGCCTGAAAGCTGTCCGTGCCGGAAAGGAGTATCCCCGGGTCCATGGCCGCCTCAAGAAGGCTTGACTGGACATCGCAGAGGGTGACCTCGTAACCTCCCCGGGAGAGGAAAGCGGCTACGATGCAGCCAACCGGCCCGGCGCCGACAACGGCGAATTTTTTCGGTGTGTAGCTGATATTCTCCTGCATGCTTGACTCCCTGGGCAGCAAACGGAACGAACAGCTCTTGCGCAAACGCTTCCGGGGTTTATTCCTGTCCCACCAGAATGCCGAATGATTCTGCATCAAGCAGTTTGGCACCATTTTTCCCGAGGATCTCAATGGCCTGATCTATGGCGCTGAAATGAAACACCATGACCGCTTTTTCCAGATTCGCACCGGCGACCGCATACATGTACTCGACATTGACCTTGGTTCCCAGAAACAGGCTGAGAATCCGTGCCAGGCTGCCGGGGGCGTCTTCAATTTCAACGGCGACAACATCGTCGACACGGGCCGGGATATACCTTTCCATGATGACGCCCCGCGCTCTGGCCAGATCAGAGACCAGAATCCGTAGCACGCCAAAGTCGTGGGTCGAATCGCAGATACAGTGCGCCCTGAGATTGATGCCGGCATCGCCCAACGCCTTGGTGACTTCGTGCAGCCGGCCCGGGGAGTTTTCCAGCGGACTCGATA
>Ga0316191_10002886_pt1 | contig 12596 bp, 9 predicted proteins | sample Eddworburr2cm_MG_FD_204928 | JGI IMG/M metagenome (GOLD analysis project Ga0316191, IMG submission 204928) | Coastal sediment microbial communities from Maine, United States - Eddy worm burrow 2 cm | ecosystem: Environmental > Aquatic > Marine > Coastal > Sediment | place: USA: Maine | collected...
CATAAGGGCCGCGCACTTGGCCTTCCAGTTCAGCAATGATTTGCATGGCACGGATTTTGGGTGCTCCTGACAATGTGCCTGCAGGGAATGTCGCAGCCAATAAATCGATGGCATCCACATCATCACGCAGGTGGCCTTCCACTTGAGATACGATGTGCATGACATGGGAATAGCGCTCAATGGCCATGGAGTCGGTTACAGATACAGTTCCAAACTCGCTTACTCTTCCCAAATCATTGCGGCCTAAATCCACCAGCATCACGTGCTCAGCTAATTCTTTGGTATCAGCCAACAATTCTTTTTCCAATGCCAAATCTTCTTCATTGGTTTTGCCACGCGGGCGTGTGCCAGCAATGGGTCGCACAATGGCTTTATTACCCTCTTTGCGAACTAGAATTTCTGGAGATGAACCAATCAAAGTCACATCCTGAATGGACATATAAAACAAATAAGGTGATGGATTGATATGGCGAATGGCACGGTAAATCGCCAATGGATCCACATCCAATGGTTTAGAGAAACGTTGCGAGAGCACAACCTGAAAAATATCACCAGCAAGAATATATTCCTTGGCCGTTTCTACCATGGATTCGTATTCCTGTTTGGAAACATTGGAAGGCGGAATATCTAGTGCCAAATCCTTGTGTGCTGTTGGATGGAATGGAAGCGGGGCAGGAGTGTTTGCCAAGGTTTCTTCCACTGCATCCAAAATGATGTTGGCTGTATCTTGATCTTTATCCAACGCACACAGATGAACGATGCCTTTGAGGTTATCAATCACCACAAACCTATCTACCATCATATAAGCAGCGATTACATCATCAGTCGTTGTAGCATCTATGCCCGGTTCGAAGCGGTGAATAATATCATAGGAAAAATACCCTACCGCACCACCAGTAAAGGGTAGCGAATCTATGTCATCAGCGGCAAAAGTAATGCGTTCTTGGTTAATAACGTTTTCCCGAATCCAGGTCAGCACATCGCCAGCAGGTGTAAATTGTTCTTGGCCGTCACGGTTTTTAACCGTTAAACCATCGCTCTTTTCAATGGCAATGGCAGCAGGGTCAAAACCGATAATACTGTAGCGCCCCCAATGCTCGCCACCCTCCGCGCTTTCAAATAAAAAGCAGTCAAATGCGCCACGCAAGCGTGAGAAGAGCGATACAGGCGTATCGCAATCAGCAGATAAAATGCGTTGAAAAAGTTTCACGGGGTACCTCGGCTTCAAATATTGGGCGCATATTGACACAAATTATTGTGCATGGCTAAATGCGACGCGTCTTGGATGCAAGATGCAATAAAAGAAGGGGCTTTAGCTCAGCTGGGAGAGCGGTTCGCTGGCAGCGAACAGGTCAGCGGTTCGATCCCGCTAAGCTCCACCAAACATTAGCCTGCGAATGCAAATTCGCAGGCTTTTTTATATTTCAAGGCATGTGATTCTCCCGATATTAGCCTTTTGTGTACGACACATTACCCTTTGAGTAATTAAGACAATTTGCGAGTTCATAACTTGGTGAGAGGAGGGCTGAAGGTGGCAGAAACGAGAAAAACATATTTCCTCTATTGTGAGGCGTGTGACTTCCAGCAAGATGTAGCGAAGATATTGCCTAGAACACCATTTGAATCTGTTGAGGCACTTGCCAAGGAAGCGCATCGATTCCATTGCTCGGTATGCGGAGCCAAACATGTGAGCATCAAGGAAGTGGATTGTGGATGAATTTATGGCAGCAGCCATTGAAGAAGCAAAGCTGGGTTTGGCCGAGGGAGGTATTCCCATTGGCTCAGTGCTGGTAATTGATGGCAAGATTGTTGGGCGTGGACATAATCGAAGAGTGCAGCAAGGCAGTGCAGTGTTGCATGCGGAAATGGATTGTTTGGAAAATGCTGGTCGATTAACAGCTCAAGATTATCGCAGGGCGACACTTTATTCGACCCTCTCACCTTGTGATATGTGTAGTGGGGCAGTGTTGCTCTATGGTATTCCGAAAGTTGTGATTGGAGAAAACAAAACCTTCTGTGGGCCTGAGGCCTATGTGTCTTCACGCGGTGTGGAAGTCACTGTTGTTCACGATAACGTCTGCGAGGCCTTGATGCGACAGTTTATCAGTAGTCACCCTGAATTGTGGAATGAGGATATTGGGGAGTAGTCTTTTTCTATGAAAAAAGCCACTGTACCAAATACACAAGCCCGACGACTGAACCGATACATATGATACAAGCCGCTAGCAACTTTAAAGCTTTGCTCTTATCCATTTTCACCTCTTAATGCCACCACAACCTTTGCACTTTCTAGGTTTCCCTACAAGCCAGAGGGAAACCCAGAATGCAGCGCTTACTGTTTGGCAGCTTTAGCCAAGATACGTTTCTGGATGGCTGGGGGCACAATTTCATAGCGGTCAAATGCAATGGTGTAGGTGCCTTCGCCACCTGTCATGGCTTTGAGTTGCGCTTGATAGGCTTGGATTTCTGCCATGGGAGCTTGAGCCTCAATCACTGCTGAATTTTCGTGTATACCTGTGGTGAGGATTTGCGCTCGTCTTGAATTAAGGTCGCCAATGACATCATCGATATGATCCTGAGAAACAGTGACTTCCATACTCACAATGGGTTCGAGCACTACAGGTTCGCACTGTTGGAATGCTTTGCGGAAAGCTTTGTTGCCAGCAATCTGAAAAGCAATGTCTTTGGAATCCACAGAATGGGTTTTTCCATCGACCAACGTTACGCGAACATCTGTAGCGGGGAAACCAGCTATCACACCTTCTTCCATGGCTGATTGCACTCCTTTATCAACCGAAGTGCGGAAGACTGCATCAATCACACCACCATGAATTTTGTCGACGAAGTCATACCCTTCACCGCGCCCAAGGGGCTCCAAATTCATCACCACTCGACCAAATTGGCCTGCACCTCCCGATTGCTTTTTATGTGTATACTCAACATTTTGTGCGCTCTTGGTAATGGTTGTCCGGTAAGCAATGCTTGGTGTGGATGTGGTGACTTTTACTTTGTAGCGGCGCTCCAGTTTGTTAAGGATGAGACGCAAGTGTAGGTCAGACATGCCACTGATAATCAAATCGTGAGTTTGTGCATCGCTGTGGACATGGAATGTGCGGTCATCATGTTCAAACTCATGCAGTGCAGCCCCAAGCTTCTGATCGTCCTTATTGGTTTTTGGCCGAACAGCAAGGGATACCATAGGTGTTGGAAAGGTCATTTCATCCAGGGTGATGTCAGTGTTGGCATCGGTGATGACATCACAAGCCTGCATATCGGAGATGCGGGGAATGGCAACCAAATCACCTGCAACGGCAGTTTGTAGCTCTTCCTGCTTTTTGCCGATGACGCGGTAGATATGACCTACGCGTTCCTCTTTGCCTGAACGACGATTGAGAATGCTGTCATGTACAGATAGAGAACCTGATAACATCCGTAGATAGGAAATACGGCCTACAAACTCATCAGATTCAGTGTGGTAAACATAAGCAGAGAACCCCTGTATGGATTCAATCAAGACTGGTTCATCATTCTGATAGACAACCCTTTCAATTTCATCAGGGGCTGGAGCCAAGGTTTTGAGCATATCCAGCAATTGTTTGCTGCCCACTTCGTGTTCGCCTGAGGTGGGCACCACGGGAAATAGACTGCCATGAATCAAGGCATTTTTCAGCGCTGTCAGCAATGCTTTTTCACTGATTTTTTTGCCATCAAGGTACTTTTCCATCAAGGCATCATCAGTCTCAACAATGGCTTCCACGATTTGTTCATAGGTGGCAGCAGTGTCATCATTTTTATCATGCAACACTGAATAGAGGCTGGTGAATCCTGCTCCTGAGCCGTTGGGAATATAAAGGGGAATGCAACGGTTGCCAAATTCTGCCTTGATAGCTTTAAGGGCAGAATTGAAATCGGCTTTTTCTGCATCGAGCTTGGTCATGGCGATGATACGCGGAATACCGCGTTGACTAGCTAGGCGCCATACTTGACGTGTGTTGGCGCGAATGCCGTCGGAAGCATCAATGCATACAAGTGCGCACTCTGCTGCATGCAGGGCAGTCATGGCTTCTGCTATTGCATCAGCAGAGCCAGGCACATCAAGACAATTGAAGAGGGTGTCTTCGTACGTAAAGGATAAGGTAGAGCAGTAAATTGATTTTTCATATGCTTTTTCATCAGGGTCGTAATCACTGAGGGTGTTGTGGGCGCCGATATGGCCCATGCGATTGGTGATGCCTGCAACGTGCAACATGGACTCAAGTAAAGTGGTTTCGCCTGCGCCCTCATGGTCGAGCAGGGCAATGTTTCTGATATGTGCATGTGGTGTATTCAAAGCGTTCTCCAGAACTTCATAGGTATTAAAGCCTGTCGATTTTATGAAAGGCTTGTTTTTGGTCGTATGTATGAAAAAAACACGGTGAAGATGTTCGGTTTGAGACTAAAAAACATACACAAAATAAAGGGATTGGTCAATTGTCTTTTCGAACGTTTTTAATTGATAAAATGGCATGTAGTGTTATATTTTATGCGAAAAATTGCGCCATTTCCGTATTTATTTGTTTCATTTAATAAGCAACTATCTTGCGAAAATATTAAGCTTTAAGCAAGGAGGTAATTGTTGGAAATATTTGGCGTATATAACTGGCCGCTTGTAGCTGTATCTGTGTTAGCCGCAATCATCAGCTCTTTTGTTGCTATTTCAATAGTGCCTAGAATTTATGGGTCAAGGGACAGGCAAAATTCATGGGCCTGGGTTATGGCATTCGGAATGAGCTTAGGTGCGGGAATTTGGACCATGCACTTTATTGCCATTCTTGCATTATCATTTCCAATTACAGTCACATTTCACCTTCCACTGACGCTTGGCTCATTGGTATTGGCAATCATTGTAAGTGCTTCTGCTATCTACCCATTAAGGTCAGGTGGTGATTTAAGCATTTATAACCCTAGAACCTATATGATTGGTACAGTCATGGGGTTGGGTATTGCGGGTATGCATTATACTGGCATGGCTGCTTTTCAGATGAATGCATACATGCACCACAATCCATCCATTATTGTGATAGCGGTGATGATTGCCATCGTTGCATCGACTACAGCTTTAGCCATGGCAAACCAGTTGCGTAATTCTAGCATGTATAAGCAACTAAAATTGAAGGCAATGGTTTCAGTGGTGATGGGGATTGCAGTGTCTGCAATGCATTACACTGCTATGGAAGGCATGTCGTTCCATTTAACTGATTCATATGTGAATTTTGAATCAAGTGTAGCGCCAAATGTATTGGCAATATTTATTCTGGTCATCGCAGTGCTGATTCAGTGTGGAATTGTTGTGTCTGCTATTTTTGATGAATCAAATGAACTTTCAATCGCTGCAGCTGAGCATATGGAACGCAGAGCCTTGGAGCATAAGGCGTTATCATATATTTTGGCCAAGGGTTTGCTGGATGAGACATTGCAAACCAAATTGCAAACAGTGCTTGAGATTGTCTTGTCCTTAGACTTCTTAGCTATCCAGAGAACAGGGTCTATTTTTGTAGCTAACCCACATACAAAGGTCTTGGACCTGGTTGCTGAGAAAAACTTGGCAGAACCTCTACTCAAGAAATGTAAACATGTTCCATTCGGGAAATGTCTATGTGGCATGGCAGCAGCTTCGCAAGAACTGGTGTATAAAAGCGGTGTCGACGATGACCACAAAATAGGTTATCCAGATATGCACGCTCATGGTCATTATTGTTTACCCATTGTTTTAGGTGGCGAATTGTTAGCGGTGCTAAATTTATATTTGGATGTTGGTTATCAAGTTTCAGATGAGGAAGAAGCGTTTCTAACTTTGGTCGCAGATGCAATGGCAGCGATGATTAAAAACCATAATGTGGAAGAAAATGCGAAGAAGATATTCACTGCCGTGGACCAAGCTGGCGAGGCAGTAGTGATATCTGATGTGGCTGGTATTACTGAGTATGTCAATGCGACCTTCACCATATTTACTGGCTATAGTAAAGAAGAAGCGATTGGACAGAAGACAAGTCTAATCAAAAGTGGCGTTCAAAGTCAGGCTTTTTATAAACAGATGTGGTCTACAATTCTTAGTGGCTCAGTATGGCAGGGTGAACTGGTTCAGAAGCGAAAGGATGGCTCATATTACCCCGCGATGTTAACCATTTCACCAAGTAGAGATAACCAAGGGAAAATCACAAAGTTTATTGGTATACACGAAGATATTAGTGCGCATAAGGAGTTGGAAGCACAATTTAGGCAAGCGCAAAAAATGGAGTCTCTTGGTACACTTGTGGGTGGAATTGCCCACGATTTTAATAATATGTTAGCTGCAATTACGGGTAATGTGTTTCTAGCTAGGGCGAACCTGTCTGAACCTGAGCAAGTTGATAGTAGCTTGGCTACCATTGAGCAGGTATCACAGAGGGCAGCGGATATGATTAGTCAGTTGCTAACATTCTCCAAAAAAAACCTTGTGGACAAGAACCCGTTACCACTCATTTCTTTCTTGAGTGAAGTGTTAGAACTCTTGAAGACGAGCATACCAGAAAACATCCATTTGGAGTTGAATGTTCCTGAAGAAGAACTATTTATATTTGGGGATAGATCTTTATTGCATCAAGTGTTGATGAATATTGTTATCAATGCACGTGATGCAGTTGAATCGGTGAAAAAACCTAGGATTACACTAAATTTGGACACCTTTTATGCAGATGCAGAGTGGATAGAACATAATCCAGAATTTGTAACGGGAAATTTTGCACATATCACCATTTCTGATAATGGCAAAGGGATTGCAGAGGAAGAACATGCTAATATTTTTGAACCGTTTTTTACAACAAAACCGCAGGGTAAAGGTACGGGTCTTGGATTATCTATGGTGTTTGGCGCAATCAAAAGTCATTCAGGTGTAATCACTGTGGATAGTAAGCTTGGTAAAGGGTCTTCATTCCATATTTATTTACCAATGATGGAGAATGCTGTTCCAGAAGTGGAGCTGAAAAAGGTAACTTCGGGAGATTTCGTTGCTCAGGGCGAAACTATTTTGCTCGTTGATGATGAGAGTGTAGTACGTGATTCACTTGCAAAAGTATTGAAGGCGTTTGGATATCAGGTCATTCAGGCGGAAGATGGACAGGATGGGCTAGAAAAGTTTAAACAGCATCAAGCGGATATATCACTAGCTGTATTGGATGTTGTGATGCCACAGATGGGCGGCTTTGAGCTCTCAAAACAACTTCGTATCACCTCTCCTGAACTACCAGTGGTATTTATGACTGGTTACGATAAAGATCATTTGGTGTCAGAGGAAAGTGCTATTCCTAATAGTGAGGTATTGACCAAACCAGCAAACTTCGAACATTTGGCAGGTGTGTTGCGTAACCTTTTAAGTTAGGCAGGGTGTTTAAGCTGTTTCCGCATCGTATTGAATCTTTGCCATTTATTTAAGTTGAACAGCTTGTAACAAAGAAAGCACAGCGCATCAAAAGCAAAATAAATCACACTAATACCACTGGGTGGGTTTGCACTTGGAACCCATGATATTTTTCCGAACCAAATCTCAGGCCAGGCCCAACATTGATAATATGTGCCTACTAACTCCAAATATGCGACCATGAAAAACATCAAAAGAAAGAATAATTTGGTATCGGGAAACCGTCTAAACATGAGCAGTATGATCAGCATACAGGCAAACCCAAGCACATCTTGGGCAAAAATTAACCATAATGTGGCGTACAGTATAATGAGAAAATAAAGGGTGTTGTTTATGTCTTGTTTATATTTCCTTAGCCATTGTTCTCTGGTCATATAATAGACAGCAGCATACACCAGCGCGTGGCCTAGCGGCACATAAAATGGCACATTATCTAATCGATAAGTGTACATACCCAGACCAAGCGCCAAAATGACTTCGCCGGCATATGCAAGGAACACACCGAATATCATCAACTGTTTGGCTACTTTTGAAACGTGGGAAAACACCCAGATAAAAACCAAAATGACCAAAGCATTGGTGAGGAGCTGATTTTGGGGAAAATATTCAGCCACTATGTAGCTATCCAAAAATAAGCCCAACCAAAGGGTGACCAAAACAGGGCCGTAGATATGGGCATATTTTAAAGGCATAGGAATGGAGTTTAGCGGATAAACTCGATAACTGCCCACTCTTCTTTGGTCAATGTTTGTAGGTGAGTGAGCCCAGCTTTTTCGTAGGCCTGTATGATAGCGGGTACTTGTGTGATAAGCGTGCCTGATAGAATCAAATGTTTTTCCGTTGCTTCCGCCAGCGTTTTGGACATGTCTAAAAGTGGGCCAGCGAGGATGTTTGCCACGACCAGCTCAAAAGTTCGGGCTGGTGGTTTGTGGTCAAGGGTTGAAGTCAAAGAGACGTTGTTCATGGCAGCATTGACATCGCTGGCTTCTACGGAGATGGGGTCATAATCAATGGCATGGATATCTTTGGCACCCATTTTTCCAGCAGCAATAGCCAGTAGGCCCGATCCTGCACCCATATCTAGCACACTTTTGGGAGGATGAGTTAAGCAGTAGCGTTCTATGGCTTCCAGACATAAGAAAGTCGTAGGGTGGGTGCCTGTGCCAAAAGCCATGCCTGGGTCTAACACCACATCAATTTTTCTGTTGGGTAGTGGTTCACAAAATGATGGGCGAATGCAAAGCGATTGACCAATGGGCATTGCTGTCCAGTTTTTCTGCCAGGCAGTTTCCCAGTCATCACTTAATAAATGGATGCTAAATTGACTTGCTCCAGCACCTAACACTTTTGCAGCCGTTTCTAGGCGTAAGATTTGCTCTTGAGGATTCTCGTCGACTTCAAACCAGGCTATACGCGTCACTTTACCTGAAAGCGTCTCTGTTTCTTCAGATCCACCGAGAGCGCCAAAGGCTTGTTTGAGCTGATCAAACGTCTCTGCATCCATAGCCTCGGCGTCGATTCTCAGTTCTGTACATGTAACATTTTGCATAGTTAGCATTCCTTCATCATACTTGGCCCTCAAATTACATGGGAGGGCTGCTTTTGCTGCATCCATCAACATTTCGATTGCGCTTGCATCACCTTGAGCGTCTAACAGACCCAGCCTGTGAAGACGAGGTGTTAAAACTCACTTTTTCAGCCATGCCACACCATACATTACCAAGTTTTATTGTTGGGCAATGTGTGCGTTTACTGATTCCTTCTCAGCCAGAGCTTCAAGCATCGTATTTTGCAATCGCATCTGCCCCACATGATACCGCGACATATGAGTTTGTAATCAAAGTCGTGTCTCCATTGACTGAGGCCTTAATGAATTTGAAAGCTGGTGGGGAAGTTGAAGTGGAAGGTCCCATGGGCAAAGGGTTTGATCTCGCCTCCAGTCAGGGCAAAGATGTAATTCTTATGGGAGTAGGCACAGGGATTGCACCGCTACGCAGCGTTTGGTTAGATATCATTGAACATCGGTCAAATTACGGAAAAGTGTCAATTTATGCAGGATTTTTGAGCTCAATGCACCATTTGCTGACGGATGAGTTGGTCAACCTCTCTGAACACGACATTCACGTAAGCATTTCCTTGGCAACAGGCCATGATGATTGGCATGGTCCGGTAGGATATGTACAACATGCTCTGGAGAATGATGAGCCCAGCCCAAAAAATACAGTAGTATGTTTAGCTGGAATGAATGTGATGGTGGATGCATGTACGGAAACACTTTTAAGGTTGGGGTTTGAAGAAGAACAAATCCTTCTCAATTTTTAATGACGCAAACATCTGATATTTCGTTGCCGCTTCTGGCGCTTGATATTGGTGGAAAACGCATTGGAGTAGCAGTCTCAGATAGATTGGGATTCTCTTGTCGAGGGGTGACTTGTTTATTTCGCAATGATCAAGGCTGGCCAAAACAAGTGTCTAAATTGGCGCAGGAATATGGCAGCAAGGGTATCGTGATTGGTCTACCTAAAAACATGGATGGTACTGAAGGTATTCAGGCGCAAGATTGTCGCAATGCAGCAAAACAATTGTCCAAGAGCATTGATTTGCCTATGATGTTTCAGGATGAACGCCTCTCAACATGGACAGCCAAAGAGCGGCTTTTTGCACAAGGATTGAATGAGAAGAAAGTAAAAGCCAAATTAGACCAAACTGCCGCGGCAGTATTTTTAGAAGATTTTATTGCAGCACACCCCCATTTGGTTGACAAGGAACCAACGGAGAAAAACCATGCCTGAACCGTTATTTGGATTAAAACACCTGTTTGGAATCGCAGATTTAAGTCGTCATCAGATTGAATCATTGGTTAATTTGGGAGATGATTTTATCGATATCAATAGCAGGGATGTAAAAAAGGCGCCAACCCTGCGCGGTAAAACCATTATCAATTTGTTTTTTGAAAACTCAACACGAACGCGAACCAGTTTTGAAATTGCAGGCAAACGGTTGTCGGCAGACGTGATTAATATTTCGACTTCAACTTCCGCAACAAAAAAAGGTGAAACACTTCTGGATACAGGGCAAACGCTGGCAGCGATGCAACCCCATGTGTTGGTGATTCGTCATACCATCGCAGGCACCTGTGAATTTTTAGCAAATCATTTGAAAAAAACTGCTCTAATCAATGCAGGAGATGGCTCCCATGAGCACCCTACTCAGATTCTCACCGATTTGCTGACCCTCAAAAAGAGCGTGGGTGATATTGAAGGCAAAACCATGACTATTGTGGGTGACATTGCCAACTCGCGAGTTGCACGTTCACATTTATTGGCAGCGAAAATTATGGGTTATAAAGTACGTATTGTGGCACCGAAAACATTGCTTCCTTCAAATGTGGAACGTTATGGTTGCGAAATTTTTTATGATTTTGATGCTGCGCTCGAAGGCACTGATATTTTGTATATGCTACGTGTGCAAACCGAACGCCTCACTTCCAATTGTTATTTCCCTTCAATCCGGGAGTATCATGAGGCTTATGGCTTAAATATGAAGCGTCTTAGAGCTGCAGGAGATCATTGTATGGTCATGCACCCCGGGCCAATGAATCGTGGTGTAGAAATTGCAACGGATGTGGCGGACTCTATGAAAAGTTTGATTTTGGAACAGGTGGAACATGGTGTGGCTATTCGTATGGCAGCACTCACAGCACTATGTGGTGGGGGTGAATCATAATGACTGATATACGCATTCAAAACGGTCGTGTAATCGACCCAGCAAACAACATCGATCAGGTGTGCGATGTTTGGATTCAAGATGGTAAAGTCGCAGGCGTAGGTACATTTGACGGTTCTGCAAAACAAACCATTGATGCCAAAGGATTGATTGTGTGCCCTGGTTTAATAGATATGCATGTTCACTTACGCGAGCCGGGCCAAGAGTGGAAAGAAGACATTGAGTCAGGTTCCCAAGCAGCAGTTGCTGGTGGAGTGACAACAATTTGTACCATGCCTAATACCGATCCCTGTATCGATCATGCAGGTATTGTGATGCAGGTGATTTCACGTGCAAAAGAAGTGGGGCTGTGCAATTTACGACCTATCGGAGCTGTGACACGCAATTTAAAGGGAACTGAATTAACTGAAATGCGAGAATTGTCGCGAGCTGGTGCAGTTGCATTCTCTGATGATGGCAGACCGGTTTGGCATGCCGGTGTGATGCGCAAAGCATTGGAGTATTCCTCCAGTTTTAATTATTTAATTATTCAACATGCTGAGGAAATGCAATTAACTGAAGGTGGCTCGGTCAATGAAGGTTGGGTTTCCACTCAGCTGGGTGTGAAAGGTATGCCGGTAGAAGGCGAAGACTGCATGATTTCAAGAGATATCATGTTGACCAAACTTGCAAATGCACGTTATCACGTCGCACATATTTCTTCCAAAGGTGCGGTTGAGCAAGTGCGTTTGGCTCAAAAGGAAGGGTTAAACGTTACCACTGAAGCTGCACCACATCATTTCGCATTGACGGAAAATGAAGTGTTGAACTTTAACGCTGATGCCAAAATGAGCCCGCCTTTAAGAACGGAAGAGGACCGCCTAGCAGTGATTGAGGGTTTAAGAGATGGGACCATAGCTGTGATTGCCACAGATCATGCGCCGCATCATGAAGATGATAAACGTTGCGGATTGTCTTGTGCAGCCTTTGGTATTGTGGGTTTGGAAACCATGCTTCCCATTTCCTTGGATTTGGAGAGAGCAGGTGTGTTATCCATGTCTGATTTGATTGCTAAGATGACAATAAACCCTGCCAAGTTACTCCATTTGCCAGAGGGACATTTAAGCTCAGGAAATGCAGCTGACATTTGCATATTTGATCCAAACAAAACCTGGGTCTTGGATCGAACACAGCTGTTGTCCAAAGGACGCAATACACCTTGGCATGGCCGTACCATGACTGGTCAAGTGCAATACACCTTAAAAGATGGGCGTATGGTTTTCGCCAAAGGAAAAATTTTAGATTAAGCTTGTACCCATGCGGTGAAGGGTTTGCACAAGAAAAATATCCAAGAAATAGATGATCATCAGGGCGACGATGGGTGATAAGTCTATACCACTGAAATAGGGCACCCGACGTCTGATTGGATAAAGGATGGGCTCAGAAATCTGATTGA
>Ga0316191_10002888_pt1 | contig 12593 bp, 15 predicted proteins | sample Eddworburr2cm_MG_FD_204928 | JGI IMG/M metagenome (GOLD analysis project Ga0316191, IMG submission 204928) | Coastal sediment microbial communities from Maine, United States - Eddy worm burrow 2 cm | ecosystem: Environmental > Aquatic > Marine > Coastal > Sediment | place: USA: Maine...
AGTTGCCCATGGCCGTCCGCAGAAACAGTTCCGGCTCGTGGGTAATCAGCGTCTCAGGCAGCGGCGGTGGCTGGGCGAGAAAATACCAGTGATAGCCAAAAAGGCTGCCGCGCCAGCCCAGCGACTCAAACTGATCCAACGTGGGAATGATGTCCATGACGATCAACCGGGTGGCGACATCCGGATGATCCAGCGCCAGACGATAGGCGACCCTTGCTCCGCGGTCATGTCCCGCCAGGGCGAAGGTCTGGAAACCCAGAATCGCCATGAGCTCCACCATATCCAGGGCCATCGTCCGCTTTGAATAACCCACATAGTCGTCGCCTGCAGCCGGTTTCGAGCTCTGGCCGTAGCCCCGCAGGTCGGCGGCGACCACGCAAAAGTGCCGGGCAAGTTCCGGCACTACCCGATGCCACATGACGTGGGTCTGTGGATATCCGTGAAGCAGCAGCAGCGGCGGACCGGAGCCACCCACCCTGGCGTGAATGCGCGCCCCTGACACGGCGATATCCCGCGATTCGAAACCTTCGAAAATCACTGGGAGGCGTCCTGTATCGCCGCCGCAGTCTCGTGCTCGACGTAGATGAGTTCCTCCACGGGAAATCCGAGCGCGGCCGCACGGGCTACAAGGCCTTCAACGACGCTGGAATCCAGATCCGGCGTTCTCGCCAGCAGCCAGAGGTAGGAACGGTCGGGCCCGCAAACCATCGAATACTGATAGCCAGCGTCATCGAGGACGATGATGTTGTAGCCGCCATAGAACGGGCCGAAGAACGATACTTTCAGCCTGCCGACCCCCGGCTCGTCGTTGGGGAACGCCTTGCCGATAGCCTCCTTCCAATTCCCGGATTCGGCATCGTATCCGCGGTTGACGACGTTGATACCACCTTCTTCCCGCAGACTGTAGCTGGCGGTTACCCGAGACAGGCCGCGTTCGAAGCGGTGGTCGAGCCGGGCGATCTCGTACCAGGTACCCAGGTAGCGCTCTATGTCGAAGCCGCGGACGGGCTGGACGCCATCCGGCACGCCGGTACAGCTCGCGAGCACTAACAGCGCCATACCCAGCGCAGAGAAGCAGAGCGCACGCCAGACTCCGTCCATGAATTCACCTCAAGTGCCCATTCCCGGGAGAGATCCAAGCATGCGGGCTCTGGCGGCTGGGTGCAATTGCCCGGCAATTGAAAACGAACCCGCCGGAGTACGTTGGAAGCAGAACCGGTTTTCCAGAAGGGCCTCAGCGACTAAGCTTGGGGCCTGAGCAATGCCCTCCCCCTGCGCCATGAATTTCGAGCTCGTTCAAATAGACAAACACAATACCCATCTGCTGGACGACGTCGATGAGGAGATCTTCGACGAGGCCATCGTAACCAGCCGGCTGCAGAAGCTTGCCGAGCAGTCGAGCAGTATTCTGCTCCTGGCCCTGGCGGAGGGAACGGCAATCGGACAACTGCTGGCGCACATCCACCATCATCCCGATAAGCCAACGGAACTCTACGTCGATGACCTGGGCGTCGCCGTTCGGTTTCGCCGCAGGGGTATCGCGCGGCAGCTGCTGGAGAAAGCCGTGGCCATCGGCAATGACCACGGCTGCGAGGAGCTCTGGGTGGCAACCGAACCGGACAACACGCCAGCCAGAGCCTTTTACACAAGTCTGCGGCTGGAAGAACGTCCTGCCTCAGTCTTCGAGAGCAGAATCTCGTTGCAGTCGGGATGCATCTCCCAGGGCGAGGGCCCGCCGGCTTCCAACCAGAACACGCCCACATGACACGCATTGAAGGTCGCCACCTCGTGGAATTTCATCTTGGCGTGGTCCTGACGCTACGGCTTCTTTTCCGACGAGCGTCTCTGCATGCGCTCGATGAGCCGGTTCTCATCAGCGCTCGCACTCTTCTTCATAGCGCTATCGACCATTTTTTCGTACTTGGGATCGAGCCTGGCCGTGCGGCTGGCCTCGGACGCGTGGTAGGCCACGCTGGAGATGACGCGGCGGGTCTCCTTGCTTCCACAGTGCTCACATACGACCCGTTCGGGAATGTTGCTGACCGGCGCGAAAGCATCGGTAAGGCAGTCGCACCCTCCACATCGGTAACAGTAGATGGGCACGGCGTCCCGGTCAGCCGGCGCGCGCGCCGGCATCGAGAAACGCCTGAAGCGAAACCTGATAGCGCAGGAAGTCGAGCTTTTTGCGGGGGGTTTCCGCCTTGACGATACCCTCGGTGGTATCCAGCTGCGCCAGGGTAGGCCCGCTGCCTTCGCGGCGGCCGCTGACAAACCGAGCCCAGGCATCCGGGCTCATCTCCACCAGAAAATCCGCATCGCGGAAGTCTTTGGCATCGATTTTCCGCACGCCGTGGCAGCTGAAGCCTTCGAAGTCGACGAGAAAAGCCGACCTCCCCACTTTCAGCGCCATGCTCGTATCTACCGAGCCGAGATTTCTGAACGCTGGATCTTCGTTCACATCGCTCTGCGCTTTCTTGAGCCATCTGGCCGACAGGTTTTCGCTCATGATGTGCCCTCTCTTGCCTTCATGCCTGATCGAAAATCGTTTCCACTCGCGACGAAGCGTCGAAGAAATCCTGGAAATTCTGGTTGTACCGGTAGAAGAGATCCTGCCGGTACTGGTCGTCCGCCGGTGAGTAGGCGATGCTTTCTTCCTGCTGGAGATCGATGCTGTTCAATGTGTGGTCCAGATCAGCTTTTCCATTCTCCTGGACGTTGGCCACCATTTCCTTCCACAGCGCCAGCGGCATCTCGATGATGAAGTCGGCTTCGCTCATTTCGTCCTCGCCTGCGGGACGGATGTCTGCGCACTCAAGCCCCTCGAATACCATCAGATAGCCGTCGTCCCCTACTTTGAGGCCCGCGGTCGTATCGCAAGCGCCGCCACCGCCGCTGTGCAGGCTGGCGTCTCCGTTGTAGACCTCTCGAACCGCCTGAAACCAGGCGTGCGAAGGAAAAACCTGCATCATCAATACTCCAGGTACTTACTCAGCGAGGGGTTCAGCTGATCTGCCCGAGGCACACCGAGCCAGTCGCACAGCGCCAGGTAATCCCGCAGGTAGTCGCCGACCAGGTGCAGGTAGGATTCCATGCCGACGGTGCGCCCGCCTTCCAGACCACCACCGAGAATGATTGCCATAGCCGAGCGCAGCACGCCGTCCTTGAGCTCCGCGCCCATCATGGCTTCGCCGATGGTCAACAGCGTCTGCAGAACGCTCGCCTCTCCTTCCTGATGGGTTACCGCATATTTCAGGTGATCGTACCCGTAGGTGAGATGCCGGGCATGGTCTTCGATCATATGCGACCAGATGACCCGCTCCGCATCGTTGTGGGCGCTGCTGAGCAGATTGCGCAACAGCTGCATGACAAAGGTGCCGCGCAGCAGATACAGGTAGACGACGGATTCGGTCCAGCCGCCACGGCTTTCCAGAATCATGCGGTTCACCGCACCTTTGCTTTCCAGGCCCAGGCCACCGCCGTTGGCCAGCGCGCGCTTGCGTAACACCTCGATGTGTCGGGCGCAGTCGAAGGTGGCGGCGGCCAGATACTGCTTGACCTCGTAGTACCCGTAGGACATCTGGTCCTGCCAGTAGGTGATGATTTCGATTTCCGTATTGGCGTACTGCATGATTTCGGTGCACACCTGGCACAGGGCACGCTCCACCGCTTCCGGCAGCGGTTGCAGCGTAGCCCAGGGAACGTCCGTGGCCGGTATCCAGCGCCGCTGTATCGCCTCTTCGTAAAGGTCCGCCGCGCAGTCAGCCCACATCTGATGCTTGGCCCGAAGGTTGTACGGCAGAGGTGGTATCCCCGGCCGGGGCAACGCGCCCCGAGGGCGGCGGGTCTGATCATCCCAGACCTCGGGAACTTCGCCGTAGATACCGACGTTGAGGTCGCCCAGCCGCAGGCCATGCTCGCCGGGTTTTACCCGCACGCCCCACTGATTGGTCAGTCCCATCCACTCGAAGGACGGTTCCGGTCTGCCCTCGACAACCGTGCCACCCGCCGCAGCCGCGGCTCCCGCAACGGCGGCGGGCACGGTTGCCGCACCTGCAGCCGCGCCGGATTTCTCATCAGCCATAGCTTCCCCCCTGAAGCGATTCGCGAGCAGGCGAACCGCGCGTTCCCCAATTCGATCAGTAAGCGGCCGCGTGCTGTGCGGGTATGGTCGAACGGCCGTTCTCGAAACGATCGCCGAACCCGGCCGTCTTCACCCGCTGCATGTATTCCTTGAGCTGGCGGCGGCGAATCACCAGCAGCTTTTTGTGCCCCTCGTCATACTGACTCTTGCTGCCACCGAGCAGAATGGCCAGCGCTTCGCTGGTCTCCGCCTGGGTTCCGGCAGGATTCTGCAATCCCGCCATGATCTGTGCTTCCGCCTCATCCAGATACGCGTGAATTTCTTCCCGCCGCTCTGGACAGGCTTCATTCAGGTAGCGCAGGTGCATGACGCCGAAGGCCACGTGCCGGGCTTCGTCCTGCGCGCACAGCCGGTACATGCGTTTCTCGGCCTCGTTCTGACCGAACAGCTCGCCCATGCGGAACATGGTCAGCACCGCACCTTCCCCGGATATGTGCAGCCGGGTAGACATCTCTGTGAAATCCCGCGCGAGATCGATGCTGCCGACAAACCCGGAAGTCGCGCCTGACATGCGCATGAGGCCGCCACCGTTGGCCAGCGCCCGCTTACGGAAAACGTCCATATGCCGCGCCTCGTCCATTACCTGGGCCAGCAGAACATGGCGCGGTTCCAGATAGTCAGGCGTGGTCTGGGCGATCCAGCGTGCCGGTACGTCTCCGGCGACGAACTCGACCTCATTGAAGAAAGTGCACAACAGACACTCGGCCTCTTCCACCTCGTCGGGTAGAGGCTCCACCGTCTCCCAGGGAATGTCGGTGGCTGAACTCCATTGGCGTTGCAGGGCTTCCTCGTAAAGGAAGGTTGCATTGTCCAGCCAGATTTCTGCAAGAGTGCGAACGCCGTAACCGCCCACACGATAGGCGTCGGGTCGTTGCGCCGCCCCCCGTGGGTGACCACTCATGTTGTCGCTGATATCCGGCAGCTCGCCGTAGCTGCCGATGCGGATGTCTTCGAGCGTCAGACCCCGCTTGCCGGGTTCTGCACGCATGCCCCACTCGCCCATCGTGGACATCCACGATGTATCGAGCTCGTATTCCTGCTCGGTAACCGGTGCCTCGCTCATCTGCTCCCCCTCGAAACAGCTGAATGGTTCTTTTCGTATACCACTATCCGCTGGCTTTTTGAAGGTGCAACACCCCCGGCTCTCCGAACCTGGAGTCCGGCGCGCCTCTTTGCAGCGCCTTGAAGCGCCCAGAAACCGTCTTTGGCAATTCTATGCCTGAGTTTCCGCATGAGTTGCACGAGAAAGGGCGGGCCGATTAAAGTCAGCAACGCGTCGCGCTGTCGCAATCGAGGGGGAGGTGCTCGACATCGAATCTGAACGTAGCAGCGAATCTGTCAGCCAGCAGGCCGATCTGTCCGTCAGAACCGTGCCGGCCACAACTGAAGTCGCCGTTATCGGTGCCGGACCAGGGGGGCTGTGCGCCGGCATCGAGCTGCAGCGCGCGGGGATCGACGACTTTGTGATCCTGGAGAAAGCGTCGTCCGTCGGCGGAACCTGGTGGCACAACCGCTACCCGGGGGCCGAATGCGACGTGCAGTCGCACCTTTACTCCTACACCTTCGAACCCAAGTCCGACTGGTCGCGGCCCTATGCCGGGCAGGCCGAAATACTGGCATATCTTCAGCACGTCGCGGAAAAGTACCAGATGCTCCCCCGCTGCCGCTTCGGTGTCGAGATCCGCTCAGCCCGCTGGGACGAGGTCCGCAGCGCCTGGTGTCTGGAGACCACGGCAGGTCAGCAGCTAGAAGCCAAGATCGTAATCAGCGCCATCGGCATGTTCAACGACATCGCGACGCCGGAGATTCCCGGGCTGGACGAATTCGCGGGCACCCTGTTTCACACCGCCCGCTGGCCGGATGATCACGACCTGACCGGCGAGCGCGTAGCGGTGATCGGCAGCGCGGCCAGCGCCGTGCAGACCATCCCCGAAATCGCGCCGGCAGTGGCGCAACTTGACGTCTATCAGCGCACCCCGCAGTGGGTGTTGCCGAAGGCGGACGACCCCTTCACGACGCAGGAACTTCAACGCTTCCGTGAAGATCCCGAAGCCCTGCCCGCACACCGCAAGGAAATCTACGCACAGCTGGAGGCAACCATTCTCTTCGACGACCCGAAGATGCTGGCCGAGGCGGAAGCCGCCGGGCTGCGCAATCTGGCACAGGTACAGGATCCGGAACTGCGCCGCCGTCTGACGCCGTCGATGCACTACGGCTGCCGCCGTCCGCTGCTTTCCAACCGCTACTATCCCACGTTCAACCGGGCCAACGTTGAGCTTGTCGACTGCGGCATTCAGGGCATCGTGTCCAATGGCATCATCGACGGCAAGGGACGCACGCACCCGACCGACACCATCATTCTGGCCACCGGCTTTGAGACGACGCGATTCCTGTCGTCCATCGACGTCACCGGCCGCGACGGCGTGCACATCCGTGACGCCTGGCAGGACGGCGCCCAGGCTTACCTCGGCGTCACCACCGCCGGCTTTCCCAACCTGTTCATGCTGTACGGACCCAACACCAACAACGGCTCGCTCATCTACATGCTGGAGCTGGAAGTTGCCTACATCATCCGCCATGTCCAGCGCATGATCCGCGATGGGCTGGCCTGGATAGACGTTCGTCGGGAGGCGATGGACGCCTACAACGCGCAGCTGCAGCGGGACATCGCCGGCGTCTCCGTGTGGGCCGCCGACTGCCGCGGCTACTACCGGGCCGAGTCCGGACGCGTGGTGACCCAGCTGCCCTACAACATGACCATGTGGCGGCAGCGGACGTCGGCCCCTGACGCCGACGCTTATGAAGAGGCGTCAGCAGAGATAACGGCCGAATGAACAGTGGTCGGGCGCTGACGCCGAACAAAGGGAAACTCAGGGGAATCACATCATGAAACATCCGATGAACAGCGCTGCCGCCGTCTGCGGCCTCGGCCTTACCGACATGGGCCGGGTGTACCGCAGCGCGGAAGACCTGGCGGCGGAAGCGGTCTATCTGGCGCTGGAAGACGCCGGGCTGGCAAAGAGCGAACTGGACGGCCTGCTCATCAACGCCGGGGTAACGGACAGCGTGAGCATTCCCCTGCACATAACCCTCGGTCTGAAAGAGCTGAACGTGCTGACCTACATGCAGGGCTACGGTTCAAGCGCCGGGCAGATGATTCAGTACGCGTCCATGGCTGTCGCCAACGGTCTCGCCAACTACGTCTGCTGCGTTTTCGGCGACGCGCCCCTCAAGGAAGGACAGCGAACGGGGTCCGCCTACGCACGTGCCGGGCGAAGAAACGCCATGGCCTCGCTGTACCCCATCTACGGCTTCGCCGGGGCACTGCCGATGTATGCCCTGGCAGCCCAGCGCCACATGGACCTGTTTGGAACGACCCAGGATCACCTGGCAACCGTAGCCCTAACCCAGCGCCGATGGGCCGCCATGAACCCCCGGGCGACCAAGCGGGAACCCCTGGACCTGGCGGGCTACAACGCGTCTCCCTGGGTCGTGGAGCCCTTTCACATCCTGGACTGCTGCCTGGTCTCCAACGGTGGCGTGGCGGTAATCGTCACCACGGCAGAACGCGCCCGGGACCTGAAGCAGCCTCCGGTATTCGTCCGCGGCTTTGCTCAAGCCCACAACCATGACGTGGGTCTGACCGGCAACGACCCCCTGATTCACGGCCCCGGGGCCCGGGCTGCGCCGCGGGCGCTGGCCATGGCGGATGCGACGCTCGCCGACGTCACTCAGTGCCAGATTTACGACTGCTACACCTACACGGTCATAACCACCCTGGAAGACTACGGCTTCTGTGCCAAAGGTGAAGGCGGTCCATTTCTTGCCGAAGGTCGGCTCGCACCTGGCGGCGCGCTGCCAACCAACACCGGCGGGGGTGAGCTGTCGTCATTTTACATGTGGGGGATGACGCCGATCTCAGAGGCGGTGATTCAGGGGCGCGGCCAGGGTGAGGAGCGCCAGGCGGCCAACGATCTGATCATGGTGTCGGGAAACGGTGGCGTGCTCAATTATCACTCCACCCTGCTGCTGTCGCCCGAGGCGGCCTGAGGAAAGCGAGATGAACAATGAGATCAGTTGGCTGCCGGAGCCCGATGAGCAGAACCGGCCGTTTTTCGACGGCGCCCGGGACGGGGAACTGCGGCTGCAGCGCTGTGGCGACTGCGGCGGCTGGATGTACCCGGTCAAGCAACGCTGTCAGCACTGCGGCAGCACCAGCCTGGACTGGCATGCCGCTTCCGGTCGGGGCACCCTGTACAGTCACGCGCGCCTGCAGCGGGTGTATCACCCGCGCCATGAGGGGCGGCTGCCGATAATCCTGGCCTGGGTCGATCTTGAAGAGGGCGTGCGCATCGCCACCAATCTGGTCGGCTGCGACCCTGCCGAAGCGAAGGCCGGGATGCCTGTGACGGTAACCTTCGAGCAATTCCCGGACGACGCGGTCATACCGGTGTTTCAGCCGGCCTGACAAAGTACCGCACGAGCTGAGAGCTCCCTGAACGGCCGGGCTTTCGGATCAGCCTGGCCGGCAGCTCTCAGCGCTCTAAGACTTCGACGACGTAGTTGTCGGGGTCTCGACCCAGGCCGACGATAGCACCGTCGACCGCTTCATGCGGCGTTGCTTCGCGGTCGATACGACCGCCCCGCTCGCGGATACGCGCTATGACCGCTGCTGGATCGTCCACATAGAATACGAGCTTGACGTCATTGCCATCGTACCTGCGGGGTTGATCGGGCCAGTGCATCAGCACGACAACCGCGCCGGTGCTGTCGGGCCAGCCGAGTACGATCTCCTCGATGTATCCCAACTCATAAGTCCGCATGACCTCAAGCCCGAGCACATCCGTATAAAACCTCGTCGAGCGCTGCAGATCGCTGACGCCAATCCCCATCGCACCGAGGTAGTTTGCCGCGGGCGCGGCCGCGGGCCCACCCGTGAGCGCCGGAGCCCCGGGTTCGGCGCCCGCGAAGGTTGCCGCAAAAGCCAGACCCAGGCCGCAGCAGGCTCTGATTACCAGTAACCGCATCAATGCATTCCTCTCCGCTGGAAGCGCCCTAAGATAGCGGGAAATCGGAGCAGAGGGCAGCGTGTGACAGGCGGCCCGCTCGTCAATCAGACCTCCTGATCCGGCAACAGGGCACGAAACTCTGATTCCGTGAAGCGGGGGGTGATGTGTTGCGGGCAGTTCCAGTCGAACGCCTCCACCTCAATGACCAGGCCCCGCTCGACCTTGGCGCGGTAGCCGTCGGCCGCCAGCCGCGCCAGCAGATCGGGATCATCTCCGCCCACGAATCGCGCACGGCCGAGCATCTTCAGGCGCTTTCGATTCGGGTAGTCCATGAAGAACAGGGAAACCCGATCATCGACGGTGAGGTTACCCACGCTGACGTACTGACGATTGCCACGGAAATCAGCAAACCCGATGGCGCTCTCGCCGAGCACGCGGACAAATCCGGGGGGGCCGCCGCGATGCTGAACGTAAGGCCAGCCGGTTTCGCCGACGCTGGCCATGTAGAAGCTGTCCCGAGCCTGCAGGAAGGCAGTCTCACGGAGACTGAGCCGATGGTTGCCGACCTCCCCCTGCTGCATCTTTGCGTAAGCTTGCCGACTGCCGTAGCTCACCTGCGCGGCGCGTACCGAATCCGTGAACGCAACATCCATGAAGCGATTTCCCATGATCGAACTCCTGCCATTCAGAAAGAAAATCGGCGGTAGCCAATCGCCCCGAAGACGGTGTGACGCCCGCGCCAATCGAGCACCTCGATTCGGTCCAGTATTGTTTATTCCATATAGGATAAGAATAATGCCATTTGGCAATTATTAATTTCTTAATTCGTAATATTTGAAGCGATGAAGATGAATCGGAACAGCTGAACCGGAATAGCGCATGGACAGGATTCACACGATGACCGTGTTCGTGACAGTGGCCGACGAGGGCGGGTTCGCGCCCGCGGCCCGGCGCTTACGCCTGTCCGCTCCGGCGGTGACCCGCGCCGTGGCAGATCTGGAGTCTCACCTTGGTGTCATGCTGTTGCAGCGCACTACCCGCTCGGTTCGTCTGACCGACGCGGGCGCTGCCTTTCTTCAGGACGCGCGGCGCCTGCTGGCAGAACTCGCGGAGGCGGAAGATCGCGTCACGGGCGCCAACGCGCAGCCGAGAGGGCATCTGGTGATAACGGCGCCAGCTCTATTTGGCCGGCTTCACGTCATGCCCGGGATCCTGGAATTTCTTCAGCGTTACCCGGAGACCAGCGTCACGGCCCTGTTTCTCGACCGGGTGGTCAACATGCTGGAAGAGGGCGTCGACGTGGGCGTGCGCATCGGCGAGATGCCTGACTCCAGCCTGCGCGCCAGGACGGTGGGCGAAGTGCGGCGGGTAATCTGCGCGGCGCCCGACTATCTGCAGCGCAACGGCACGCCCACAAAGCCCGCGGATCTAGCCGATCATGCGACCATCACGGCGACGGGGCTGACGCCAGGCATGGAATGGCGCTTCGGCTCGCCCGGTTCGGAGCAGGTGGTACGCCTGCAGTCACGGTTAGCCGTCACTACCAACGATGCTGCCGTTGAAGCAGCGCTGCAGGGTTTCGGCATCGTTCGACTGCTTTCCTACCAGGTCGCTCACGAGGTTGCCTCGGGGCGACTGGTCTGCGTCCTCGCCGCGTTCGAGCCACCACCGCAACCCGTGAGCGTCGTCCACAACGAGGGTCGCCGGGCATCCGCCAAGGTACGCGCCATGGTTGACCTGCTCGCGGCGCGGCTCATGGGCGACGCGTCCCTGCAGACGGCCAGGAAGGCATGACGCACCCGGATCAACTTCCGCTGCCAAACACCTGCTTCAGCAAATCGGTGGTACGTTTCGCAGGGTTTTCCCGGATAGCGGCTTCTTCCTTCGCCAGGTAGTAGAAAATTCCGTCCACGCCCTTGTCAACGACGTAGTTGGTCAGGTCAGCGTCGACCTCAGGCACAAAGGGGACTTGCCGATACTGGTCCATCACCGCGTCATAGGCCTGAACGGCGCCGGCTTCGCCGAGGCTTTCATCGACTACCGGCGTCATCTCGCTGACCAGGGTATCGGACATCTTTGCGCGAAAGTAAGCTGTGGCCGCGTCATCGGGCCCGTTGTAGATGCCCATGACGTCGTCCAGGGTCATGTCCTGGATTGCATTGAGGAACAGAGATTTCGCTTTCGGCGTCGCAATCTCGGCAGCGCGATTGAGCCGCTGCTCGAGATCGGTCAGGGCCGAATCCATGCCGACACCGGCCAGCATCTTTCTTACCCCGTCGAGCTGACTGGGCAGAGGAATGTGAATCTGGGGATCCAGGTCGAAGCCGCCGGTCTTTCCCAGCCTGGCGACGACGCTTTCGGTACCAACCTGCAGCGCCTCCTTGAGACCACGACCGATTTCCTCGGTTCCCAGCGCCCCCGGGGTCTCCGAGTCTCCCAGAGCCTCCTTCACTTTGTCGAGCCATCCTGCCGCCGCTTCGTCCGCGACGACCCCACCCAGCAGACAGACGGTGATCAGGACAGCGCTCCTCAGCGTCGGCAGACGGGCAATGTGCTCCACGGTGGTATCCCTCATGAACGCTTTCAGCAACGCCCCCATCAAATACCCTGAGGCTACCGGCGGTCAATGGCCGAGCTGCATGCCTGATGGCGTGCAATGCAGTAGCATGACCGACCCACGCCTCTGACCAGGCGAGGCTTGAATCAGACTGCTACAAGAAGAGGAGACAAGACCATGAGCGAGAATCTATACGACATCCCGGTGCAGAAGATCGACGGCACGGATGCGACCCTTGGCGAGCACGCGGGAGAAGTGCTGCTGGTCGTCAACGTGGCGTCCCAATGTGGACTCACTCCGCAGTATGAAGGCTTGGAGCAGCTGCATGAAAAATTCCGCGACCGGAAATTCTCCGTCCTCGGCTTTCCGGCCAACGATTTCGGCGCCCAGGAACCGGGCAGCAATGAGGAAATTCAGGAATTCTGCAGCACCAAATTCGGCGTTCAATTTCCCATGTACAGCAAGATCCCGGTGACCGGATCCAACAAGCACCCGCTGTACCAGCATCTGATATCCGAGCAACCTGAAACCGAGAACCGGGACGGCATGGAAACCATGCTTCGAGGCCACAAGATGGAGCCCACCCAGAAACCGGAGGTCGTCTGGAACTTCGAGAAATTCCTGATTAACCGGAAGGGGAAAGTAGTTCGCCGATTCGCCCCGGACACCGCGCCGGACGCGCCGAAGCTGGTAGAAGCCATCGAAGAAGCATTGGCCGAAACCTGAGCGCGACGATGTCGATCGGCAATTGGCCGATCAGTAATTGGCCGACAAGCGGCTAGACGTTCAACAGCAGGTGCTCCCGCTCCCAGGGGCTGATGACCTGGAAGTAAGTTTCGTGTTCCACCCGCTTGATGGCGCAGTACAGATCGACAAACTCGCGACC
>Ga0316191_10002891_pt1 | contig 12581 bp, 9 predicted proteins | sample Eddworburr2cm_MG_FD_204928 | JGI IMG/M metagenome (GOLD analysis project Ga0316191, IMG submission 204928) | Coastal sediment microbial communities from Maine, United States - Eddy worm burrow 2 cm | ecosystem: Environmental > Aquatic > Marine > Coastal > Sediment | place: USA: Maine | collected...
GAAACCCCTCGGCACGGGGGTCATCACAACCGCTGCCAAGGCCGAGATGGCCGATCCCACCCATCTCTCGACCGCGCTGCGCTGGATGTCCACTCTCAATCGCGAGGCCGCCGAGGCTTTGCAGGAGGTCGAGCCACACGCGGTCACCGATGTGACAGGTTTCGGGCTCGCGGGTCATCTGGCGGAGATGGCCGAGGCATCAGGCAACGCAGTCGAGATCGATCTCGGGGCGCTGCCCCTGCTGCCGGGGGCGCTCGAAGCCGCAGCAACGGGGCTCGTTCCGGCCGGTGCCGGGAAAAACAGGACGAGTGTCGAGGCGGTGCTCGAAATCGACGACGGCGCCGACGAGCTACGGGTCGATCTCTGCCTCGACCCGCAGACTTCGGGCGGGTTGCTGGCTTCCGTCTTGCCCGAGCACGCCGAGGATCTGGTCCGCCGCCTCCCCGGTTCGGCCATCGTCGGCAGGGTCGTTGACGGCCCTCCCGGAACGGTCAAACTGGTGGCAGAGCGCCAAGGGCTGAATTAGGAGTCAGGAATTAGGAATGCCGCCCACCCACCCGCTGAAGCCATGGGGGGTTGGTAGGGAATTCCTAGTTCCTCATTCCTCATTCCTCATTCTTCAGCGCCGCAAGTGCTGAAGGAGGATGGCGGTTGCGACGGCGACGTTGAGGCTTTCGATGCCTCGGGACATCGAGATGGCGACAGTCCCATCGGCAAGCTCGGCCACCACGGGATCGAGTCCCGCACCCTCGGCGCCGACCAGGAGGAGACAGGGCTCCGAGGGTCGCCACCCATCGATCTTCTGGCCGCGGGAATCGGTGGCCCAGACGGTGCCGCCGGCACTCTTGGCCCGATCGATGGCTTCTGACGCGCGGACATTACGTTCGATGGGGATGCGAAAGACCGCCCCCGCGGCACCTCGGACGGTGGCCGCTCCGTACGGATCGGCACAGCCCGGAGAGAGCAGCACGCCCGCTGCTCCGAGGCCGGCCGCCGAACGAACGATGGCACCAACGTTGCCAGGGGCCTGGATGCGGTCCAACCACAGGGCGACACCGCCCTCCGGTGACCACGCAGGCCACTCGGGTTCCCCGGCAATCGCGAGAACGCCCTGCGGGGTTTTGGTCGGCGCGATGTCCGCCAGGACCGAGCTCTCGAGCTCGAATACGCTCTCTGCCGCCTCTCGCCATCCCATTGACTCGAACTCGCCGCTGATCTCGGGCACCAGGTAGAGCTCACGAATCGGAACGCCCCAGCGGACGAGGTCAGAAACCAACCGGCGCCCGTCAACGATGACCTCACCGTCACGTCGGCTTTTGACCCGCTTGCGCAAGTCCTTCAGGCGTCTGCCGCGTCGCCCGAGTCGTTCAATATCGTTTTGATCAGCCATGTGAATCCGCCTAATTCCAGTCTAACCACAAAGGCACCAAGAGCACCAAGAATTCACAAAGATTTTTCGTTCAGCAATTCGCTGAGCGAATTGCTTTAGTGGATATTTTCACAATCATTTGAGATAATCCGGGCCCCGTCGCAGAATACGATGGTAGAAGGGAAGTGGCAGTCATGAGCCTCTCCTTGATCGCCAAGTCAATTGGCGAATCCGCAACCCTCAAATTGAACGAAGTCGCGGCGATTTTGCGCGCCAAGGGCGACCCGGTGATCCACCTCGGGGGTGGTGAACCCAAGGGCAAGGCGCCGCTGGACGCGATCCTCGCGGCCACCTCGCTCGTCAACTCGGGCGAGGTCCGCTACACGCCGCCGGACGGCATTCCGAAGCTCAAACAGGCCATCATCCGCTACACCGAGGACTTCTACGGTTGGCGGCCGGCACCCGAAAACGTGATGGCTTCCGGCGGAGCGAAGCAGGCCATCATGTCGGCCCTGCACGCCATCCTCGACCCGCAGGAAGAGGTCATCTTCCCGGCACCCTACTGGGTGTCCTATCCGGAGATGGTGAAGCTGGTCGGAGCGGTGCCGGTCCCGGTCGAACCCGAGGACGGCTCTTTTATCCCGCGCATCCAGGACATCGAGCAGGTGATCGGGTCCTACACCAAGGCGGTGATTCTCAACAGCCCCAACAATCCATCCGGAGCGGTCTACCCGGCGGAGTTCATCAAGGACGTCGTCGAGCTGTGCGAGAAACGCGGCTTGTACCTGATCATGGACGACATCTACCACCGCCTGATCTACGACGGCCGCAAGCCGGTGAACGCCTACGATTTCGCCAAAGACCGTACCGATAATTCCAAGCTCATCATCATCAACGGCGTTTCCAAGCAATATGCAATGACCGGTTTCCGGATCGGCTGGGCGGTCGCCAACACCAGGCTGATCGAGGTCATGACCAACATCCAGGGCCACGAGACTTCGGGTCCGTCGGCCGTGCTCCAGCACGCTGCCGCGGCCGCAATCAACGGAGTCCAATCGTCGGTCGACAGCCTGTGCACCACCCTCGAGAACAATCGCAATGTTTTGATCCAGGAGCTCAAGGCGTTCGACGGTGTTCGCCTCGAGGAGCCCGGCGGGACTTTCTACTCATTCCCGGATTTCAGCCACTACGACAAGAACTCGGTCAGGCTTTCCGAGTTCCTGCTCGAAAAGGTGCAGGTGGTGACTGTCCCGGGCATCGAGTTCGGCAAGGAAGGTCACCTCAGACTCTCCTTCTGTGGCTCGATCAAGGACATCACCGATGGCATCGAACGCATCAAATGGGCCCTCGATCCCAACGCACCCAACGAGCTCTACATCGGTGAACGCAAGCTGGTGAGGGACTGGTCATGAGTAAGTACCTGAAATTCAGAACGCCCGCCACCGACCAGGCCAAAGACCTCGAAGCCCGCTTCGGCCTTGCGAATCAAGGGCTCGTCCACCTCGACAGGGTTTACTGGAATCTGCCGGAACCGGCACTCTACGAAGAGGCCAGCTTCCGCCAGGAGGGCTTCATGGCATACGGCGGACCGTTTGTCGTCAATACCGGCAAATGGTCGGCACGTGCAGCCCAGGACAAATACGTCGTGCAGGAGGAGACCACCAAGGACAAGGTCTGGTGGGGCGAGTACAACCGGCCCTACACCTCCGAAAAATTCTCGGCTTTGTTTGCACGCATACAGGCCTTTCTGCAGGACGAGGAGCTCTTTGTCCAGGACTGCTTCGTTGGTTCTGATCCCGACTATCGGATGCCGATCCGGGTCGTCACTGAGTTTGCCTGGCACTCGCTCTTTGCCCGCAATATGTTCATCACACCGAAGACGGTCGAGGAGTACCACAACCACGTCCCCGAATTCACGGTCATCGCGGCGCCATCCTTCAAGGTCGACCCGAGGATCGACGGCACACGATCGGATACCGCAATCATCCTCAACTTCGCCGAGCGGCTGGCCCTAATCTGCAATTCGAGCTACGGCGGAGAAATCAAGAAGAGCATGTTCACGGTGATGAACTATCTCCTGCCCCTGCAAGATGTCCTGGCCATGCACTGCTCGGCCAACGTTGGCGACGGGGGCGATGTGGCGCTCTTCTTCGGTCTTTCGGGCACCGGCAAGACGACGCTCTCCGCCGATCCCAAGCGCCAGCTCATCGGCGATGACGAGCATGGCTGGTCCGACGACGGCGTCTTCAACTTCGAGGGCGGTTGCTACGCCAAGGTCATCCGGCTGTCGGCCGACAACGAGCCCGAGATCTACGCCACGACCCGCCGTTTCGGAACCATCCTCGAAAATGTGGTCCAGGATCGAACCTCCCGCCGGCTCGATCTCGACGACGACCGTTTCACCGAGAACACCCGTGCCGCCTATCCCCTCGAGTTCATTCCCAACGTGGTGTCGGAGGGGATGGTCAATTCGCACCCGAAGAACGTCATTCTGCTCACCTGCGACGCTCAGGGGGTTCTGCCGCCGATCTCCAGGCTCGACCCCGAGCACGCGGTCTATCACTTCATCTCCGGCTACACCTCGAAAATCGCCGGCACCGAGATCGGTCTCGGTATCGAGCCCGAAATCGCCTTCTCGGCATGTTTTGGTGCGCCATTCATGGTCCACCACCCGTTCAAGTACGCGGACATGTTGCGGGCAAAAATGAAGAAGCACGATGCCACATGCTGGTTGGTCAATACCGGTTGGGTCGGCGGCGGTTGGGGCGTCGGCAAGAGGATCTCGATTCGCCACACCCGCAACCTGCTCAATGCCGCCCTCGAGGGCAAGCTCGACAACGTGGAGTTCCGCAAGGACAAGCTTTTCGGATTCGAGGTGCCCTTGTCCTGTCCCGATGTGCCCGAGAACGTGCTCGATCCCTCCACCTCGTGGGGGAACAAGGACGAGTATTGGAAACGGTACGACGCGCTCGCCGCGCGCTACATCGAGAACTTCAAGCTCTACGCCGATGGCTGCACGCCGGAAGTGTTGGCAGCTGGGCCGAAAAGGTTGAAAGACACGAAGTAGCTCGCTTCTCCGCGAAGGCGGAGAGAGTAACCAGTGACCAGTGACCAGTTGGAGAATTCAAGGCCCTCCGAGAATCGGGGATGGGTCTGATTACTGGTTACTGATTACTGGTCACTTGTTTCGGCGTGCTAGTCATCTTTTAAGAGCGTTGGGAAGCGGGTCGTGACGTAAGGCACACCCGGTGGTACGAGCGGTGAAACTACCGGTTTCGGGGTGGGCTTCGGCGGTGCGTAGGACAGGTGAAGCGCTACCCAAAAGAAAGCGCTCACCAACCAGGCGATGAGAAGAAAGACAGCTGCCGCGGGTCCGTCGTAGATGAGCGGCAACACCAGAAGCACGAATCCTGGCAAAGCGCACACAAGAAAAGGCAGGAGAGATCGCAGCGGCTGCCTCAGAACCGCCCACAGGCCCCTCGCCGATGCGACTGCGGCCGAGCGCCGACCGGGCTCTCCCAGGAGCCACGCCCCTCGCAGGAAGGCGAGCCAGACAAGCGTCGTTGCCAGAACCGTCACCACAGAACCGAATATCAGTAAGGGCAACAGGAATCTCTGTTCGATGTTGGCCAGAAACGGCAGCCAGGGGGTGGTTGCAACGATGACCTGCAAAATGAGTGCAAGCACCGCGAGCCGTGCATGCCGCCACCAGGCGGTGAGTCCGGGGGCCAGGATCTGCGCAAAACGAACCGAATCCGTCTCGGGATTCATCCACCAGTGAACGGCGCCCGCGTGCCACAGGATCCACCAGCCCATGAAGAGGAGACCCCCAAAGGCAAGCGCCACGCCCAGCGGCACCACTACAGGTCCCATGATCTCGAGGAAAACGATCAGATCTTCACCGGCATCGAGCCCTCCTGTCGGCAGGTTGGTACGAACCGGACCCGCCGTTGCTTGCATGATCACCTGCGCGGGTATGAACAACACCACTGAAACCAGCCACACTCCAACGACCAGAGTGTGAAGACGCGCCGCGAGGCGAAATCCGCTGACGACAGATGGGTGTACCGTCATCAACTGAACCTCAGAAAAATGCGACCTGCCAACTTGAAGCTCTCACGGATCCACCAAAGCGGGTGATCGATTGCGTTCATCTGGTCCCGCCAGTAGTTGTCGGCTCGGTTGGTTTCGAGTACCCACACAACATCGGGGTCAATCACCACCTGCTCAAGCCGGCTCGAGCCCTCGAGATGCCAACGAACCCAACGCGATCGGCTATCCCAGCTCCTGCGCTCGGTGGTGCCGTCGGACCACCTGAGCTCGACCTCGACTGGCCCGACGAAATCTCCACGCCGCGCGAGCAGAAGATCAACCTGCCATGAGTCGTCGGTAGTCTCTTCTGCGGATCGATCCTCTTCGAGTTCACTCCATCTCTCACCATCCCAGTTGAAACCATCGGCCGGTCGCGGCCTCCGGTGGCGAACGGAATGTACCGCCCAGTCGGCCGAGGCATCGCCATAAATCGCCTGGTCGAAGAATGGCCCGAGGTCCTGGTCCGCGGCCTCACTCAGGACCTCCACCAGATCACCCCCCGACGGGTGACGGAAGCGGTAGCGCTCGAAATAGGCCCGCATCCCCCTGGCCATGTTCTCGGGACCGATCAGGCCCTCGACGGTGCGGAGGACAAGCGCCGCCTTGGTGTAGGAAGCGAGATAGTAGATCCATCGACGGCGGTGCTCCCACGCCTTCCTGGCCACGGTCACCGGCAGCCGGGGGGTGGCGAGCGACATCCGTTCGCTGCCCCAATAGTCGAAGGAGGCGATCTCCGGAACGAGGTCATCGGCGGCGATAGCGGTCATGCAAGAGATCTCTGCATAGCTCGTGACGCCCTCGTCGAGCCAGGCCTCCTCGAACTCGTTCGATGCAAGAAGACCTTGAAAGTATTGGTGGCCGTACTCGTGAACCGTCACTGCCTCGATATCCGACGACCACGAAAATGGAGGATAGGCATCAAGACGGTCGGTGCCGGTGGCGATGAAGTTCGGATACTCCATCCCTCCGGCTTCCTCGGCCCCGACCGGCGGCGAAACGATGGTGAGCTGGGGGTAGGGGTAGGCGCCGTAGAAGAGCCCGAACCACGCCACCGAAAGGCGGATCGCTCGCACCATCCGCGGCACCATCTTCTTCTGCTCCACCGGAACCAACAGCCGCAGCTGCATGGGTGGCAGCTCGAGATCCGCAGCGCCCATATCGAGCAGGTCGCTCGCCCTTTCCAACCACGACATTGGAACATCGCGCCCAGGCTCGAAGTTGGTCTCCACGACCTCCATCAGATCGGGAGGCGCTGTGCACCATGCAAAATCGTGGACCCGTTCGGCCCGATAGACGACCGTTCGTTGTCCTGCCTCTGGCATACCGCTTTGCACCTCGATGCCCGTTGCTCCGATCACCCAGTCTTCAGGGATGGTCATCGAAACTTCGTAGCTCCCGAAATCGGCGAAGAACTCCGAAGAGGCGTGGAACTGATGCCTGTTCCAGCCTCGCTCGCCCTCGAAGACTGCAAGCTTCGGAAACCACTGACCGACCAGGTGGAAATCACCGACGAAACCCGTGCGGGCGATGATCCACGGCAGCTGGGCTTCAAATTCGAGCTCGAGCTCGACCACGCCACCCGGCTCCACCGCCCTCGGCAGCGGAACGCGAATGACGGTGAAGTCATCCTGATTGCCGTCGTCTGGTCGCACGAATTCAACCTCTGGAAGGAGGTCGCTGCCGTCGTCGAAAACCAGGCGCGAGACTTGGGTCCATCCCCAATCCCCGCCGTGTTCGGTCTTGTGGCGAAGTGACCCCCTCTGGAGCTCTCGCATGAAGGACGTCTGCGAGCTAGCGAAGGCGTTCAGGTACAGGTGGAAGTAGAGCTCGCCGGTCGCGACATCGGTGCGGTTCGTCCAACGGATGGTCTCGAGGCCCTCAAGGCGATGGGTTTCCGGGTCAAGGGTCACTCTGATCTCGTAGTCCACGATATCGACGTCTACAGGTAGCGTTGCGGCCCCAAGGCCAGCGGCCGCCGACAGGGCAACCAGGAATAAACCGAACCCGGTCGCGATTCGTAAAACCATATAGGGAGTTTACTCCGAGCCGGACCAAAGGACCGGATCGGTTGACCCGGAAAGTTGAATTCTCATGCGACGCGTCCTTTTCATCCTGATCGTGATGTTGGCGGCGTCAGCCGCCGGTTCCGGTGACGTCGAGTTTTCTCTCAACCTCGACGCCTTCAAGTGGACGCCACACCAGGACGCCCGCACTAAGGCTCGGCTCGCCGAATGGAACGATCCGATGGGGCGCATGATGTACCAATTCAACCAACAACAGGCATGGATCATGCGCGGCACCATGCCGGGAGCGGAACGCAACACCGGGGTTGCGGTGCGAATGAAGGCTCAGAACGGCATTCCTCTCCAGCTGGTCGCTTCGACGATTCAAGGAAGTCTGGACCTCGCACAACAGAATCTGGTCCGTTTCGGGCCGCGGCAGGTGAGCGACGAGGAGCTTGCCTCGATGTCGTTGGAGGAGCAGATGACCGAGCTGCTCAGCAGACGACTCGTACCGCAGTAGAGGGCCAGGACGATAGGCCTGCTGAATGGGCGGCATATATGCCGCCCATTTCGGGGGTTACTGTCATCCCGAGCGAGCAACGCGAGTCGAGTCTATGAGGCCGGAGTCAGCTCGCTTCTACCAAGATCCCATGGATCCCTCCGCTCGGGCCAAACAGGCCCTCGTCGGGATGACAACGCGAGGGCGGGATATACAGGCTGTCTCAAAACTTTCTCGGGACCCGAAAACAGTCTCTTATAATTAGTCATGTCATACGAGAAAAAGCCAGATAGGAGCCAGGTTTTTCTGCTTCCTCCATCCCTTGAGGATTGGGTACCCGAGGACCACCCGGCGCGGTTCATCGATGCGTTCGTCGAGTCTTTGGACCTCCCGAGCCTGGGATTCGAAGTCGGTCACGCACCGACTGGACGACCACGATACTCGGCGCAGCTTTTGCTGTCGGTGTACCTCTACTGTTACTTTGATCGCATTCGCTCCCTTCGGAGGATGGAGCGAGCCTGCATCGAAAACGTCGCGGTGATGTGGCTGACAGGTAATGAGCACCCGGATCACAACACCTTGTGGCGCTTCTTTCGTGACAACAAGGAGGCGATTCGCAAGGTGCTCAAGCAGAGCGTGAAGGTGGCGGCCGATGCAAGCCTTATCGGTATGGTGCTGCACGCTGTCGACGGCACCAAGATCGAGGCGCAAGCTTCGAGCAAGACCGCGTACTACCGGGAGAAACTGAACAAGGCGCTCGATCGGGCGGATGCCAGCATCACGGAGATGGAGGAACTCCTCGAAGCGTCACAGGACGCCGGAATCGACGGCTACCGGCTTCCCGAGGAACTGGCCGATGCCAAGAAATGCAGGGAGAAGATCCGCAAGAGTTTGGCTGAGCTCGACGAGGCGGGTGCCAACAGTCTCCAGCCAAGCGAGCCAGACGCACGGATGATGATGTGTGATGGCAAGAAGGCTTTCAGTTACAACGCGCAGGCGGTCACCGACGACAAGGCTGGGATCATTGTCGCTGGAGACGTGGTGACCCAGGAGACCGACCACGGATTGTTAGCGTCAATGATCGACACGGTCAAGGAGACAGCTGGCGATGTCGCCGAGACCACCCTGGCCGACAAGGGCTACTCAGCGGACAAGGATCTCGCACAGGCCGAAGAAAAAGGTTACGAGGTACTCGTCAACCTCGGCAAGAACGTCGATCCTACCGAGGGCGACAAGCCATTTCACACATCTCGTTTTGTCTACGATTCGGAAGAAGATTGCTGCATCTGCCCCTTGGGTAATAAGCTCCAATTTCAAAGCACCAAAAAGGCTCGCCGCGGCGACGGCAGACTCAGGGTTTACCACTGCGCCGGGTACAAGGATTGCCCCAAGCGGTGGCAGTGCAGCTCAAACAAGCGCGGACGCACCATTGAGCTGAGTGAGCACCACGAAGCAGTCGCGAGACAAAGGGCCAAGCAGAAGGACGAGAACGCCAGGGCCAAGCTGGCCCGAAGAGGGGTCATCGTCGAACCCACCTTCGCCCTTGCAAAGCATGCCCTTGAATTCCGTCGCTGGTCCTACCGTGACCTCGAGTCCAACCGGACTCAGTGGTCACTCATCTGCTCGACCATCAACATCCATAAGCTCTACACAGCGTGGCTCAAGGGCAACGGCGGGCCCGCAAAGACCGCTCCTGCAATGGCTTTTTCGCGCCTTTTTCGCCGCCTATTCCTATCAGTCGTCGTTGCCAGGGCATTCGTCAGACAACTCGGCACACAACCTCTTTGCCGCCCCCGCATTGGAAATCTCGGCGTGAGCACCTTCACAGCCGACTCGTTCCCGGCCTAACCAATGCCCCGAAACCTTTTGAGACGGCCTGTATATCCCGCCCCTACCCATAACAGAAATCAGCATCTTGTAAGGGCGGCACCTGTGCCGCCCTTCGTCAATCCAGAATGACGTCCTACTCAATGAGTTCGATCACCAAGGCGTGTTCGAGCAACGTGTCGGAATTCGTCTCGACGATCTCGAAAGTGACCTCGTACGGCCCGAGCTCCGGAAATCCGCTGAGCCCGATCGAGTTGCCGTACATGTGGATATCACTGCCGACCCGCGACGTCTCCAGGGGGACCTCCAACGGTCGGCCGAGTTCCTGGCCGTCCCGCTTGACATGGATCCGCGCTTTGAGCTCGACCGAACCCTCTTCGTTGACAGCAGGACGGACCACGAATCCGAAGTAGGCGATCTCAGAAGCCCGGGTCAGTTCCGGGCCCGAGATCGGAGTCAGATGCCAGCCTCCGACAGTGAAGGCGGCGCCGAATGCTGCCTCCGGATTCGGTGTCACGCTCGTCCCAAGCCACAACGGCGAGAGCCATGTACCCTCTTCGGGAACGGACGAGATCTCGGCTGCAATGCTCTGAACCAGTTGCGGCTCGCCACCAGCTGCACCGACGATTTCAACCGTGTAGGAGCCGACTGCAAGTGAAAATGACAGATGATAGACTGCCCCGTACTGGCCGGCGATTGGCGTTGGGAATATTTCGAAGTTACTCAACACCTCATCGTCCGTCCCGATAACACGACCCACGAGAAGATCGAGATCCGGAGCATCGGGCGGCAGCTCGAGGTGAACCCAAAGTGGCCGGTTGACGGCATTGCTGACGCCGAGCTCCGAAAACACAATGGCGACATCGTCAAATGGCGCTTCGCCGCCATCGAGCCAGGCGAGGTGGGAGGCCGAGGCCGGGTTTCCTCCCGCGACGGAGATCGGCTTCGGCACTTCTTTGAGGCTGGGATGGAGGAGATAGGCGTCGGGCGCCCGCGACAGGGCGCTCATAGCCTTGAATGATTCTCGATTGGTTCGATCGAGTTCGAAGGCGTTGGAGCCGAGTCGCTCCTCATAGAAGAGGAAATAGAGCTGCGCTCCCTTCGCCTTGAATCCTGCTGGTAAATTAACCGGATCGTAGTACCAGGCCTCAGTGTTGCCGTCAATGGCGCTGGTCGCGCCAGTCTCCGGTGCCCCATCGATGCCACGAACCTGGCGGCTGTCCGGCCGTCCCATGAGGATCAGCACTTGTCCGCGCGCCGACAACGCACCTCGATGTTTGCCATAGCTAAAGTTCTGGTCAGCGAAACTGACCTTGGACTCGAACTCGGCGCGGAATGCATTGAAAGAACCGCTGGGATCAGGGTTCCGTTTGGCCCAGAATAGCTCGATGAATTTCTCGGCCTCGGCGTCAGTCTTGATTTTTGCCCACTCCTTCTTCTCTTTCTTGGTCAGCAGGAAGCCCTCGGGACCGTCGGCCCAGTTGGCGTATTTCTCGCTGAACTGAGCGTCGGCGATTGGCGCAAGGAGAATTGCGAGGGCGAAGCTGACCAGAATAACCAGGCGTAGTCGGCGCATGATGATTCCTCCCTCCCTGGATGGGGGCTCTATTCTACCCTTCCCTCAATCACCGGAGCCAATGGCCGACGGCCACTCCGACAAAAGTAGCAATCGCATAACCGAGTGTTCCACAGAGAATCGCCGGGATGACCAGCGCTTCCCACCGCCTAGCGACAGCCATGGCGGCGGCCGATGCCGGCCCGCCCATGTTGGCATTAGAGGCGATCACGATCTCCGCAAGGTCGAGGCCATACAGTCTGCAGGCAACAAGGATGAAGGCGAGGTGCACGGCCAGGATCGCGATTGCGAACACAAACAGCATGAAACCATGAGTGATCACCAGGATGATGCTCGCCGATGCGCCGATCGCAGCGAAGAACACTTGCATCAGTAACACCCCGAGTTCGTGCGCGCCCGCGAGCGCGCTCATGCGCCGGGGAAACAAGGTCGCGCACGCTACGATAAGAGCTGTCATCACGAGGATGCCACTCGGCCCCACGCCGAGAGCTTCCGCCAGACCGTAGCCAACTGCGCAGACCGTAGCCGCGATTGCGAGTGCAGTTGCCATGCTACGGACACTGATGCGCGGTCCGCTCTCATCCGGCTCGATATCGTTCTCGATGACTCGATTCACGTATTGTCGCCGGAGCCACGGCAGCGATGGGAGCGAGAACAGGACCAGAAAGTACAGAGTCATCGCCAGATTGTCGGCTGCAACTCCAGCCGCCAGTAAATCTCCCGATCGAAGGCCAAGCGCTTCGGCCGAAGCCATATAGTTGAGCGATCCACCAACGTAGGTCGCGCAGAAAATCCCTGCGAGTTTCCAGCCCTCTTCCCCGAGCGGCACGATCTGAAAGGCAATCCAGGTTCCGAGGACCGTTCCGACCGCGCCCGCGAGAAAAGCAATCAATGTCGGCCCAGCTTCGCGGATGATCCTGCGGAGATCCGCCTTGAAGAGGAGCAACGGAATTGCGAGCGGCACCAGGTAGGACCACACCGCACCATACGCCGGTGCCTCCGCTGGTATGACTCGCAGATTCGAGAGCACGAAGGTTGTGCCGATCGCGATTACTGCTCCGGACAGCTTTGACCCCCATCGTGTCCGCTCGGCCCACAAACCGAAGGCGGCCGCGGAAAGCAGAACGGCCCACAAAGCCCATGTCTGGTCGGGGGAGATGAGTGTGCTCATGGCGGGAGAGCGTAGCAGAACCCCAGGATGCTAGATGCTATGCA
>Ga0316191_10002892_pt1 | contig 12577 bp, 8 predicted proteins | sample Eddworburr2cm_MG_FD_204928 | JGI IMG/M metagenome (GOLD analysis project Ga0316191, IMG submission 204928) | Coastal sediment microbial communities from Maine, United States - Eddy worm burrow 2 cm | ecosystem: Environmental > Aquatic > Marine > Coastal > Sediment | place: USA: Maine | collected...
CGCCTCGACCCCCTCGGCCACCGCCGTACCATCCGCGCCCGGCTCCGGAGTAGACGGCCCGCGTCCAGTAGAACGGCCAACGTCCGGGCGTCTCATCGGGGTTCATTCGAGGGCCGATGCCTCCGCCGGTGGTCGGACGGCCGACAGCCGGGGGTGCTTCCTGGCCCAGGAAGGATGAGGCGAGTGGGTTCGAGATCTCGTAGTCGAGATCCCACGGCATCACACTCGGGCGTTCGGCTTCACCACTCTCGATCGATCCCGCTGCCGTGCCGGCGTCGCCCGCAATCTCCGTCCGCTCCCCAGCGCACGCCGCCGCAAAGAGTGCGGCTGCGGCGAGGCCCGTAAGGGCACCGGACTGGGAGAGTCGCCTCATGGGCCTTGGCTTCCGGTCTGATCGCGGAGGGATGGGATCGTACGACCCTGGTCGAGATTGGTTCCTGCCGTACCTGCTGTCGATGTGAACCTTCCCCGCCTTCTCACCGTAGGGTCGGTCCGTACGAGCGACAGTACGCGCTCGACCCTAGATTGGACATATGACTAACGAGCCCATGACCGTTGCCTCCCGCAGCGTCACGCTGCGCGACTTCGCGATCTTCCAGGCCAAGCTGATTCTGGACGGCATGAAGGACTTTGCCGCCGTATGGCTTTCGACCGGCGCGCTCATTCTCGACTTCATCGCGGGACGTGGAAAGCGCCCACGACTCTTCTACTCCGTCGTGCGCATGAGCGAACGCTTCGACAAGTGGATCAACCTCCACAGCGTGGTCCAGCGGATGGACGAGCTCGAGTCGGATGACGGTCTCTTCGGCGGCAGCACGGCGGGTGATGATTCGCTCATCGGCCAGATTGAGCAGCTGGTCCGCGGCGGTGATACACCCAGGCGTCTGCGGGACCAGGGCGACACTCCGCCGGCCGACCGGGCGCCCGAGGCCTCGTCGGACGAATAAGCGCGTGACCGAGGTGGTGCCCACGGGCGGCGGAGGCGGTATCGTCCCTCGCCTTACTCCGCCGTTTCTCCAGCGACGAGAGCTCGTGAGTACCCAGCAGCCCATCCTGACCAGCAGAACCGAGAACACGTTCTTCTACCTGCTGTTGGCCGTTCTGACCGTCGCGTTCCTCGTCGTGCTGTCGGGCTTCTTCCAGCCGATCTTCTGGGCCGCGATCATGGGGATCATCTTCCTGCCGGTGCAGCGGCGGATCGAGAAGCGGCTGCCCGACCGGACGTCGGTCTCGGCGTTTCTGACCCTTCTGATCATTCTCTTCACCGTCCTGGTACCGACACTGCTGGTCTCCGGGGCGGTCGCGGAGCAGGGGCTACAGCTCTACCAGGGTCTTCAGGCCGGTCGCGTCGACCCGGGAGCTCTTCTGGACCGCCTCGAACGCGCGCTGCCGCCCGAAGTCGTATCGATGCTCCAGAGCCTCGGCATCGAGCCCGACACGATCCAGGAACGGATCTCGACGGCTGCGGTCGAGGCGAGTGGCTTCATCGCCGGCATCGCGGTGAGTGTCGGACAGAACGTCAGTCGCTTCGCTCTGATGTTCTTCATCATGCTGTACCTCCTCTTCTTTGCGCTTCGCGACGGAGAGAAGCTGCTCGACAAGGTCATGTGGGCGCTTCCGTTGGGAGATCAACGGGAGTTGGACCTCTTCGCGAAGTTCGTCGAGGTGGGACGCGCCACGATCAAGGGCACGCTCGTCGTAGGTGCGGTGCAGGGGGTACTCGGCGGAATCATGTTTGCGATCCTGGGGATTCAGGGCGCCACGTTCTGGGGCGTGGTCATGATCTTCCTGTCGATCCTGCCGGCTGTAGGAGCCGCTGTCGTGTGGTTACCTGCGTCGGTGATCCTCATGGCCGGAGGATCATTCGGACGAGGGATCGTACTGCTGATCTTTGGCGCGCTCGTGATCAGTGTGGTCGACAACATCCTTCGCCCTCTGCTCGTGGGTCGAGACACGAAGATGCCCGACTGGCTGATCCTCGTCTCGACGCTCGGAGGCCTGACCACCTTCGGTATCTCGGGCTTCGTCATTGGGCCGATCATCGCCGGTATGTTCCTGTCCGTATGGACGATGTTCGGCGAGGCTCACGAAGCACAGGGCAGCGCCTAGCCCACCAGCCGTGGCCTGAAGATCCGCGGCGCGTACTCCCTGAGGTGCCGATCCTTCTCGGTCTGCGGGACCCCGTCTGTCATCCAGCCCGGAGCCGGCATCCCCTTCAGGTGGTGATTGAAGAAGTCCTGGAGCCGGTACTGGAAGTCGATCCGATTCTGGAGCTTCCTGAGTCCGTGCCCCTCGTCCGGGTAGGAGAGCCAGATCACCGGCTTCTCCAGGAAGCGGAGCGCGTTGTACCACTCCAGCCCCTGCTCCCAGTTCACGGTCGGGTCTTCCTCTCCGTGGAGGTAGAGCACCGGCGTGTTCATGTTCTCGACACCCGAGATCGGTGACTCGCGCCAGTAGAGGTCGAAGTCGTCGTACGGGTTGGTGGCGTAGCGGCCCTGCCCGTAGATGTCGTAGCTGTGGTTGTTCTGTCCGCTGCCCACGAAGAGCTGGTTGAACTCACTCACCAGGTTGATGGGTGCCGCCCCGTGGGCGATCGCCGCGAACATGTTCGAGCGCGTCGCGATGTAGGCGCTCCCGCCCCCGCTGTACGAGTGGCCGCTCAGGCCGACCGCGTCCGGATCGGCAAACCCCAGATCGATCACCCTCTGCGTCGCGGCCTCCACGGCCTCGAGCATGTCGGAGTGCGACGAGCCGATGCGGAAGTGGACGTCGGGCTGCATGAGCAGGATGCCGTTGCTTACGAGGCCGGCAAAGTTCGGCTGGTGCCGGTAGATCGGCGTCGGGTACGCATGGAGATCCTGGGAGTACTTCTCGTAGAAGCGGACTACCATCGGGAGTTTGTCACCCTCCCGGTACGTCTCCGGGATGGCGAGCGTCCCCTGGAGCGGTGTCCCGTCGGCGAGCGTGTAGTCGAAGAGGATCCGGCTCCCCCACAGGAACTCTGCCTGCTGCGGATTTGCGACGGTCACGCGGTCACGATCCTCGAAGTCGCCGTCGGTGACCCAGAGGTCCGGGAAGTCCTCCCAGGTCTGGACCGTGAACAGGTAGCGCTCGGCCTCGTCGGCCTTCATCGGGTTCCCGAAACGCACGTCTTCCCAGGTCAACTCCTTCAGGTCTCCACCGTCGAGCTCGAAGAAGCCCTCCTTCTTCGTCCACTCTCCATACGCTTCGAGAAGGAGCGGTTCGTCCAGGTCGATGTCGCGCTCGTCCGGGTCGGTGCGGATGTAGCGCAGGCGGATCTCGCCGTCCTGGCCGAAGCCGGCGGTGAGGTTTCTCGCGGTGCTCCCATCGAGCGGCTGGAGCCACAGGTCGTACCGGTGATTGAGCAGGACGCCTCGCCCGCCGGAAGCCCATCCGGCGACGCCGTAAGGAGGCTTCTCGCCGAAGCGGTCGTACTCGGCGTTGGTGAAGTCGACCGGGGCGGTCGCGGTCAGATTGATGTGCTCGTCGTCCGAGACGCGGTAGTCCCACACGTGGCCGTCTTTCCAGTACAGGTAGTGCTCACCGTCGGGTGAGAGGCCGAGCGTGCGCAGGTGGCCTTCGAGCACGGCCGTGCGCTCACCGGTACGCGTGTCCACTCGGTAGAAGTCGGCGATGCCCGGCTTCCAGTCGGAGACGTAGTCGCGGTCGTCACGGCCGATGCCCCACCGCCCGTTCCCGGGAATCTCTACCGTGCGCATCCGGTCGTCTGCCAGATGGACGAGCGTTCCCCCGTCGAGATGGAGTGCGGCGACGAAGGTTCGATTGAGATCCTCGTCGAGGTCCTGCTGCTGCTCGGCCTGGATCCGGTCGTCTTCCCAGTGCCAGATATTCACATCGGCGAGCGGCAGCCCGTCGTCTCCCCACTCGCCCAGCTCCTCGTCTTGAGGCCTGGTTGCTACGAAGAGGATGGAGGCGTCTTCGTTGAAGACGAGGGAGCCCTTCTCACTGACGACCCATCCGTCGTTCAGCCCGGGACCGGCCGCAGCGTACTCGAAGCGGCGTGGCGAGGAATTTACTGCGGAGAACGCGACGACGGCGTTCTCTCGCTCCACGAGGCCGTCGGGCTTCGTCCCTCGCAGCGCCGCGAGCGAGGCCCCGTCCTCGGACCACATGAGCCGCGAATAGCGGTCCTTGCTGTTATCGAGGCCCCGGCGCGCGCCCGTCTCGAGATCCAGGAGATAGAGCCCGTTCCCGTCTCCGCCCTCGTTGTCGACGGTGAAGGCGAGATGGCTGCCGGCTTCGTTGAAGGCGAACTCGTTCACGCTGCCGATGAGCTCTTCGTAGCTCTCGCCCAGGTTGCGGAGAATGAGGTCCGTGCCGTCGTGCTCGGCGTCGCGACTCGCTGCCCGCTTCTTCACATAGAAGTGGCTCGACGTCTCGGAGAAGCCGAAGTCACGCGCGTCGTCCCAGCTGAGCGTCTCCCCGGTCGCGAGGTTCATGAGCCCGACCTGCGACGTTGCCGACTCACCCTCCCGGTCCAGCCGCTCGGCCTCCAGGTAGCCGGGTTCGATCAGATATCCGATCCACCTGCCGTCGCCCGAAAACGTGCCGCCGGAGGCTCGGGGCACCTCGTAGCGGGCGTCGTCGTCGAGACCTCGAACGTGGAGGGTATCGTCTCCACGAACCTTCGCATACGTCCACGTCGACCAGCGTCCATCGTCGGAGATCGTCGCGTCTTCGATCGTCCGCCAGAGGCGATAGTCGGAGATCTCGAGCGGACGCTTGTCTCCGGTCTGAGCCGTGAGCGGCACAGCCAGGGCCGGGCCGGCCAGGGCGATGATCGCGAAGAGGGCGAGGGCGAGGCGAGGGCGTGGCATGACGGGTCTCCGGGTCCTGTTTTTCTGCGATTAGCAACCGTAGCCGAGCGCCCGCACGAGTGCCAGACCGTGCCACACTCGGCGGCATGGCGGGGCCCGGTTTGCCGCCTTCCGAGCGTGGGGTGAGATTCTCGGTGTGGGCCGGCCGGAGCGCTGCTCCGGGCCGGCCTTTCGATGTTCGTGCCGCGGGAGGTCCGCGGAGCGCGCAGGTGAACGATTTCCGGAGATGATTTCCATGCGACCCACGGTCGTCTCTTCACAGCTCTGTGCCGTCTTTCGGACGCCGCTCGGTGTCGCCTTCGCGTTGGCCGCGGCCGGCGTCCCTTCGGCTGCCCAGACCACACAGCTCACCGCCGACGACTACGCGCGCGCCGAGCGATTCCTGAGTGAGCAGACGAGCCCCCTGGTATACGGTGCGTCCGTACGACCCCAGTGGCTCGACGATGGGCGCTTCTGGTACAGCAACGCGATCCCGGGGGGGACCGAGTTCGTGATGGTCGATCCGACCTCGGGTGAGAGGGGGCGTGCGTTCGACCATGACCGCATGGCGGTGGCGCTCTCCGGCGCGGCCGGCGCCTCGTTCGGCGCGCTCGAACTCCCCATCGAGGGAATGACCTTCGATGGTCACGACGCGCTCGTCGAAGTGACGGGCGTGGGATACCTCAGCTGTGATCTCACCGAGTACAGCTGCGAACGGAGCGCCCCGGCTCTTGCCCCGGTGCGGTCGAACGAAGTCGCGTCACCGGACGGCCGGCTGGCCGTGTTCATTCGTGAGCACAACTTGTGGGTCCGCGACCGCGAGAGCGATGTGGAGACGCAACTCACCACCGACGGGATCGAGGACTTCGGCTACGGGACGAACAATGCCGGGTGGGTGCGGCGGGATCGTCCGGTGGTGAAGTGGTCTCCGGACTCAAGGAAGATCGCGACGTTCCAGCACGATGCCCGGGGCGTGGGGATGATGGTTCTGACGTCGACCAAGGTTGGTCACCCGGTGGTGGATGCGTGGGCGTACCCGATGCCCGAGGACACCGTGATCTTTCGCGTGTCCCGAGTCGTTCTCGATCTGGACCGGCCCGCTGGCGACCACATGGTGCGTCTGAACATGGAGCCCGATCAGCACCGCTCGACGTGCAGCGACCACATCGAGTGCGGTGGCGTGCTCGGAGACCTGGAGTGGGCGGCCGACGGTACCCACTTCGCCTTCGTCTCGACCTCTCGTGATCACAAGTCAGCGAAGGTGCGGATCGCCGACGCGCGCACCGGGGAGGTCCGTGACCTGTTCGAGGAAGTCGAGGAGACCTTCTACGAGTCGCAGAGCGGCTGGCGCTACCTCTCCGCCTCGAACGAAATCCTCTGGTTTTCGCAGCGCGACAACTGGGGGAATCTCTTCCTGTACGACGCCGGGACCGGAGCCCTCAAGCGGAAGGTGACCTCTGGTGACTGGAACGCGCTCGACATTCGCGAGGTCGACGAGTCCGGGCGAACCGTGACGTTCGTCGGAAACGAGCGCGAGCCGGGCGACCCGTACTTCCAGTACCTGTATCGTGTGGGTCTCGACGACGGCGAGGTCACGCTGCTCACGCCCGACAGCGCGAACCATGTCGTCTCCATATCACCCGACGGCGAGTACGTGGTGGATTCGTACTCGACGCCCGTGATCCCTCCCGTGACAGTCCTGCGGGACCGGGACGGCGAACGGATCATGACGCTCGAGGAAGGAGACATCTCCCGCCTCGTGGCTTCCGGTTGGCAGCCGCCGATGCCGTTCAGCGTGAAGGCCCGAGACGGTGAGACCGATCTCTACGGCCTTCTCTTCCGGCCCCTCGACTTCGACCCGAGCCGGAAGTACCCGGTGGTGAATTACCTCTACCCGGGGCCTCAGAGCGGTTCGGTCGGCTCGCGCAGCTTTCGGGCGTCGCACCGTGATCTGCAGTCGATTGCCGAACTCGGCTTCATCGTGATCGAACTCGACGCGATGGGGACGCCCATGCGCTCGAAGTCGTTCCACGAAGCGTACTACGGCAACATGGGTGACAACGGACTCCCGGATCAGGTGGGCGGCATCCGGCAGTTGGCCGAGCGTCACGAGTGGATCGACCTCGATCAGGTGGGGATCTTCGGGCACTCCGGAGGTGGATTCGCTTCGACCGCTGCGATCCTGCGGTATCCCGATTTCTACGACGTCGCGGTCTCGCAGGCCGGTAACCACGACAACCGGAACTACGAGGATGACTGGGGCGAGAAGTGGCAGGGGCTCCTGGAGGTGAACCCCGACGGGACGACCACGTACGACAATCAGGCCAACCACCTTCTGGCAGAGAACCTGCAGGGTAAGCTTCTCATCGCCCACGGGACCCTGGATACCAACGTGCCGCCGTCGAACACGATGCTGGTGGTCAATGCGCTCATCGAGGCCAACAAGGACTTCGATCTGCTCATGTTGCCCAACCGCGGTCACGGATTCGGGAATGAGCCGTACATGATGAGAAGGCGCTGGGACTACTTCGTTCGACACCTGCTGGGAGCGGAGCCTCCTCAGGGATACGAGATCGGTCGCCTGGAGCGGCCGATCGGCTGATCGGGAGCCGATGCGCGCGCGACGATTTACCTGGATTCTGGCTGCACTGACGGCGGTGGCGTGTGACGTCGGGCCGTCCGAGCCGACGGCTCCCTTTCTGGGAGCCCAGGCCGAGCTGTATCTGATCGCGGCGCTCGACATCATGGAGTTCAACTCCATCAAACGGTACGAGATCGATTGGGAGGCCTTCCGGGCCGAGGCCCGGGCAGAGGCTGCCAGCGTCGCTGCGGTCACCCGCGAGGACACGTATCCGGCGATCATCGCGGCGCTCGAACGCATCGGAGACAATCACAGCTTCTTCCGAGCTCCCGACGCACCGCCGCTTACGTACTCGATGGCCATGCAGCAGGCGCCGGAGCGCGCCGAACCGAGAACCGACCTCGTCGCCCCGGGCATCGGGTATGTGGACGTGCCCGCCTTCTCCGGTGGTGGAGTCCAGGGTGACTCGCTTGCGAACACGTACCATGAGCTGATCGAGTCGGTCGACACGCTGGGCACGTCGTGCCGATGGGTGGTCGACCTGCGCGGCAATACCGGCGGGAACATGTGGCCGATGATGGCGGGGGTCGGGCCGGTTCTCGGTGAAGGGGACCCGGTCGGATTCTTCGTGGATCCGGACACGGTGAGTACGCCCTGGTTCTACAGTGGCGGACAGGCGGGTTTCGACGACCAGGTGATCGCCATGGCGGACGTGAATTACGAGCTCGCGTCTCCGAGCCCGTACGTCGCCGTACTCACGGACGGAGAGACGGCCAGCTCCGGCGAGGCGATCGCCGTCGCATTTCGAGGTCGTCCCGATGCGCGCTCGTTCGGCGAGGCGACGTGGGGTGTGTCCACCGCGAACGCGGCGTTTCCGCTTCCGGATGGCGCAGTGATCTTTCTCACCATCGCCACGATGGTGGACCGACTCGGCACTGTCTACGGGGGAGCGCTCGCTCCCGACGAGGTCGTCACCGGCGGAACGAAGACGGGTGATCTCGCGACGGATGCGGTGCTCGGTGCAGCCGTGACCTGGCTCCAGGCCCAGAGCTGCTCGTAGCCTCGGGCGGCGGTTCTTTGCGGGCGGCGGTCCCAGTCTGCACCTTCATCGGCCCTTTCTCCAGCGGCTCATGTCGGAACCAGACTCCTCCCCCAGAAAGCCCGACGACGACGAGATCGACGTCTACGGCCTGACCCACCCGGGAAAGGTGCGTACGACGAACGAGGATCATTTTCTCGTCTGTAACCTGCGTAAGCAGATCGACGTGCATCTCACGAGCCTGCCGCGTGATGAAGTGGCCGCGGCGAGCAACGAACGGCTGGCGTTCCTCGCGATGGTGGCGGACGGGGTGGGTGGCCGGGCCGGGGGAGAGGCGGCGAGCCGAACTGCGATCCGGACGATCACGCGGTACGTCTCGCAGTCGATCGACGCGTACTACACCGCCGACAGCCGGGACCACGACGCCTTTGCCGGAGCGTTGTACGGGGCTGCGCTCCGCGTTCACGACGATCTGCTCGAAGCGGGCGAGGCCGACCCGAGCGTGGCCGGGATGGCGACCACACTCACGCTCTTCATCGGGGTGTGGCCCTATATCTACTCCCTCCAGGTCGGAGACAGCCGGCATTACTCCTTCCGTGACGGCGTATTGCGACAGGAGTCACGGGATCAGACGGTCGGTCAGGCTCTGGTCGACGAAGGAGTCCTCACCGACAGTCAGGCGGTACGCCTCACCGTGGCCCCGCTCCTCTCGAGCACGATCGGGGGATCGGAATCAGCGCCGGCCGTGAAGAGGATCGAGTCGGGTTGGGGCCACGTGCACATGCTGTGCAGCGACGGGCTCACAAAGCACGTCTCCGATGATCGGATCAGCGAACGCCTCGCGACGATGACCTCTGCCCGCCAGGTATGCGAGGCTCTGCTTCAGGATGCACTGGACGGCGGCGGCGCCGACAACATCACGATCATCGTCGGGCGAGCGGTAGAGAAGCGCTGAACGCGAACCCGCCCCGCCGGCGTGAGCCGACGGGGCGGGGGGCCTTCCGGGCGAGCTGCGTCAGTCGGTCTCGTTGACCGTGACCTTCTCCATGACGATGTCCTCAGTCGGACGGTCACCCATTCCGGTCTGCGTCGCGCCAATCGCTTCGACCACGTCCATGCCCTCGGTCACCTTCCCGAAGATCGCGTGCTTGCCGTCGAGCCACCCGGTCGGCGCCAGGGTGATGAAGAACTGGGAGCCGCCTGTGTTCGGCCCGGCGTTGGCCATCGAGAAGATGCCGGCGCCGGTGTGGGCGAGGCCCGGGGCGAACTCGTCGGGGATGTTGTACCCGGGCCCGCCACGCCCCGTGCCTTCCGGGCAACCGCCCTGGATCATGAAGTCCTTGATGACCCGATGGAAGACCAGGCCGTCGTAGTATCCCTTCTTGGCGAGATCGATGAAGTTGCCGGCGGTCTTCGGGGCGACGTCCATATACATCTCGGCGACGATCGTGCCCTGGTTGGTTTCGATCGTGACGGTCGGGTTGGCCATGCGTTCTCCGGTCATGCACTCCGGGCTCTCCCCAGGGTGCCGTTTCTGGTCTGGTTGTCCGCGATGCGGGAACGGTAAGCTGTCCACGTCCTGTCCGGTTTGCCAGCCTTGCACGCCCGGGCCATCATGGGCGCCATGACCAAATCGTTCCGCATGATCGCGCTGGTGATCTCGGGGGTGGCTGCGTGCACCCCGGCTCTGACATTGACCCCGAGCGACGCCGACGTCGTCCTCGCACGCCAGGCGCTCGACGCCCCCGACCCGGGACAGCCCGGCTCGTACGACGTGCTCACACTCTTCTACGGGTCGGGGACGGATAAGAACCGGCCCGAGTACCGGGATTCGGTGGCGATCACGACCCCGACCGTGGACGTCTCGAAGATGGTCGACCTCGGGTCGTCGGCTGACGAGCGGAACGACTACTGGGGCTTCACGCCCAAAGAGATGCCGCTCAACGCGCGGGTCTGGTATCCTGACGGGGAGGGCCCCTTCCCGCTCGTGCTCGTGGTGCACGGCAACCACAACATGGAAGAGTTCTCGGACCCCGGTTACGACTACCTCGGTGAGCTCCTCGCGAGTCGCGGCTATATCCTCGCAAGTGTCGACGAGAACTTCATCAACGGGGGCATTCGTGGTGAGAACGATGCCCGCGGGTGGTTCCTGCTCCGACACGTTCAGCTCTTCGAGGAGTTCAACGACGAGGCGGGCAATCCGTTCGAGGGCAAGGTCGACATGGGCAACATCGTGCTCATGGGCCACTCGCGCGGGGGAGAGGCCGTGGCCAACGCGGCCGCCTTCAACAAGCTCTCGCATTACCCGGACGATGCCTCGCTGACCTTCGACTTCGGGTACGACATCCAGGGGATCGTCTCGATCGCCCCCGTCGACGGTCAGTATCTACCCACCGGGCGTGGGGTCGTGGTGGAGGACATGAGCTATCTGACCTTCCACGGGTCGCACGACGGCGACGTCACGAGCTTCCACGGCCTGCGCATCTACGACCGCCTGAAGTTCAACGACCCGCGCGACTTCAACTTCAAGTCCGCCGTCTATGTGTATCGTGCCAACCATGGCCAGTGGAACACCGTATGGGGTCCGCATGACAACGGCCCGCGTAGTGGCCGCATTCTGGACCTGCGCGGGCTGATCCCGGAGGCGGACCAGCGTCGCTTCGCCGAGATCTACGTCTCTTCGTTTCTCGAAGTGGTCACGAAGGGAGACAAGCGGTACCTGCCCGTGTTCCGCGACCACCGGGTTGTCGGGCAGTGGCTGCCGGAGACGATGTACATCACTCGCTACGAGACGAGCAGCTTCCGGGCGCTCGCCACGTACGAGGAGGACATCGACGTGACGAGTGGGAGCGAGAACGGCGTCACGATCGCGGGTGATTCTCTCGCCACCTGGAAGGAGGCCACGCTGCTTCTGCGCTCCAGCAACCGGGCCAACACGTCCGCGTCACAGGAAAACCAGGCGGTCACCGTGGGCTGGAACAACCGCATCGAGGGTGCGGATACCTCGGTGCACGGCCCGCCCGCCCGCTACACCGTCTCGCTCCCCGACCGCATGGCGGCCGACTGGCGCCTGCACTCGGGGTCGACCCTCGACTTCATGCTCGGGCCGACGAACGACGTCCCCGGACCGCGGAAGGCTCCTGATGCGGCCGAAGGCGCTGACGAGCCAGACGGAGATGACGCGGCGACCGGCGAACGCGGAGGGGAAGAAGACGAGGCCGAGGACCCACCGGTCGACCTGAGCATCGAAGTCGCCGACGCGGCCGGCCGGACCGCCCGTGTGACTCTGAGTGACTACGGCGCGATCAGGCGCCCGCTCGAGACGTACGTGATGCGGCGTGGGGATCTCGAGGAGGATCGCTTCCAGACGCACTGGGAGATGATCCTGCAGACGTACTCGATTCCGCTCGAGGACTTCCTCGATGACAACCCATCTCTGAATCCTCGACGACTCTCATCCATCAGCTTCGTCTTCGACCGGGTGCACGCCGGTGAGGTGGTCATCGACCACGTCGGCTTCAGCGACCTCGACCCTGCGTTCCTCGGCGCCCGGGTGGACGGCGGCAGCTGACGCCGTCCGTCTACTCCGTCGCTGACTTCCGCCTCGACTGCACGAAGCCTTCCAGACGGTCCAGGGCCACCTCCAGTTCGGGGACGGTGACGCAGGGGTATACCACTCGGAAGAGCCCGTGCTTGGAATGCCCGAAGCCCACGCCGGGGGTGAGAAGTACGCCAGCGTCTCGGAAGAGCGAGTCCCACAGGGCCAGCTCACCGTCGACGGATTCGGTTTCCAGGAACTCGGACATGTCGATCCACGAGAAGAGACTCCCGCGGCTCGGTACGTATGGTATGCCCATGCGACGCAGCCGCGCGACGACGAGGGCGTAGGCCTCCGTCAGTCGCTGCTGGTTCCGTTCGATATAGCCGGTCATGAAGTCGCGGTCGGTCAGCACCTGAGCGATCAACCATTGCGTGTGGTTCGAGATGGAGTGGGTCAGGTTCAGATTCTCGTAGGACCGCAGGAAGGCCTCGTTTCGAGAGTACACCATCCCGACGCGGAAGCCGGAGATGCCGAGATCCTTCGAGAGCGCGTACCAGAGGTGCAGATAGTCGCTGCGC
>Ga0316191_10002896_pt1 | contig 12568 bp, 10 predicted proteins | sample Eddworburr2cm_MG_FD_204928 | JGI IMG/M metagenome (GOLD analysis project Ga0316191, IMG submission 204928) | Coastal sediment microbial communities from Maine, United States - Eddy worm burrow 2 cm | ecosystem: Environmental > Aquatic > Marine > Coastal > Sediment | place: USA: Maine...
CTTCTTTTCGGGCGATATTTGTTTCATTGAATGGCCGGAAAAAGCGAATCACCTGATTCCTAAGGAAGCCCTCAGGGTGAAGATCCTTGTGGGGGAAAATGAAGCAAGGACTTTGCAATTCCAGCCTGCCGTTTCCACAAAAAATTGACATTACAGCCGAATTGTATTATTTTAGGCTACCCTTTAAACCTTGGAGCAATGGAAAACAAAGGATCATCCCGATTTAACATCCATAAGGAGGGCTTAATGCCCCAGGAGGAGATGCTGGAGGTGGGGAACAAGCATAAGGCCTTGAAAATCGGGATTCCGTCTGAAAATCACGAGGTGGAAAGCCGCGTTCCTCTTACTCCGGAAGCCGTGGAAATTCTCACCGGACACGGGCATGAAGTATGGCTGGAAACCGGTGCCGGGAAGGCGGCCAACTACCTGGATACCGATTACTCCGAACGAGGAGGCATCATATGCGAACAGCGCAAGGAAGTATTCGCTACCAGCGATGTCCTCCTGAAAATTAGTCCCCCGACCCCGGAAGAGATTGGCTGGATGAAAGAAAGGCAGGTCCTTCTGTCCTCTTTCCAGGTCTTTACCCATTGCAAGGAAAAATACATCAGGAGCCTGATGCAAAAGAAGGTGACGGCCATTGCCTTCGAAAAAATTCAGGATGAGCATGATTGCTATCCCGCAGTAAGGAGCATGAGTGCCATTGCCGGAACCACCAGCATGCTAATAGCAGCCGAGTATCTCTCCAATCAGAGGGGAGGCAAGGGAGTCATGCTGGGAGGGGTTACAGGAATTACTCCCACCGAAGTGGTGATACTGGGTGCAGGTACGGTGGCAGAGTATGCGGTCAGGGCTGCCTATGGGGTGGGCTCGGAGGTGAAAGTATTCGATCACTCCATCCATCGCCTGCGAAGGTTGCAATCCTCGGTGGGAATGATGGTACCTACTTCCATCTTTCATCCCAAGGTGATACTAAAAGCGCTCCGCTCGGCCGATGTGGTTATTGGAGCCATACGAAGGGGGGATAGGCAGGAGGACTATTTTATCACCGAGGAGATGGTTAAGGAGATGAAAAAGGGATCGGTGATTATTGATGTCAGCATTGATCGTGGGGGATCCATAGAGACCTCGGAACTGCGAACCCAGGTCGATCCGGTATTTGTGAAGCACGGGGTGATACATTACTGTGTGCCCAATATTGCCTCCCGGGTGGCACGAACCGCATCCATTGCCATCAGCAACGTATTTGCTCCCCTGATTATGGGATTGGGCGGGATAGGATCTACCGGGAGACACCTCAAGGACAATGTTGGGCTCAGACATGGCGTTTATATATATAATGGGACACTGACCAACGAAAATGTGGGTCAGCGATTGGGAATTCCATCAAAGGACATTAATCTATTGATGGCGGCATTTTGACAGAAAAACGAAGAAGGATGATGACAAGATTTGTGGTGCTGATGCTGCTCACAGTTGGGCTGGCAGGATGTAAATTGTTTGGGGGACCGGACCGGACCGGTGAGTTCAGGTTAAGTTCAGAGGGAATGCTTGGAGAGGTGACGTATTACTGGATAGGTTACACCTATGAGGATAGCGAGTATTACCGATATCCCTTCGAGAAAGATCCCCTGCCCGATCTTATCAATCTGGGTTACCGGAGTATCGGAGGAGACGGACAATCGACCAAGCCCGGATTCAATACTCCAGGCAGAACAAATGGATTCGCAAAGGTGGGGGAATTTGAAAGCATGCAGGAGGCAAGGAATTTTTTTGACGATTACCGGGAAGCAGGCAGCGACCTGCAGTTTTCGGTCGACAGCGATACGGTAAAATTGTACCAGGTGTGGGTGCAGAAAACTTCCTTGGGAAACTATGCCAAACTGCTGGTGAAAGATATCCAGAATTTCGAAGGGGAAGGGGATAGCAAATACAACGAGGTAGTCTGTGACTATACTTACCAGTCCAATGGCTCCAGGGAGTTCCCGAAGTGATCTCCCATGTTTTTTCTATATTAGGGCATGAATTTCGCGCTTATTGGATTTATCTTTTACCTGGTGCTGATCCTGGTGGTTGGATTCATTACCTACAACATCAACAAAAGCCATAAAGACTTTTTTATTGCAGGCAGAAAACTGAACCCCTGGGTGGTGGCGTTTTCTGAACGAGCATCTGGCGAAAGTGCCTGGTTGTTGCTGGGATTGCCCGGGGCTGCTTTTGCCTCCGGACTGATGGAATTCTGGACCGCCCTGGGCTGTGTTTCAGGAATCATCTTTTACTGGTTTTTCATTGCCAAAGCCCTCCGGGAGGAGACAGAGCGAATGGGGGCCATCACCCTGCCCACTTTCTTTGCAGCAGAGTATAAAAAGGGAAAGCCGGCCATTCGTGTGCTTGCTACTTTCATCATCATATTCTTCTTTATTTTTTACCTGTCGGCCCAGTTCAACGGGGCTGGTAAGATCCTCAATGTGACTTTTGGTCTCAAGCAAAGCACCGGGATGATTCTTGGTGCCGTTGTGATCATTTTTTATACCATGATGGGCGGGTTTTTTGCAGTAGCCTGGACCGACATGGTTCAGGGGATCATCATGATTGGCACCCTGGTGGTGCTTCCGCTGGTGGGCCTGGCGGAACTGAAGGAGATCCATGAGGGTACCCGTCCGCTGGCAGACCTGGTCGCGCAGGAGGGCCACCCCCTGCTATCCATTACCGGGGGCAAAACGGGATGGGCAGCCGCTGCCCTGATTATAAGCGGTCTCAGCTGGGCCCTTGGCTACATGGGTCAGCCTCATCTGCTGACCAGGTTCATGGCCATCAAAAGAGCCGATCAAATCAAAATTTCCAGGCGCATCGCCATTGCCTGGGTGATTCCGGCCTTTACCGGTGCAGTAGTGATCGGATTAGTGGGAGCCGGACTCTATGAACAGGGAATGTTCGACGATATCGAGAAGGTGATGCCCCACATCGCCAATGAGCTCCTGCCTACCTGGCTGGCCGGGATCTTTGTGAGCGGGGCCATTGCGGCCATGATGTCCACCGCCGACAGCCAGCTGCTGGTGATCAGTTCTTCCATCATTGAGGATTTATTCCACCAAACCCTGGGGTGGAATGTGGGTGATAAGTCCTTGCTGAAAGGAAGCCGCATAATTACCATTGTGGTGGGACTCATCGGATTTATAATCGCACTCACTTCGGACAAACTTATATTTTCCATGGTCTCCTATGCCTGGGCAGGTCTTGGTTCTTCCTTCGGGCCACTGATCCTTTTGAAGCTTACCTGGAAAAAGGTCACCTGGCAGGGCACCATAGCAGGACTGGTCACGGGCTTTGTATCTACCGTAGTATGGTCTGAGCTTTCGATGCTCGATTCGGTCATTTCTGTTCGCTTCGCTGCCTGGGTACTGGCATTCCTGGCCGTGTGGCTGGTGAGTCTCTATACCCGCAAAAATACTTAATGTGAAGGCTGGCAGATGAGGCTTATTTATGACATTGGAATACGGATCTACTGGCTCACGGCCAGGGTGATTTCCCCCTGGAACCGAAAAGCAAAACTATGGCTGCATGGGAGGAAGGGATGGTACCAGGAGCTTAGTTCGGCTTTTGAGCCTGGCGACCGTGTGACCTGGTTTCATTGTGCTTCACTGGGAGAGTTTGAGCAGGGAAGACCGGTCATTGAAGCCAGCCGCAAGCATTTCCCGGGATCCAAGATTCTGCTCACTTTCTTCTCCCCTTCGGGCTATGAAAAACGAAAGAATTTCGAAGGGGCAGACCACGTGATGTACCTTCCCCTGGATACCCGGAAAAATGCCAGGAAGATGCTTGAATCGCTTCAGCTGGAGAGAGCCATTTTCATCAAATACGAATTCTGGTATCACTTTCTGCAGGAACTCTCTAAACAGAACATTCCCACCTACCTGGCTTCAGGGAATTTCCGTAAGGACCAGATGTTTTTCAAGTGGTATGGAAGCTGGTACAGATCTTTCCTGAGGTGCTTTACCCATATATTTGTGCAGAAGGAGAATTCCAGGGACCTGCTCAGGGGGATTGGATACCATAATGTTAGCGTGGCCGGCGATACCCGTTTCGACCGGGTCCGGGAACTTCCCCAATCGCCTTACAGCCATGAAGCCATGAAAGGATTCTGTTCTGGATCGCCTGTGCTTGTGGCAGGCAGTACCTGGGAAAAAGATGAGCAGATGCTTGCCCGTGCCTACCGGGAGCTGTCTCAAGAGTTGCGCTGGATTATCGCTCCCCATGAATTGTCGGCAAGTCACCTGAGCTCTTTGCTTAAGCGATTCCCCGGCAGTGTTCTGTTTACTCAATTGAAGAAAGAGGTCCCTTCCGGTACAAGGGCCATCATTGTGGATACCATTGGCCAGCTATCCTACCTCTATCGCTTCGGAACCCTGGCCTATATAGGTGGCGGATTCGGCAAAGGGATCCACAACATTCTTGAAGCAGCTACCTATGGTCTGCCTGTGATTTTCGGACCGGCCTACCACAAATTTTCGGAAGCAGTGGAACTGACTGAGCTGGGAGGAGCCTTCCCAGTGGAAGAGGAAGATCAATTGTTATTCACCATTCGTCAACAATTAGAAAATTCAGAATTGTTGAAAACCGCTTCTCAAGTAGCAGAAGAATTTGTTCATGAGCGCGTTGGGGCCACCTCTCGCATCCTTGCCAAATGTGAATAAAATTCAGATTGAATGTGTTGTACAGACTAAGCCCGTGCAGCGATTTCTTCCTAATTTCAGGTTACTGAATCAAGCCCAAAAATATCAGAGCATTTCTTAACAATCTTGCAATCAAAACGAAATTTCTATCAATTAATTTCGCATACCATCAATTATAAAAAATCCTAAAATCACTATGAAAAAAATGAAAAGATTGTTGCTCTCACTGGCTGTTGTAAGCATGGCTGTTACAGCCATGGGCCAGGGAGCACTAAGTGGAACTTTACTGGATGCAGAATCGGGCCAGCCCTTGCCCGGCGCAAACATCATTGAGGCGGGAACCACGAACGGAACTATTTCAGCAGTGGATGGAACATTTAGTTTCACAACCACAGCACAATCTGGCACTGTGGTTATCTCCTTTATTGGATATACCTCCCAGACCCTTCCATTTAACCTAAGCACAGGCACCAGCATTGGCGAACTATCAATGGAGCTCGATGCAAAATCGATCGATGAGGTAGTTGTCACAGGTTATGGGGTAATTGACGTGGCAAAAGACCGGGAAACTCCCGTGGCTGTTTCTACCATCAAATTGCCTGAAATCATAGCCAAAACAGGTAACCAGGAGTTTCCAGACATTATGAAGAATACTCCTTCGGTATATGTGGCAAGTCAGGCTGGCGGATACGGAGATTCCCGCGTCAATATCCGGGGTTTCTCTCAGGAAAACCTGGCCCTGTTGTTTAACGGTCAGCCCGTTAACGGAATGGAAGACGGAAAGGTCTACTGGTCCAACTGGCAGGGGCTTTCTGAAATTGCCACCGCTGTTCAGATCCAAAGGGGACTGGGTTCTTCCAAACTGGCGATTTCTTCAGTGGGTGCCACCATCAACGTGGTGACCAAGGCCACCGATATGGTGGCAGGCGGACGAGTAAGCGCCATGTTTGGAAACGACAAGTATATGAAGTATGTGGCCTCCTATTCCACCGGTCTGAGTGAGAAAGGCTGGGGAGCCAGTTTCCTTCTGTCTCACTGGCAGGGTGATGGATACAATGATGGGAACAATGGCAAGGGCCAGACCTACTTCTTATCCATAGGATACAAACCTTCTGAAAAGCATCAGTTTAACTTCTCCATGACAGGTGCACCCCAGTGGCATTACCAGAACTACACCAAAAGCCTGTCTACCTATGACAGAAACGGTGATGGAGATATCGACCGCGACGAGCAACGTTACAACAACAACTGGGGATATAAAAATGGGGAGGTTTACTCCTTTCGCGAGAACTTCTACCACAAGCCTGTGTTCAACCTGAACTGGGACTGGAATATAGGACCCAAATCAGCCCTTTCCACCGTACTATATGCATCCACCGGATCGGGTGGAGGAACCGGAAATTATGGCAGCAGCAGCAACATGTACATCTATGATGCAGACGGACAAATTGACTTTGACCAGATTGAAGCCAACAACAGGGCCATTGTAAACGATGGTTCGGAGGACTGGCACATTCCCGGCAGAACCATTGGATCCTATGGAGATGCAGCCATTCGCCGTGCTTCCATGAACATGCACAGGTGGCTGGGTGCTGTGGTTAACTTCAACCATGAAATCAACGAAAACTTTGCCTTCAACGTGGGTGCCGACTTCAGAACCTACTTTGGTTCCCACTTCAGGCTGGCAGACAACTTCTGGGGACTTAATGGATACTGGGATGACAACTACAACGGAGCCGGATTCCAGGAAAACCACCCGGGTGGCGTGGTTTATACCCAGGAGCATGCTGCAAGTCCTTACATGTTCTGGACAAACAGAAACCGCAATATGGATGACAAGCTGGATTATCACAACGACGAGCGCATTTCCTATGCAGGCGCCTTCGGTCAGTTGGAATATAAAACCCAGAAGCTCTCTACCTTTGTGCAGGCTGCTGTGTCCACCCAGGCCTACCAGCGTTTTGATTATCACTCATATTCAGATCCCAATGAGCAAATCTCAGAGAAACTCCGACACCCGGGATATAACCTGAAAACAGGAGCCAACTACAACATCAATCAAGCCCACAATGTATTTTTCAATGCAGGTTATTATTCCCGTCAGCCCTTCTTCGATGATCTCTTCCTGAATTATCAGAACACCGTTAACGAGGACGTGGGAAATGAGGGCGTACTTGGCCTGGAGGTAGGCTACGGATACAGAAGCGATCTGCTGGATGTAAGTCTGAATGGATACTACACCAGCTGGACCGATCGCCAGATTCGCCAGACCGGAGATTTCGATGGGGATGGAAACCGCGATGATGTGGCCCTCTTTGAGAATGTAGCAGAAAAGCACTCAGGAGTGGAACTTGAATTCGAGGTGAAGCCCATCCGTGCCCTTTCCATTGGGGGTTTTGCTTCCATTGGAGCCTGGAACTATGCCGGTGATGTGAATGCCCGAATCTATGATGAAGACCGTAACCCCATCGGTGGAGCATCGAATACACTCTACCTGGATGGCGTAAAAGTGGGCGATGCTGCACAGTCCACCTATGGCCTTATGGCAAACTATAAGATTCTGAAAGGACTTTCCGTGGATATGGACTGGAGGTTCTACGACAGGCTGTATGCCGCCATCGATCCGGGTAGCTTTGGTACAGCCAATCACTCGGGTTCTCTGAGGTTGCCTTCCTTTAATCTTTTGGATTTTGGGATTTCCTATAAGATCTACATGAAGAAGAGCCAGAGATTGGAGTTCAGGTTCAATGCCAACAACCTTCTGAATAAGCAGTTTATTTCACAATCCGATACAAACATCCATCCGGCTGTGGACCAAGAACAGTGGAACGGTGTGAACATGAATAACAGGGTTTATTTTGGTAATGGATTTACCTGGAACTTAAGTGCAGCATACAGGTTCTAGCAACGAATCCGAATAATTTTCCCCAAGGGGCGTTCCAAATCCGGAACGCTCCTTTTTTTTCAAAAAAATTTGCCTGGCAGGGAGACCGCATGAACAGTAGGATCGCGGATATGGTCAAAAACCGCCTCATTATATAATATCCAATAAATCAATGCATTACAGGGCTATTCGTCTTAAATTTGTAGTAAGTTTCTCATGTGTCTGCCTCTCACTGAGTTAGCCCAAACGTTGATTTCTTGTTAATAAAATGGGATGGAATAGGGTGATTCTGCAGTGCTTTTCTTCTTAATTTCATCGACGGAAATCTGTATCACGAAGGGGCCCTTTTTCATCACCCATTTGACAAGAATCATTTGATTTTTTACGATGTGAAAGAGGAACTTTTTTCCCTCAAATTACAGGGTTTGTTTTCACAATGATCAGATTTCCAGAGTGTTGCGAACGTGTTAATAGGTTTTAATAACTCGAGAGCAAAGAACACAACTCAATGACTAAATTGGTGTTTACCTTAGAAGCACCCAAAAGCTTAAACCTAGAAAAGAATGGCAGAAAAGGAATTATCGCAGAAAAATCAGTTGTTTGTTGGGCCGGAGCTGAAAGAGCAGAAGACAGATGCGAAGAAAGATCTGAAGCCAAAACAAACATACGGTTTGGATGAAGCCTTTAAAGCCTCTCTGAAATATTTCAATGGTGATGAATTAGCGGCCAGGGTCTGGGTGAATAAGTATGCTTTGAAGGACTCCCAGGGTTTGATCTATGAGCGCACTCCCGATGACATGCACAGGCGCCTGGCTTCAGAAATTGGCCGTATCGAGCGCAAATATGCCAATCCCCTGACAGAAGATGAACTGTTTGAACTGATGCAGGGATTCAACTACATCGTACCGCAGGGTTCTCCCATGACCGGGATTGGAAACAACTTCCAGATTGCCAGTCTATCCAATTGTTTTGTGATTGGTCACCAGGGAGATGCCGATTCTTACGGGGGTATTATGAAGATCGACCAGGAGCAGGTACAACTGATGAAGCGCCGGGGCGGAGTGGGTCACGACCTGAGTCACATCAGGCCGTCAGGCAGTCCGGTTCTGAACAGCGCACTCTCCTCCACCGGGGTGGTTCCATTTATGGAGCGTTACTCCAATTCGACCCGGGAGGTGGCACAGGATGGCCGAAGGGGAGCATTGATGCTGAGCATCTCAGTGAAGCATCCCGATGCTGAACATTTTATCGATGCCAAACTGGTGGCAGGGAAAGTCACCGGAGCCAATGTCTCAGTAAAGATCAACGACGATTTTATGAAGGCTGTGGTGGAAGGTACTTCTTACACCCAGCAATACCCCATTGAATCCGATAAGCCCACGCATACCAAAGAGATAGATGCCCGCACCCTTTGGACAAAAATCGTTCACAATGCTTGGAAATCGGCCGAACCGGGGATCCTGTTCTGGGATACGGTAATCCGAGAATCGGTGGCTGACAGCTATGCGGATAAGGGATTCAAGACCGTAAGCACCAATCCATGCGGCGAAATTCCCCTTTGTCCTTATGACAGTTGCCGTTTGCTGGCCATCAACCTCTACAGCTATGTGGAGGAGCCCTTTACCGAAAAGGCCAGGTTTAACTGGGAGAAATTCAAGAAACATGTGGGCCTGGCCCAGCGAATCATGGATGACATCATCGATCTGGAACTGGAGAAGGTGGATGCCATCCTGGATAAGATATATGCGGATCCCGAAGATGAGGAGATCAAAAGGGTGGAGATAAGTCTCTGGGAAAACATCAAAAGGAAGGCCATAGAAGGCAGAAGGACAGGCGTGGGAATCACAGCCGAAGGGGATATGCTGGCCGGACTCGGACTGCAATATGGCAGTGAGAATGCCATCGATTTTTCGGTGGAAGTTCACAAAACCCTCGCCCTGGAGGCCTACCGCTCGTCTGTAAATATGGCAAAGGAAAGGGGCCCCTTCGAGGTGTTTGATTTTGTCAAAGAAAAGGAGAATCCTTTTGTAAACAGGCTTGGAAAAGAAGATCCCGGTCTCCTGGAAGAAATGAAACAACATGGCCGCAGGAACATCTCCTTGCTCACCATAGCACCCACAGGCACCACCAGCCTGATGACCCAGACCACCTCCGGAATTGAGCCGGTTTTCTTACCTGTCTACAAGCGACGTCGCAAGGTAAATCCCAACGACAAGGATGCCAATGTGACTTTCATCGATGAGATTGGCGACAGCTGGGAAGAATACAATGTGTTCCATCACAACTTCCTTACCTGGCTCAAGGTAAATGGCATGGATCCTGAAGAGGTAAAGAATTTCAGTGACCGCGATGTGGAAGAGCTGGTGAAGCGTTCACCCTATCATAAGGCCACCTCCAACGATGTGGACTGGATGAAGAAGGTGAAGATGCAGGGAGCCATCCAGAAATGGGTCGATCACTCTATCAGCGTAACCATTAACCTTCCTTCCAACGCCAAGGAAGAACTGGTGGGAGAACTCTATGTGAAAGCATGGGAAAGTGGATGCAAAGGGGTTACGGTGTATCGCGACGGATCGAGATCAGGAGTCTTACTGGCCAGCGACAAGAAGAAAGATGCCGAAACACAATTTCCCATCAGGCGGCCCAGAGAACTGGATGCTGAGATCCTTCGCTTTAAAAACAATGAGGAAGACTGGATCGCCTTTATCGGCTTGCTCGACGAGAAACCCTATGAGATCTTTACCGGCCGCAAGGAAGAAGATACCTTCCCCATTCCATCCAAAGTGACCCAGGGTAAAATTTTAAAGACCAAGAACGAGGACGGGTCCAAGCGATATGACTTTCAGTACGTTGATAAATATGGGTATAAGGTGACCATGGGAGGCTTGTCGCACCAGTTCAACAGTGAGTTCTGGAACTATGCCAAGCTGATCTCAGGGGTACTGAGGCATGGCATGCCTGTGGTAGATGCCATCAACCTGATCAGCTCCCTGAGGCTGGACAACGAATCGATCAATACCTGGAGCGCTGGCGTGGTCAGGTCATTGAAAAAATACATACCGGACGGTACCAAGGCCAAAGCGGGCCAGCATTGTGAAGAGTGCAGTTCCAATAATCTTATTTACCAGGAGGGCTGTCTGATCTGTACAGATTGCGGTCATTCTAAATGCGGATAGTTTTTAGCGCCGTTTGTTTTCAGAGGCCTCCGTTGGGGGCCTCTTTTTTTTACTTATCCTGTGAACCAATCGAGGGGGAACTATAATTTACAGCACAAAAAAAGACCCTCTCCGAAGAGAAGGCCTTTCAAGGACGTATTAGAGGGTAGAGGTATTACTCTTTCTTGTCTTCAGCATTCTTGGCAATCATAAAGGCAGCAAAGAGGCCTGCACCGCCAAAGAAAAGTGCAGCAGCGAAATAGGCCGGTTCCTCATGGATACTGGTATAGGTCTCCAGAACGCTTCCGATAAAGAGTCCGAAGCCAACACCCACCAGTAAGAGGGCCCACTTCAAAATGCCATAGGAGTTGGGTCTGCGATCGGTCATGAAATCCTTGGGATTCACCCCTTTATCAATCATGGCCATTCTTTCTCGGTTCCTGGCCTGGGCCACCACAAATACGATTCCGAAAATGGCAGCGAAAATAACTAATACAATTAAAAAATCATCCATCATAGTAAGAATTGGTTTTACATTTGTTTGTGCCTCTTTGACGTCTCGGTTTGCAACCATGTTACAAAATTGTTGTATTTTTTCACCGATAATGATTTAACATAGGGTCGAAGAATAGAAAATAGAGATAAAGTGTAACGTTTTTCGAAAGCCCGCGTCATATGATTGCATGGATGCACAGGAGGTAAAATACACTATCAAGCGTGTGAGGGATGGAGACAAGGAAGCTTTTGGTTCCCTGGTTGATGCCCACAAGGATATGGTTTTTACAGTTTGCCTGCGCATGCTCACCTCTGAAGCTGATGCCGAAGAGGCTGCCCAGGATGTTTTCGTGAAGGCATTTCGCTCCATCGGAAGCTTCCAGGCCAAGGCAAAGTTCTCTACATGGTTATACCGCATTGCTTACAATCACTGCATTAGCGTGATCCGCAAAAAAGTGAAAATGATCGACCTGGTGGATGATATTCCCGAGGGAGAAGTGGATGAAGGGGAGATGAACGGGCTGGAAAGTATTTCTGCTGAAGAGCGCAGCAAATATCTGAGACTAGCCATCGAATCTCTGGCTGAAACCGATGCGGTTGTAGTTACTCTCTTTTATTACGATGAGCTGTCTTTGGAAGAAATAGCCGGGGTTACCGGGCTCAGCAGCAGCAACATTCGAATAAAACTACACAGGTCCAGGAAAAAAATGTACCAGGTAATCTGTGAAAATCTAAAATCTGAAGTATCTTCAATTCTTTAAAATGAAAAGAGATCCTCACATATCGAAACTTATCAGGGAATCGGGACTTGCTCAGGCTCCTGACAGCTTTACGGCTGCAGTGATGGATAAGATCGAAGCCATTCCCTTAAGCAAACCTTACAAGCCATTGATTGGCAGGGTTGGCCGGATCATGGTCATTCTTTTCCTTATTACGGTAGTAGTACTCTCGATCATCTACACCGATCCGGGTGGAGAACTATTCGGATCCAGTATAACGGTGCCTATTCCTGATTGGCAGTTGCCACAGTTGAATCTCAACCTTGAATTTATGAAACAGGTCAAAATCTCAACTGGGGTAGTATCTGCTCTTGTGGCCGTGTTTATTCTTGTGCTTTCCGACGCAGGTCTGAACCGCCGCCGGAGACTTACTTAATTACTCCCAATTCTTTCCCAACCTTTGTAAATCCCTTGATGGCAAGATCGAGGTGCTCTTGTGTATGTGCCGCTGAGAGCTGAACCCGGATGCGGGCCTGGTCACGCGGAACCACAGGAAAATAAAAGCCAATCACATAAATTCCTTCGTCCAGAAGCCTGGTGGCAAACTCCTGGGAGAGCTTGGCATCATACAACATTACCGCG
>Ga0316191_10002898_pt1 | contig 12556 bp, 10 predicted proteins | sample Eddworburr2cm_MG_FD_204928 | JGI IMG/M metagenome (GOLD analysis project Ga0316191, IMG submission 204928) | Coastal sediment microbial communities from Maine, United States - Eddy worm burrow 2 cm | ecosystem: Environmental > Aquatic > Marine > Coastal > Sediment | place: USA: Maine...
ACAATGTGGATGTTTGTTGACAGCTTCCGTCAACAGACCGCCGTCATCAAAACCGACATAACCTGGAGGTGCGCCGATCAGGCGAGACACGGTATGTCGTTCCATATATTCGGACATATCGAAACGCAGCAATTCAACCCCCATGATGCTGGCAAGCTGCTTGCTCACTTCAGTCTTACCGACACCTGTCGGACCGGCGAACAGGAACGAACCGATCGGTTTCTCAGGCTCGCCCAGACCAGACCTCGACATACGTATCGCTGTGGTCAATGTATCGATCGCATCATCCTGACCAAACACCACCATCTTGAGATCACGTTCCAGGTTCTTCAATGCATCAGTATCGGACGACGAGACAGTCTTAGCCGGAATACGCGCGATCTTGGCGATGATATTTTCTATATCATGGACGTTGATCGAGTTCTTGTTGGATTTTCCGGCGCTTGCCTGTAACTGCCTCTGTGCACCGGCTTCATCGATCACATCGATGGCCTTGTCGGGCAGAAAACGGTCCATGATATAACGCTGAGAAAGTTCAACAGCAGCACGCAACGCGTTATTGCTATATTTAACATCATGATGTTCTTCAAAACGTGTCTTCAGGCCTTTCAGAATCTCAACCGTTTCATCGACGCTGGGTTCTTCGATGTCTATTTTCTGGAAGCGACGAGCGAGTGCATGATCTTTTTCAAACACGCTCCTGAATTCTGCATAGGTAGTTGATCCGATACATTTGAGCTCACCATTCGCCAGCATCGGCTTTATCAGGTTAGAAGCATCCATCACGCCACCAGAAGCAGAACCTGCGCCGATAATGGTATGAATCTCATCAATGAACAGGACAGCACCCGGGCGTTGTTTTAATTGCTTCAAAACACCTTTCAAGCGTTTTTCAAAATCACCTCGGTACTTGGTTCCAGCGACCAGAGAGCCCAGGTCAAGTGAGAAGATAGTACTGTCTAATAGCACATCCGGCACTTCCTTATCAACGATTCGTTTAGCCAGACCTTCCGCCAACGCTGTTTTACCGACACCAGCTTCACCGACCAGCAGGGGATTATTCTTACGACGTCGGCATAAGATCTGCACTGTCCTTTCGACTTCATCATCACGACCGATCAAAGGGTCGATCAGGCCTTGCATGGCACGCTGATTTAAATTGGTTGTAAAGTTTTCCAGAGGCTGTGCATCAGCATCCTGCCCTGTACTTTGATCAGAATGATCTTCAAGTTTCTCAGTATCATTTGGCACTTTTGTGATGCCATGAGAGATATAGTTGACAACATCCAGGCGGTTAACGTTTTGTTGATTCAATAGATAAACAGCCTGTGATTCCTGCTCACCAAACATGGCGACCAGCACATTTGCGCCAACGACTTCTTTTTTACCGGAAGATTGCACGTGGAATACTGCACGTTGCAGCACACGCTGGAAGCCTAAAGTGGGCTGTACTTCGCCACCGACAACATCACCAAAAACAGGTGTATTGTTGTCCAGATACTCTTTGAGTTCGACACTGAGCAGATTAAGATCCGTGCCACAGGCCTGCAATACGACGCTGGCACTATTATTATCTAGCAGTGAAAGCAGCAGATGCTCTACCGTTATATATTCATGCCGTTTTTCTCTTGCTTCATTAAATGCGTTATTTAATGATGCTTCAAGTTCTTTACTCAACATGGCGCTACCTTACACGTTACCATTAAAAAAGTTTACCTAAAATCAAAAACAATAGTCAGGCCTCTTCCATGGTACACATCAAAGGGTGCTGGTTAATCCGTGAATACTCGTTCACCTGATCCACCTTGGTCTCAGCGATCTCATGACTGAAAGTACCGCAAATACCTTTACCCTTTGTGTGAACTGACATCATCACACGTGTTGCTTTTGCATTATCCATCGCAAAGAACATCATCAACACCTGTACAACAAATTCCATCGGTGTGTAGTCATCATTATTCACGATAACTTTATATTGCTTGGGTGGCTGCAACTTCGGTTTATCTTCTTCAACCGCAAGTCCGCCATCATAATCATGTTCCCAGTCATCATCGCCATTATTGCTGGCGATGGTGCATTCATGGGCATAACCATGTCTGATAAGAACACTCATGCCTCACCTTCAGTGTAGGACAAACTTAAAATATTTTCTAAATCACGAATCATTTTATCAATAATAAATTTTAGCTTGGCTTGTTTACAAATCTCAAAAATCTTCTAGCAGAACCATGTTCGACCTAAAATTAACAGCACTGTTCCATATTCCGCTTCTAAATATCAGTTGCAGGCCGCTAAAGTCACTACTCAAACATATGGGTATAATTTTACATTACAAGAACCTGATACAACAGCCCCAGAAAAAGTACTTCAGAACAGGCAGAAAAACACTCTATAACCACTAAATAATTGTGCCCATACGCATTAACTGTGCAGGTGTATCCGACCCTACCCTTTTTGTTTGGGTATATAACCGCAGGTATCCGCCTGCTCCATCAGACTTTTTATCGAATCAGTATGCCGGGTGATAACAACGACTCCTACACTCGCACCAAGTCTGAGACTATGCCAGCAGTAATGAATATGCAGGAGTGAGATTAGCGAGTTTGCCAATATTGTGTAACAGGTGTTTGGATCCGCAGACATAGCTTAGCTACATCAATACGTAGAAACTAATCCATGTAATCCTAGAACTCGGGATCAATACCCTGCACAAACTCGATCAGAAGAATATAAAAAACAACTAACTCTAGTTGGCATCCGGTACAGAAGTGATGTGATTACAGAAAGCCTGTCCAGATACGCTTTAAATACTTTAAGTAGCATTCATTCACACAATAATGATTTGACGTTATGTTACAAACTCAAGAATACTGCTCAACAACTCTTTCTTCAACTTCTTGTCAGCTTCCTTCAACATGCGTGCATCAAGTTGCGATGGATTACTGGCTGAAACTTTTAGCGGCCATGACTGATAACCGATGACAGTCACACCATCTTGTGCAATAAGTTCGATCTTTAACGTCGCTCTCAACCAGTGCCAGTTACCCTGGTCGATGGGCTGTTGTGTTTCAAGACTTGCCGCTAACTGGTACCCTGAATTGCCAACATTAAATCCCGCCTTAGCGGCTGCCCCCTGCAGAATATTATTCAAGCCGCCGATGTCATCGACCCTAATTGCTGTTTGAACAGGCAAGGCTCTCAACTCATGTTGCAACTGTTCGTTCAGCTCTGCCAGTTGCCACCTCGGTGGAGAGCCCTCGCCTTTAACATCTATTATTTTCAACGTCCTCTGCAGCGTCTCCCTGTCCTGTTGTAACTCATTCGCTTTATGCAGGTCCGCTATTTTTAGAAGTGCATCACCTCTTCGAGCATGTTGCTCCAGCGCATGTTCAGTCTCATCATCCAGGTCCGTCATCTCGCCTCGGATGTTATTACCTGCCTGGGTGCGATCCAGGACAGCCAGTGCGTAATAAGTCAGGTCGGCACTGCTCTGCCACTGCTCAGCTATGCGCGCACCTTGAACCATTTTATCTGTTTTCAGATTTACAGTGCTGGCGATCCTGGCGCTTGATGCCACCGTTTCGACGCCTTCTTTTTTACTGGTCTGAGTATCCTGCGAAGTAGTAGACACTTCTCGAATCTGTACTTCGAATATTTTTGCCAGGTTAGATAAGGCTCTGGCTTTTGCCTGTTCAGCTTTAGATGCCGAACCTGTTGCAGACATATATTTGAAATTAGGGTACATATCAGGTTCGCTGCTCACCCATTCCGGCGCATCAGCAGTGCTCATTACTGATGTTGACTGCATACAGGCCGTTACCAGCAACGTACCCATTAATACTTTTAACCTGAGTATAGATTTCATCTTACAAATACCTTTCTGGATCACGATAATGCACAGTAGTCACTAATTCTTATTTCGCCGACCTGGCAACAGCTGTCTCTTCAATTCCACCCTGTACAGCAGACCCTGCCACACCCATTTTTATCCCGATTTTAGACTTCGGGACAGGCGTGTTCCAGTGCTTGATGACAAAGCTCTGGCGTTTCGGTTTTATCGACACCTGCTCCTCTATAACATCAACAACCACACCTGCAGCATTCAAGAACTGAATCTGTATTGTATGCTCACCGACTGGCAACAACACTCTTTGCAGCTGGATCTCCTGCGGTAGTGTAGTCCAGCTCCTGGTATCTGCACGCTCTGTTACCAGGTTCGTCACCGTCATCAGCAAACCGGCGATCGAGCTATTATCTGAAGCAGTCTTTTGACTATTGTATTTGACGACAGCACGGGCAGTCGCCCGCGCCATAATTCCGGGCATATCCTGCTCGAGAGAGTAACGCGCAAGCATGTCGACATCTTCCACCGTCTCTAAAGGAAACTGTTTACCGTCTACGCTTATCTGCGAGAGATACAAATTCTGTTTTGGCTGATCATATGCGGGAAATGCAACACGTAAGTTCTGTTGAACCTCCGGAGAGAATATATACAGTGCCTTCTCATTCCTTATCGGCGCCAACCCATTATTCAGAATAACAACCAGTTCACCAAACTTATTACTATCCTTGACCGGTTTGAAATCCGGCATATTGATTTCCTTTTTATATGTTTTGTATTCGCTCCACAACCCTTGCCATGCCAGCATACGCAAGAGATCTTTCTTTATAAGTTCAGGCATTACGGGATACTGCTCACCACCTTTATCCTTATATATAGTATAGGCTTTTCGATATGAAATAAGCGCTGAGTCATCTTCACCAAGACTTTCATATATGATGCCCTCAAGGTAACGCAGAAAAGCATCTTCATCAGGTTCGTCGCCCCACTCCATCATTTTGACATTGGCCTGCAACATCTCGACACGTGCACTATCGAGCTGTCCGAGCTGGATATAATTCATCGCCATATAAGCATGTAACAAAAGCTGCTCATAGCGATCGCCCTCATAACCACGCATGGTCTCATTTATAGTGACTGAAGCAAGGTTCTCAGTCACACTGAAACCATATAGCTTCTCGATCTCTTGCTTTGCGACCTCTAAGACCTCGTTGCTACCTGTAAAATTATTATTTATGCGACGCAGCATGCCTTTATCTAACGAGGAAACAACCTCTTCCATGTCCTTATCTTTCTCTTCTGCGATTGCTAGTGAAAGTTCTGGATGCCCGATCAGAAGGCCGTCTCGCATGGTCGTCGCATGACTACCGTAACTGGCACATGACTGTATAAGTGCGCCGAGGGTAAGGAGTAAAGAAACCTTCAGGCACAAAAAAAATGAGGCTCGATGCACCAACCTTCCATCAAGGGATGGTGACCGCTTATCTCGCATGTAACAGGCATCACGAATTGCAGTCATAGTATTCAACTTCCGTGTTTTTGAAATTTATTCTACAAACGGAATCCACCCTTCTCTACCGTTTTCTTAATCTTCTTCTGTCCGACCCAGACCTTACGATTGGTGCCCAACTCGATCAGTGTCAGATCTATCTGGTAGAAACGCGCCTGTTCTCCGCTAACTGCATCTACGATACTGTTGATCGAGCCCTGCAGCATGAAATCAGCACCGACCTCATTGCCCATCGCTTTACGTGATTCTTCAGTTGCATTCAGATCCTGGTCTTTCACTTCGCTACGAACTTCCTCACGTGCATCTGCTGATGCAACAAACTCGACCTCACCTGAATTGATCAGTTCACGCTCCATATCTGCGATAAAGGTACGGGTATTGATGTGTTCGTGACTTAGGTTACGCACGGTACCGACGATCACCGTTGGTGCTTTACCCTTGTCGCGATTGAATTTACTGAGCCAGTTACGAGAGAGCACATCCTGAATCATCTCCTGTGCCACCAGGCGTGAATCGGTGTCATTCCAGTTACCGCTCAAATCTGTCACTGTGTCTGATTCCACACGACTGACTGTCGGGTTACAACCAGCAAGTAAAAACAATACACCGAGCAAGGGCAATAACAGGCTTCTCGTAGGGTTATATAGATTCATTTTTCATGCTCCTTTTTAAGCTCAGGCTTAAACTTATATTTTTATTGATAAAATAGACTTTAAACTGCTAATGATGAGATTTATAACACTAAGTTTCCAAAGTGACTAGCTTATCCAGAATATTTATTAAAAAATAATGACATAATTCACATTAATGCCATCTTGACACACCACAAAAACCTGATTTTCTATTGGAGATTACCCTAGAAGTTGCACTCATGCTGTGCAACAGGTATTGTCGCGACATGAAAAATATCGATACACTCTTACATGCACGCTGGGTCATCCCTGTCGATAATAATAACCGTTTTCTGGAAAACCATTGCGTCGCAATTCATGATGACAAGATCCTCGAAATCTTGCCATGCGACGACGCCAGAGAAAAATACAGCGCATCAGTGACGAGACACTATGATCAGCATGCGCTCATTCCAGGATTGATCAATAGCCATACCCATGCTGCCATGAACCTTTTTCGAGGACTGGCCGATGACCTGAGCCTGATGGACTGGTTAGAAAACCACATCTGGCCGGCAGAGTCTATGCATGTCAACGAAGCATTCGTGCACACCGGTACCGAGCTGGCGATCGCCGAGATGATCCGTGGCGGCACAACCTGTTTCAATGACATGTACTTCTTCCCGGATATAACAGCACGTGTCGCTGCCGATATCGGTATGCGCGCCAGTGTAGGTCTTATCCTGATCGACTTCCCTACAGTGTGGGCAAACAACAGCGAGGAATACATCGACAAAGGCCTTGCCGTATTTGACCATTACAAAGGTCACGACCTGATCAAGACCGCCTTTGCGCCTCATGCGCCTTATACCGTCTCCGATCAGCCATTAAAACGAATCCGCACACTGTCTGATGAACTGGAACTAAACATCCACATGCATATCCATGAGACGGCATATGAAGTAAGTGAGGCTAAGAAGAATACCGGTGTACGGCCGTTGACACGGTTGTACGAACTGGGTTTGCTAACGCCCGCATTACAGGCCGTACACATGACCCAGTTAAAGGATGATGAGATTCCCCTGCTTGCTTCGACTGGAAGCCATGTCATACATTGCCCAGAATCTAATATGAAACTGGCCAGCGGTACCTGCCCGGTAAAACAGTTACTTGATGCAGGCGTCAATGTAGCACTGGGCACCGATAGCAGCTCAAGCAACAATGATCTTGATATGTTCGGCGAAATGCGAAGTGCCGCCATGCTGGCCAAGATAAGCTCCATGGATGCGACCGCCGTATCAGCCGAACAGGCTCTACAGATGGCTACCATCAATGGTGCTCGAGCCCTGGGTATCGATGATATTACCGGCTCATTAGAACCTGGAAAATTTGCTGATATCGTTGCGGTAAATTTCGATACAATAGAAACAATTCCAGTTTATGACCCTGTCTCACACCTGGTCTATTGCAGCTCAAGAGAACATGTCAGTGATGTCTGGATAGCAGGCAAGCAGCGTTTAACTGATAGAGTACTAAATACCATTGACGAGTCCCGCTTAAAACTGGACTGTATCAGAATTAATGAAAAAATTAATGAAAATCAATAATTATTCAATGACTTGAAGCTTATATTCAAAGTATTTTGCAACATAATAACCAGCACAAGAAACTAGCCTTATGAATCAAACAGCAAATATCGACCCATCAGAAATAAAGAAATTTGAAGACCTGGCTTCACGCTGGTGGGATGAGCACGGCGAGTTTAAACCGTTACATGAAATGAACCCGTTACGCCTGAACTTCATCAATGAGGGTTCCCCGCTTGAAGGGAAAATAGCCTGTGATATCGGCTGCGGCGGCGGCATACTGAGTGAAAGCATGGCGAGATGCGGTGCCACAACGACCGGCCTGGATATGGGTAAAGCACCATTATCGGTCGCCCGTTTGCATGCCATGGAGAGCGAACTGGATATCGATTACCAGCAGCTAACTGCCGAAGAATTCGCACAGCAAAATCCAGGAAGCTACGATGTTGTTACCTGCATGGAAATGCTTGAGCATGTCCCTGATCCATCATCTGTCATCAGCGCCTGTTACACCATCGTCAAACCTGGTGGCTCTGTTTATTTTTCCACTATAAACAGGAACCCAAAATCTTATCTGTTTGCCATCATCGGTGCTGAATATATGATGAAAATGCTACCTCGCGGCACACATGATTATGCACGGTTCATAAAACCGTCCGAACTTGACCAGTGGGCGAGAAATGCGGGACTCAAGCTGGAGGACCTGAAAGGCGTTAGCTATAACCCGTTCACTGGCTTGTTCAGCCAGTCGAGTGACGTCGATGTCAACTATATGGTTCGATATACACGCCCAGAATAATCCTGATGATACAACTATCGTGAGCGATAAACTAAACACAAGGATCAATACCGTATTATTTGACCTCGACGGCACCCTGATTGACACCGCGCCAGATATGGCTGCCGCACTCGATATCCTGTGTGATGAAGAACAGCATTTACGCCGCCCCTATTCCGAAGTCCGGCCGATTGTTTCCAATGGCAGCGTAGCACTGGTTAAACTGGCTTTTGGCGATGACATGGATGAACAGACACTTGAGCGGTTAAAAAAACGTTACCTGGAAATCTATCAGGATCATCTCTCGGTTCATTCACAGCTATTTGATGGCATGGACAAGCTGTTAAAAAAGCTCGAAAAAAATGGCATAAAATGGGGTGTTGTAACCAATAAACCAGGCTGGTTAACCGAACCACTTATGGAATCACTCGGCCTGCACCAGCGTGCTGCGTGCATTGTCAGTTCTGACTCTACGAAAAACCGTAAACCTCATCCAGAGCCTATGTTCTTCGCTTGCAGGCTGACGGATGCCCAGCCAGATGAATGTGTTTACATTGGTGACGCCCGACGTGATATCGAGGCGGGACATAATGCCGGCATGAAAACCATTATCGCCGAATATGGTTATATCGCAGGCTCAGAGAACACTGAAGACTGGCATGCAGATCATAGCATCCAGAGTCCTTCTCAGATCTTTTCACTGATATCGTAACAATTCGCCTTAGCGTTTCTTATACACATAGCTTTTATCTACAATAAATTCTTGCTGGAAAGTTCAAGGTATCGCTGATAGTCCTCAAACCGGTCTACGTCCCAGTATTCAGGGAGCTCTTCGAATGAGACCTTTTCTTTATTGAGCTTGTTTCTTGTCTGCTGCATCACGTCAGCACTGCCCCAGCTGATATCCTGAAACAGAAACTCGTATGCCTGTTGCATCGCTATCGAAACGTATCCGCCATCTTCAGCCGGCACAACTACAACCTCGGCACCTGCATGTAACCTTTCCAGTACCTGCTTAAGGGCTACTATATCCAGTGATGGCGCATCTGTACCTATGACGATGCAATATTTATAATTATTCAGTGCGTGACTTATACCCGCATACATCCGTTCTCCAAGATCGTCTCCCATCTGGCCAAACAGGGTAACCGGGTATTGCTTGCCACACTGTAAGAAACACTCATTGTTCTCATCTGGAGCACACATGAGGTGTACATCAAATAACCTGGCACCGGTTAGCATAGACAGGCGATCATGTATCAGATCATGTTGCAGTTCTGTCGCCGCCTTCACACCGATATCCGGGATCAGACGGGTATTAACTTCGCCCTCAACCGGTGCTTTTGCGAATAGAAGAACGACCGCATCCTGGTACAGCATATCAATACATCTGGCTTAATTTTTCGGGCGAGACACCAAAGAAATAATATAATCGCAACTTCCACATCAAAAGGACTGTCGCCACAACCCCGTTAGTCTCCCAACGTCGACTAGATGTAACGACCTTGCTTTTCAGGCGAACAGGTTTAGATATTTTCTTCAGCTGCCTGCTGATCTCAACATCCTCCATCAAGGCGATCTCTGGAAAACCACCAATCCGATCGAACAGATTCTTTTCGAAAAACATTGCCTGATCGCCAGTAACGATCGAAGTAAGACTTGAACGCATATTCATCATGCACTCGATCAGGCGGTACACATATTTTTCATTCGACAGACGAACATCAAACCGGCCCCAGAAGTTTTCACCGACATATACATCTGAGATTATCTCAGCTACATTCTCGGGCAGGAGAGTGTCGGCATGTAAAAACAATACTACATTACCAGAAGCGACCGAAGCGCCATTATTCATCTGAAGCGCACGACCTTTTTTTGAGATGATTATCGTATCGGTAATATCATAGGCAATGGTGAGCGTGTTATCAGTACTGCCACCATCGACGATAATGACCTCGTGCCCCTGTTCGATGACTGAGCGCAAACAACCAGCGATGCGAGACAGGTTCATCTCTTCGTTAATCACTGGAACAATAACAGATAATTTCACTATGATCACTACGGGTGTTATATCAATGCGCCACCGCAACTACTCCCATTGCCGGCAGTACAGCCGTAACAATGGTCCATAATCGCGATATTACCACCCTTCAGATCACTCTCCAGGAGATCATTGATATGTTTATTTGCAGACGATACAGCTGTAACCTCGCCGATCGACAAACCTGCCGGCAAACCCAGCATCTGGTTGAAATCACAGTCATACACATAACCCTGCCAGTCGACACTCAATGTTGTACGACACATCACCCCGGAGAGATTATCTTTACTATAGGAAGATTTTAATAGCTGCATATATTCTTCAAACAGCCCCTTCGAAACGAGTGTACTGCCAAAGCGTTTGATTGGCATATTGGTGATAGTAAATAATCTGTTGAACGAGATATCGTACCGCTGTTTCAATTCCTTTTTGTAATCGTGTTCGAGCTCAGACTGTGATGGCGGCAGATTGATACCCTGCGGGTTATAGACCAGGTTCAACGACAGGTGCTCATCGGTACCATAGCCAACGCTGTTTAATATCTTCAAGCCTTCGATACTCTGGTCGAATACCCCCTTACCACGCTGTGCATCGACATTCTCTTCGAGGTAACAAGGCATCGAAGCTACCACTTCCACCCTGTGTTCAGCCAGGAACGAAGCCGTGTCCTCATACCCCGGTTCTAACAACACTGTCAGGTTACAGCGATCAATAACATGGATCCCCATATCGCGTGCCTGCCTGACCAGTGAAAAGAATTCCGGATTCATCTCCGGTGCACCACCAGTGAGATCAAGCGTTTTAATATCTTTATGCTTTAAAAAATCAAGTACATCCGATACTGTTTCGGCTGTCATGATTTCTTTACGTCGCGGGCTGGCATCGACATGACAGTGTAGACATTGCTGATTACATAGATACCCCAGGTTAACCTGCAGCGTTTCAAGATGCGCTCGCTTTATACGGGGGAAATCGGTCTCAATTAATAGGTCAAATGTATCTTTCATAGTTTTTTCTTCAGCCGGTGTGAGTAGCTGCGCGTTACAAGTGGTTTAAAATATTCGGTTTAATATGGCGACCATCTTTTTTGTAAATGGATTGAATAACCGGTCCTTATAATACTGCCCCGCCAGGCGTTTGTTAAGTTGTGAATAACTGGGGTAGGCATGCACCAGCGATGTTAATTTCGAAACCTTCATCCGGTTCTGAACAGCCAGTGCCAGTTCATGGATAAGCTCGCCAGCGTGTGGAGCTATGATATGTGCACCAACAATACGTCCATTATCAGTCAGTATCATTGCGATACCTGTTTTATTATTATCCGTTACAGCGCGATCCAACTGAGCGACTTCAAACTGATGAACTTCACCTTTCGCAAGAGCATCACATTGTTCGACACTGATGCCGACCTGTGCGACTTCCGGCTCGCTATATACAACGGCAGGTATCACGTCATAGCTTATTTTTTTTGGTATTTTGAAGATCATGTTAGCTATCACGATCCCGGCCTGCAATTCGGCGACATGCGTCAATGGCATCTCTCCGGTGACATCACCACAGGCAAACACTTTTCTATTGCTGGTCTGCATCTTTCTGTTCACTTTAATTCCGTGAGCAGTGAAGTCGATATCGGCCTGGTCCAGGTTCAAAGAATCAACAACGGGTCGCCGACCGATCGCCACGAGAAGCACCTCGGCACGGTAAATGGTACCGTCTTTTAAAGCAACCTGCTTTTTTGCGCCCTGTTCTGCATCGTCACACTCAGAAACCGCAATGACTTCATTGTTTAATTCGAGAGTAATACCCTCTGACACCAGCACGTCAGCCAGGATATCGGATAGTTTCTTATCCATCCGGGGTAACAGGCGTGCTGCCAGTTCGATGATAGTAACGTCTGTCCCCAATCGAGAATAAGCCTGCGCCATCTCGACTCCGACAGGACCACCGCCTAAAATGATCATACTTTTTGGCAAGGTCGGCAGGCTGAACATATCTTCGTTGGTAAGGAACCCGGTCTCACGCAGTCCTTGGATAGGTGGAATCCATGCTGAAGAGCCTGTAGCAATAACAAAATGTTTTGCAGAAATTTTTGTCACACCAACTTCGACCTGCGACTGTCCGCAAAAACGTACTTCACCGGTTATCACTTCACAGCCCAGGGATTCAAACCGTTCACGACTATCATGGAC
>Ga0316191_10002899_pt1 | contig 12553 bp, 8 predicted proteins | sample Eddworburr2cm_MG_FD_204928 | JGI IMG/M metagenome (GOLD analysis project Ga0316191, IMG submission 204928) | Coastal sediment microbial communities from Maine, United States - Eddy worm burrow 2 cm | ecosystem: Environmental > Aquatic > Marine > Coastal > Sediment | place: USA: Maine | collected...
AAGAAAAAATAGAAAAAGGTAAAAGGGGTAAAAGGGGTAAAAGGGGTAAAAGGGGTAAAAGGGGTAAAAGGGTCAAGAGAACATGGCTCTCGGTTTACTGGCAAGTAACTATACAAACAATCCACCGCCAGCGCTCAGAATAACGGCTTTGAGAAAGCTTTAAACAGCCTGTATCAGCCAGTACTAAATAGAACAAATATCAACAGAATAAATGTGCGGAGCAGAACGCCAATCATGCAGACAGAACTAGAAACCACCGCTGAGGCCAGCAGGGAATCGGCCCAGGTACCATCCAACGAACCGTTGTCTCCAGCGCTCACCGCCACAGCGCCCGGCCAGCTGAGAGTCATCAAACGCAACGGCACTGTGGTGCCTTACAGCGACGACAAAATCGCCGTCGCCTTAACCAAAGCGTTTCTGGCAGTAGAAGGCGGCACAGCTGCCGCGTCACCCAGGATTCGTGAGCTGGTCGGTCACCTGACCACTCAGGTGTCAGGCACTTTCAAACGTCGCTTCCCGTCCGGCGGCACCATTCACATTGAAGAAGTACAGGATCAGGTTGAACTGTCGCTGATGCGCTCCGGTGAACACAAGGTAGCCCGGGATTATGTGCTGTATCGCGAAGAACATGCCCGACTGCGAGCCACCCGTAACGAAGAAGAAACCGCTGAAACGCCGGCATCAGTGATCCATGTGGTGCTCGAAAACGGTAGCCGCCAGCGCCTGGACGTGAAGCGGATTCTCACCCTGGTGAAAGAAGCCTGTACCGGCTTGGAAGACGTGGACGCTGACCGCATCATCAAAGAAGCCATGAACAACATGTATGACGGCATCTCTGAACGCGATGTCGCCACTTCGCTGCTGATCACCGCCCGCACCCTGGTCGAAGAAGAGCCCAACTACACGTTTGTCAGCTCCCGACTGCTGCTCGACGATCTGCGTAGCGAAGCGCTGCGCTTTCTCAATGTCGGTGAAAACGCCAACTTCAAAGCCACTCAAAGTGAGATGATCGAGTTGTATCCGGCGACGCTGCGGGCGTTTATCAACCGCGGCATCGAACTGGAGCTGCTGTCACCGGAGCTGGCCCGGTTCGATCTGGATGCATTAGGCGCGGCGCTGAAACCCGAACACGATCTCAACTTCACCTATCTGGGTCTGCAGACGCTGTACGACCGCTACTTCATCCACTCCGATGAAGTCCGCATTGAACTGCCGCAGGTATTTTTCATGCGGGTTGCAATGGGCCTGGCGCTGGAAGAAGACAACCCCACAGCCCGAGCGATCGAGTTCTACGACCTGTTGAGCTCGTTTGACTATATGAGTTCAACGCCGACTCTGTTCAACGCCGGCACGCTGCGATCGCAGCTGTCGTCGTGTTTCCTGACCACGGTACCGGACAATCTCGATGGCATTTACGGCGCAATCCGCGACAACGCGATGCTGTCGAAGTGGGCCGGGGGTCTCGGCAATGACTGGACCCCGGTGCGTGCGCTCGGTTCCTACATCAAAGGCACCAACGGTAAATCCCAGGGAGTTGTGCCATTCCTGAAGGTTGTCAACGACACCGCGGTTGCTGTGAATCAGGGCGGCAAGCGCAAAGGCGCAGTCTGTGCCTATCTGGAAACCTGGCACCTGGATATCGAAGAGTTTCTGGAGCTGCGCAAAAATACTGGCGACGACCGTCGCCGCACCCACGACATGAATACAGCCAACTGGATTCCGGACCTGTTCATGAAACGGGTCACTCAGGATGCTCAGTGGACCCTGTTCTCACCAAGTGATGCCGGTGATCTGCACGATCTCTATGGCAGCGCCTTCGAAAAGCAGTATGAAGCGCTGGAAGAAAAGACCCGCAATGGCGAGCTGAAGCTGTTTAAACGCGTCAAAGCTCAGGATCTGTGGCGCAAGATGCTGTCGATGCTGTTCGAAACCGGCCATCCCTGGATCACGTTCAAGGATGTCTGCAACATCCGTTCGCCTCAGCAGCACATCGGTGTCGTGCACTCATCCAACCTGTGCACCGAAATCACCCTGAACACTTCGGAAGAAGAAATTGCTGTCTGCAACCTCGGCTCGGTGAACCTGCCACAGCACATCGAAAACGGTGAGCTGAATATTAAGAAGCTGAAGAAGACAGTGCGGACTGCGGTGCGCATGCTCGATAACGTCATCGACATCAACTACTACTCTGTACCCCAGGCGCGCACGTCGAATATGCGGCATCGTCCAGTTGGTCTCGGCATCATGGGATTTCAGGACGCACTGTACAAACTGCGGCTGCCTTACAGCAGTTCAGAAGCGGTTGAGTTTGCTGACCGCTCAATGGAAGCAATCAGCTACTACGCCATCGATGCTTCCTGCCGTCTGGCCAAAGAACGTGGTGCTTATGCCAGCTTCTCGGGATCACTATGGAGTCGCGGCGTCCTGCCAATCGATTCGCTGAAACTTCTGAAATCAGAACGCGGCGATGAATTTCTGGATGCTGACTTTTCTACGACGCTGAACTGGGACAAACTGCGCAGCAAGGTTCAGATCAACGGAATGCGTAATTCCAATGTGATGGCGATTGCGCCGACGGCAACCATTGCCAACATCACCGGGGTGTCTCAATCCATTGAACCGACCTATCAGAACCTGTATGTGAAATCGAACCTGTCCGGCGAATTCACCGTGGTGAACCCCTTCATGGTCCGCGACCTGAAGCAAGCGGGACTGTGGGATCAGGTCATGGTCAACGACCTCAAATACTACGATGGCAGCCTGCGCAGTATCGAACGCGTACCGATGGAGCTTAAGAAGCTCTATGCCACCGCATTCGAGGTTGAACCCCGCTGGCTGGTGGACGCTGCCAGCCGCCGGCAGAAGTGGCTCGATCAGGCGCAGTCGCTGAACCTTTATATGGCAGAAGCCTCCGGCCGCAAGCTTGATATCACTTATCGCATGGCGTGGTTGAGAGGTTTGAAAACGACCTACTATCTGCGAGCACTCAGCGCAACCAGCACCGAGAAATCAACGCTCGACCGCGGTACGTTGAATGCGGTTTCGTCGGGCAACAGCACTGAGGCAGCGGCCAGTGCCACCGCGTTCAGTGATGACGCCATCGCCGCAGCCGGCCCTGCGGATGTGCCGCTGGCCTGCTCACTTGATGACCCAGATTGCGAAGCCTGCCAGTAGCGGCTGCTGATACCGACAAAGGAGAGATGTACAAATGTTGAGTTGGGACGACTACAACGAAGAAAACGGCGACGCAGCGCAGGCAACGGCGATTGAACGCAACCTGGCCGCACCAGCAGAAACCGCGCCACAACCGGTGGCTAAAAACGAAGCCCGGTTGCCGGAACTGCCGGAGATTGTCATTCCAGGGACCGCGAACGCTGTTACAGCAGCACAGCCTGAAGCGCCGGCGGTAACCGAAGAAGCGACCGTCACGCCAGTAGCCGCCGCCACGGAAACAGCCGTGTCGGAAACCCCGGAAGCAGTGACTGGCGAGGCAGCTCTGGCCCGCGCACAAGCCGCCCTTGCCGCACTCGATGTGCCGATGGCAGATGATGACGGGGAAAACCAGCGGGTTACCGTTGATCAGAAACGCATGATCAATTGCCGGGCTGATCTGAATCAGCTGGTGCCATTCAAGTATGACTGGGCCTGGCAGAAATACCTGGACGGTTGCGCGAACCACTGGATGCCGCAGGAGGTCAACATGACTGCCGACATCGCCCTGTGGAAATCCGAAGAAGGCCTGACCGCCGATGAGCGCACCATCGTCAAACGCAACCTGGGATTTTTCTCTACCGCAGACTCGCTGGTGGCAAACAACCTGGTACTGGCTATTTATCGTCTGATCACCAATCCGGAATGTCGTCAATATCTGCTGCGGCAGGCATTTGAAGAAGCCATCCATACCCATGCCTATCAGTACTGCATCGAATCGCTGGGCATGGATGAAGGCGAGATCTTCAACATGTACCACGAGGTACCGACGGTGGCTCGAAAAGCTTCCTGGGCACTGAAGTACACTAAAGAAATCATGGATCCGACCTTTTCAACCGGGACCATCGAAACAGACAAAACACTGCTGAAGAACCTGATCGCGTACTACTGCGTGCTCGAAGGGGTATTCTTCTACTGTGGTTTCACGCAGATCCTGTCCATGGGTCGACGCAATAAGATGACCGGCACTTCTGAGCAGTTCCAGTACATACTGCGCGACGAATCCATGCACGTGAACTTCGGTATCGATGTCATCAACCAGATCAAACTGGAAAATCCCAGGCTCTGGGACGCAGAGATGCAGACTCTGGCACGGCAGATGATCCTGGAAGGCACTGCGCTTGAAATTGAATATGCCCGGGACACGATGCCCAGGGGTGTACTCGGTATGAACGCCAACATGATGGCCGAATACCTTCAATTCATCGCTAACCGACGACTGGTTCAGATTGGTCTGTCAGAGCAGTTTCCCGGCGTGAAAAATCCGTTCCCCTGGATGTCTGAAATCATGGATCTGAAGAAAGAAAAGAACTTCTTCGAGACCCGGGTAACCGACTACCAGACCGGCGGCGCACTGTCCTGGACTTAAGATCGCGTCGAGACCGAGCCTGAAGTCCCTTTCTTAGCTTGACAGTTCTCGTACACTAGGCCTTTCCAACAGGAAGGGCCTTTTTTATGCGCACACCAGATCTGCCTGCACTTCTGAGCACCTCGAAACTGACTTGCCTGGTCGGCCTGCTGCTGGGTTGCGTCGGTTTAACCGCCGAAGAAACTGCCGCTGAGAACGCCTTTCCTGACAAGACCTTCAACGTCTCAGGCCTGGAGCAGGAGGCCGAAATTGTCGTCGACCACTGGGGCGTGCCGCACATCTACGCAGGCACCCACTACGATGCGTTTTTTGTCCAGGGATTCAATGCCGCGCGGGATCGCCTCTGGCAGATCGATATGTGGCGCCGCAAAGGTCTGGGGCAACTGGCTGAAGTACTGGGCGCCGACTACGTTGCCGCAGACAAAGCCTCACGCCTGTTCCTCTATCGCGGTGACATGTATGCCGAATGGCTGGCATACGGTTCCGATGCCAAACGCATCGCCCAGTCGTTCACCGCCGGAATCAACGCCTTTGTCACCCTGACCCGCCAGCAGCCTGAACTGCTGCCGCCGGAATTCAACCTGCTTGACTATACCCCAGCCTACTGGGACGCAAGCGACGTGGTCCGTATTCGCAGCAACGGTCTGTGGCGAAACGTCCGCACGGAAGTACGACGGGCAGCGATTGCCTGTCAGTTTGATCTGGAAACCGCCGGCCTTTGGAAGGTTCTCGAGCCACAATGGCAGACCCGCATACCCGACGGTCTGGATCCCTGCGACATTCCCGACGATGTGCTCGATCTCTACAACCTGGCCACTGGACCGATCACATACCCTAACGCGACAACTGACGTAGCCCAGGCGCCCGATTGGCTCGAAGATCAGCGGATCCGCGACAGCCTCGGCAGCAACAACTGGGTGGTTGCGCCGGAGCGGACAGACACCGGGCGGCCGATTCTGGCTGACGACCCACATCGCGGCCATGCGGTGCCGTCGTTACGTTACATCGCGCACCTGAACGCGCCGGGTCTGGACGTGATTGGTGCGGGAGAACCTGCTCTCCCCGGCATCTCGATCGGCCACAACGGGCGCATCGCTTTCGGCCTGACCATCTTTCCGATCGACCAGGAAGATCTGTACGTATACGACAAACACCGCGGCGGCTACCGATATGAAACCGGCACCGAGGCGATTCGAACGGTGACCGAAACCATCGTCGTTCGAGACGCAGCGGATACCGAAGTGACCTTGAACTTCACCCGGCATGGCCCGGTGATTCATGAAACCGGCAAACGGCTGTTTGCATTGAGAGCCGCCTGGCTGGAGCCGGGTATGGCGCCCTATTTCGGCAGCATCGAATACATGCGCGCCCAGAACTGGCGGGAATTTGTCGCAGCACTCAATCGCTGGGGGGCACCGTCAGAAAACCAGGTCTATGCAGATACCCGCGGCAACATCGGCTACAAACCAGCCGGTCGTTTTCCCAAACGCAACAACTTTGATGGTCTGATGCCGGTTCCCGGCGATGGTCGCTACGAGTGGGACGGCTATTTCGACATGGACGTGCTACCCGAAGAATACAATCCAGCCCGTGGTTTTACCGGCACCGCCAACGCGATGAACCTGCCGGCAAACTATCCGATCGCCGACTACAAGGTAGGCTTCGAGTGGTCCGCGCCCTGGCGTTATCGGCGACTCTGGGAGATGCTCTCAGATTCCGAAGAGCATGGTCTCACCGACTCCTACGACCTGCAGCGGGATTATCACTCCATACTGGCCAGGGAAGTCATCAGCCGCCTGCCCGACACCGCAGATCAGAGTTCCGCGCTGGCCATGCTGAAGAACTGGGATGCTGATCTCGAAATTGATTCCGCCGCCGCAGCACTCTGGGCAGTCTGGTATTACCGATATCTGGGCGCGGCACTGGCCGCTGAGCTTGCCCCCGGCGCGCAACAGCTGATCGAGCCATTGGATGGCCTGACCGTACTGGCGGCGCTGAACGAGCCGGTTAATCTGGCAGTCGCACTCAAGTCACTCGAAGACGCCTGGCAACAGACCCGCTCACTGCTGGGTCCAAACCCGGAATCATGGCGCTGGGGTGATCTGCACCAGATCGAGTTTGTGCATCCGCTGCAGGCGCAGGCGACCGGCGAACTTGCCGATCTGATGCAATACCCCAGCTACCCGCGCGGTGGCAGCGCCAATACCACCAACAACACCGGTTTTTCTGCAAAAGACTTTCGAGTACGTGCCGGTGCTTCGTTCCGAATGGTTCTCGACGTCGGGCGCTGGGACGATGCGGAGATGACCAACGCACCGGGTCAATCGGGTGATCCGCGATCCCCGTTCTACCGAAATCTGCTGCAGGGCTGGGCTGAAGACTCCAGCTTCCCGATGCTCTATTCGCGGGAAGCCGTGCAGGCCAATCGTGCCTTCACAATCAAGCTGCTGCCGGTGACCCCAGGCCAGGAGTAGGCCGCGAGTAAACAACGGCACTATCAGGCGTAGGCAGTGGCATCACAGAATCGGGCGAAGTCGATATTGCGTCCACACAGGACCACGGCCACCCGCTTCCCGGCAAGCTCAGGCGCCTGCTGCAGAGCGCCTGCGAGTGCAACACCCGCAGCGCCTTCTACTATCCAGCGTTCGTTTTCCGCCAGCAGTCGCATCGCCTTGCCGATCTGTGCTTCGCTGACAAGTACCCGATGATCAATGAGCTGCTGACATAGCTCGAAGGTAATAGCGCTGTCTTCGAGTCCACCGGCTGTTCCGTCAGAGATGGTCGGCAACTCGTCAATGTTGGCGATGACCCCAGCCTCCAGGCAGCGAGCCAGGGTTGGCGCATTTTCAGGCCAGCAGCCATAAACTTCGAGTGCTGGATTTTGGGATTTGAGAATGGCCGCGGTACCGGAAATCAGCCCACCGCCCCCGGCCGAGACAAAGATCGCATCCAGCACGCTGGTCTGAGACAACAGCTCCAGACCCACCGTCCCCTGACCGGCAATGACCTGGGCATCATTGTAAGGAGAAACAAATACCCGGCCTTCAGCCTCGGCTGCAGCTCGCGCGGTCAGCTCCGCCGCCAGTCCATCCCCATCGACGGTCTCAACCGCCACTCCCATCGCCCGCATCGCCGCCAGTTTCACTGGCGATGCGGTTTCCGGCACATACACGGTCGCACTGACACCAGTCACTTGCGCAGCGCGCGCTATGCCCTGGCCGTGGTTGCCTGTGGACGCGGCGATCACGCCAGATGCCCGTTCTGAGTCAGTCAACGACAACAGACGATTGAGTGCGCCACGCAGTTTGAATGAGCCCGTGTGCTGCAGATGTTCGCACTTCAGCAGCAGCTCAAAGTCGTCACGCCACAGGCTTAAGGTGGTAGGAGTGGTGAGAATGTGCGCTTCGATGCGCGCGGCGGCTGCCGTGATCGATGCCGGCAACTGCGCCAGTAGCTCTGTCATCCAGGGTCTCGGTCGTGTCGTTTTCAGGTTGTGCTGCCGGTCTTAACCGAACGCCGCAGATTACGACTTGGGTGCGACCAGTTCAGCCACATCGTCAGCTACCGCAGCACCCGCAGCACGAAAAGCGCTGACAACAGCATCGGGCAGCAGTGACGCTACCGCAACTTCATAGCTGGGCCGTGCGCAGATCCGCTGGTACCAGCTCATCAGCGACGGCCGATCCTCGAACAGTGCGCTCAAACCCAAATGGTCGACCCTGAGCACATACGGCAGCAGTGCCGCATCCGCCAGTGAAAAGCCGTCGCCAGCCAGCCAGTCACTGTTATGCAGCGCAGTGTCGACGTCGGCGAAAAAGCCATCGTGTGCAACATACGCATCAACAAACGCCGGCGCTGCGACTCCATCGTCAATCACCGACCGGCGCAGCGCTCGACGTGCTGGATCAGGAATAGCGGCAACCAGCTTGGCAACCTCAGCAGCCGGACGCGCCAACAGACCCGGTCGGGCTCCGATAGCATAGGTCTGCACACCGCAGTGGGGGTGCAGCTCGTCAATTTTTTTACACCACAAACGCATCTGATGGCGAAGGCCGGGATCCTCAGGGCGCAGGGGAACTTCCGGATAGGCGTCGTCGAGGTATTCATTGATCAGCGTCGATTCAACCAGCGTCAGACCGCTGTCTTCGAGTGTCGGCACCACGCCGGCCGGGTTTTTGCGCAGGTAATCGGGGGCAAATTGTCCACCCCGCTGCAGGTCGACAAATTCAGAGTCGTAGTCGAGAGACTTTTCAGCGAGCACCAGCCGAACCTTCTGAGAGCAGGTAGATACGCCGGCGTGATAGAGCTTCATTGTGCTCCCCTCAGCTCCTGCAACATTCCTCTCAACGCATCAACAAACGCCAGGGGCTGGTCGAGAAAGACGTGATGTTGGGCATTTTCAATGGCTACTGATGGAAATGGCTGATCCACCAGTTCGCGCATGTAGTCGAGGGTGCGCCGGGAAAACAGCTCGCTGTCGGCACCGTAGATCTCACCCAGCCTGACTTTAAGATTCTGGAACTCCTCCGGCACCCGATCACCACCTTTCAACGTCGCCGGCAGATCGTCATCGAATTTCCACGACCAGCCGCCGTCATCAACAGGCATCAGTGAGTGCCGGGCAATGTATTCGAGGATGTAGGCGTTTTCGCAGGACTGCGGAGGTTGCAGCCGGAATCGACCAAGAGCCGTACGCTTGTCGGGATAAATTTTGGTTTTGCCACCCATCATCATCGTCATGTGTTCCGGCGGCGGATCGTCAGGGTGACGGATCCCGGAATCCACCAGAATCAGAGCAGCAAAACGCTCCGGATACACGTTGACCGCTTTCACTGCCATATAGCCGCCAAAGCTGTGCGCAACTATCGTGGTGTCGCTGCCAAAACCCAGCGCATCACAGACGGCGACAATCTCTTGCGCATAGGTTGCGGTGTTGTATTCATAGCGATAATCCGAATCTCCCATGCCGGTCAGATTCATTGCCGCAACCCGGTAGTCGTCGAGGAAATGCGGGGCAATAAAATCCCACCAGTGGGCGTGAGCGTTCATGCCATGAATCAGCAGCAATCCTGGCGCATCTGGTCCGGCTTTCGACGCCCAGCTCTGATACACCACATCACATTCGTCAACTTCCACACTGGCGGTCTCAAAAGGTGTTTCCACCGCTTCGAAAAACCATGGCGGAATAGTGTCGGCATTTGAACCTGAATCCCAGCGCGCCATGATCAGAGCGACCCGAAACGTTTCAGGTGGAAATCGACATTACCGAACAGCGTGTCGATGGTTGTCAGACGTTTGAAGTAGTGGCCGACATTGAGTTCGTCGGTCATGCCCATGCCGCCATGGAGCTGGACCGCACCCTGCCCAACAAATCTTCCGGATTTGCCCACCTGCACCTTCAGAGCGGATGCTGCTTTGCGGGCTTGATCGCCATAGCCTTCGTCCATGCGCATAGCAGCCATGTACAGAAGCGACTTGGACTGTTCATGTTCCATGAACATATCGACCATCCGGTGCTGCAACACCTGAAACTTGCCAATTGGCTGGCCAAACTGTTCGCGGGTTTTACAGTACTCGACGGTATCCTTGTAGAGCACTTCCATCGCGCCCACAGCTTCAGCGCCAACGGCCAGTATGCCTTCGTCAATGACCTGTTCCAGCGCTGCAATGCCATCGCCGGCTGCACCGAGCAGAGCATCCCCGCCCAACTGCACATTGTCGAAACTCACCTCGGCAGCCCTGAAGGCATCCACCGTCGGATAATCACGGCGAGACAGGCCTTCTGAGTCCGCAGCGACTATGAACAGCGACACACCGTCACGGTCGCGCTGGTCTCCAGATGTCCGGGCACTGACCACAAAAAAGTCGGCTGCGGGACCATTGAGAACCACAGCCTTATAGCCGTTGAGAACCCAGCCATCGCCGCTCGGCTGGGCCGTCGTCGTCAGATCTGCCAGGTTGTAACGAGCCTGGGGTTCAACAAACGCCAGCGCGGCCTGAGTGGACCCGTCAATGATGCCCGCCAGATAGGTGTCCTTCTGGGCCTGATTGCCAGCTGCCTTGAGCGCACCGCCAGCAAGCACCACGGTGGCCAGAAACGGTTCCACCACCAGCCCTTTGCCGAACTGCTCCATCACGATCATGGTGTCGACCGCGGACCCGCCAAAACCGCCGTCGGCTTCTGAAAACGGCACGCCCAGCCAGCCCAGCTCAGCAAACTGCGCCCAAAGAGCGGGGTTAAACCCCGGATCCTGTTTGATCGCCTTCTGTCTGGCAGCAAACGGATAATCATTCTGAATGAACCTTTCGATGCTGTCCTGCAGCAAGGTCTGTTCGTCGGAAAAAGAAAAGTCCATTAAGGTCCCCCAATTCTCATCAATACTGATCGGCACCCAGCGGTTGCCTCAATCAGCGCTTTCAGCTCTATCGCTGTGGCAGTTAATTCGCTCTGGCAGTGCACCTGGCCCAGCGGATCCAAATATCCGGCGGGCAATCGCGTCGCGATCGCCGTACTCACCGCCCCCCGGACCATCAGGCTGAAAATAGTCCGCCAGCCCAAGCATCATCTGCAGCGCGTGATGATGCCCGATCGGGCCCTCATTATCGATCAACAGCGGTTGCGGATTTGGTAGCGCATAATAACCAAGCGAACTGATCACCAGTTCCGCCGATGCTGTTCGAAGCTGCCTGCAGCGACAACTCAGTGCGCTACGCAGACAGGCATCCGAGCCAGCCCGGGCTGCCAGCGCTCTGGCACCCTGCAGATCGATCTGCAGGCTCCGCAGCCGTCTGCAGAAATCAGCATCTTGCGCCAGAGGGCCGTCTTCCCCGGGTAGTTCAGCCGCCAGTTCCTGCAGTTGTGCGAGCAGATCAGCCAATCCTTCCAGAACTTCCGCCGCAACACCTGACTGTGTCTCATCTAACCCGATATTCAACCACCTCTGCGCCGCGCCTGCACTGCCTGCGATCCGGCACCCGGGCCGCTGCAGCCTCCCGGGTTACCACCCATGGCGGTGAGTTTAAGCATCACACCGACTTCATGGCAAAAGCGCGGCAATCGAGGCAACATAACCTGCTTTCGCGGCAGAAGCCCATCGTTCAATCATCGACCCAGGCATATCCATGAGCTACAACACCATCATCTACGACGTTCAGGACCGAATTCTCACGATCACCCTGAACCGACCCGAACGGCTGAATGCATTCAATCGGGAAATGTTAAGCGAGCTGCTCGACGCTTTTGATCGCGCCGACGCAGACGATGAAGTCCGGGCGATCATCGTCACCGGAGCAGGCCGAGGCTTCTGCGCCGGTGCGGATCTGGAGTCCGGTGGCGATACCTTCAACGCGGACGATCGCGGCGATCGTGACAGCGGTCTGCACCCGGATGGCGGCGGTCTGGTGTCGCTGCGCATATACGAACTGAAGAAGCCGATCATTGCAGCAATCAACGGACCAGCAGTCGGCGTCGGGGTCACAATGACTCTGCCCATGGACATCCGAATTGCCTCAGACAATGCCCGCTTCGGCCTGGTGTTCAGTCGTCGCGGCATCGTCCCGGAAGCCTGCTCAAGCTACTTCCTGCCAAGGGTTGTGGGTATCAGTCAGGCTCTCGAGTGGTGCTATAGCGGCAGAGTTTTTCCGGCGGATGAGGCTTTGGCCGGTGGCCTGGTGCGCAGTCTGCACCCACCCGACGACCTGCTGAATGCCGCGCGCAGTATTGCCCGGGATATTGCTGACAATACCTCAGCTGTATCGGTCACGCTGGTGCGCCAGATGATGTGGAAAATGCTTGGCGCCGACCACCCGATGGAAGCACACAAGATAGATTCCCGCGGCGTCTACTACACCGGTCGCTCCGCGGACTCGAAGGAAGGCGTGGAGTCATTTCTTGAAAAACGCCCAGCAGAGTTCCCGGGCAAAGTCTCCGCCGACCTGCCGCCCTACTATCCCTGGTGGGAGGAACGGAAGTTC
>Ga0316191_10002900_pt1 | contig 12550 bp, 11 predicted proteins | sample Eddworburr2cm_MG_FD_204928 | JGI IMG/M metagenome (GOLD analysis project Ga0316191, IMG submission 204928) | Coastal sediment microbial communities from Maine, United States - Eddy worm burrow 2 cm | ecosystem: Environmental > Aquatic > Marine > Coastal > Sediment | place: USA: Maine...
GATGGCGCAAGGTGTCAGGTTCTTCTTTTGCCAAAACACAACACGTGGTTTTATCGGAAATGGGACGTTACCTAGCACTGATGTAATACAAGGTGGTGCTACCGAGCAGCTCATTGATGGTGTCGAATACGTCACCGCCGGCGTGACAGCGATATCAGACCTGCAGGAAGAGGGTTACAGGTACGTCCAACCATGATCAGTGATCAAGGCCATGTCTCCGGGCAAGGCCTTTTTTATAGTCAGGCAACTTGATTAATCAAAAACATGAGGCGATATCAAAATGTCACAAATTATAAAAGTAAAATCTGCTGTTATGCTTGCGGGATTGTGTTGCCTTGCAACCTCAAGCATCGCTCTTGCCGTTAATAACCCGTTTACTGGAAAGGCCAAGGGCAATGACCCTGTCCCGGCTGGTAATTGTGCCGAGTTGCCCGCAGATCGCGCCACTGAATTTCATGGCAATCCATACACCAGTGAACTTAATCTGGCCATGGCCGGCAACCAGTGGGTCGTGTTCAACAAGGTGATGACGGCTTTCAACGAAAGACGTGTCACCAATGGAGATTCCAGTGTGGTGACAGGCGGTCTCGTGAACAAGTCGCGCACACTGGAAGAACTACGTGCACCAGGTAACAACTACTTCATCGAGCTGATACCGCCAGGCCAGGAACGCAACCAGATCAAGAGCGGTTGCATGCTGCTGGGCAACGATGAAGGAGACAGAAACTTTCTGCCATTCAGCATTCAGACAAACTTTGATGTTTTCACCAGCACTAACTACAACCTGATGCGTAACTTGGCTGAGTCTGGCTATGTGAAGGAAGCGATCCCCTATATTCGTAACCAGCTAACATTGATGACAGATGCGGCGAACACTGCAGGGATTGGTGGACCAACCGGCGATGACATTGCTGATGCCACACTGGACTTACTTGATCGAAACATAAGGGTGTCGGAGGTAGATCATATTAATGAGGGTGTACACCGCGGCATAAACGCCATGTACAAGCGCATGGACGAGTGGGTGCGCTTGAATTCACTAACAGATGTTGCCGCCCTCGATGCTGCGCTCGCTCTCGTGAAAACCCCTCAACCCGGATCACCTGCCGAAACACGAACAGCAGAGGAAGGCATTACGACGGAATTCGATCTGTCCAAGAATGACGAATGCTACTATTCAGGTCATGTATCGATACCTGATGGAACTCTGCGTCTGTGTGAGTTTGCCATTCTGAATAAATCCAACACCCACGAGACACGAGTGCATCATGTTGAAACACCTGAGCGTATCCTAGCGGATGAATCTGACGTTGGTCCAGTTTGGGTATCCGAGCTGAAATTCGCCCAAGACGCTGGTGATGCTGTCAGCGGCTCTACCATGCCGGATGAAGTGAATGTTCCGGTTGTCTACTCCGTGGCCTTCTTGGCAACTCAAAGTAATAAGCACCGCAAACTAGCGGAAGAGTTTGTCGAATTCCTACTAGGCGACGCCACGCAGATCTATGTAGATGGCGGCTTCCTGTCGCTTGTAGGCGATGAGCTGGCCGAGCGTTATTCGTTCGATAAGAATGGTGATCTGGTTATTGAAATATTTTCACCATAGAATCCTACCAAAGTAATTCTTAAGAACCCGCTCCCCGGAGCGGGTTTCTTTGTCGAAGAACGTCACGGACATCACTCTAAAATGACATAACTGAGCTGTTTAGGGTATGGCTTGCTCAAATGCCCGATTATATTATGAACCTGCCATTCGTCGGTTGCCCATGTAGGGCAGGAGTTGGCCGAAAGTGTGAGTACAGGCTGCTGAGGATGAACGACCGATCATGCGGCATCTGAGACCTTCCCGAGAAAACCGGGAATGTCGCATTCTGGCCATCGCCATTTACCGATCCCGTCAATAACCGGGATTCATGGGGGCGGGAATGGCAATATCCAGCCCAAACAGGGCATTTAGCGATAACCACAGAGAAAATAAATCTGCCCTCTTTTCTGTTCCAATAAGTCCCCATCGTATCTCTCTGAAATATAAATTATATTTCTGGCTATTACGGAGAGATTCCAATACAGTAGTACTGGCTACAGACATTGTTATTGGCAGTTTTGGTTGTTCCCTCCGTGTGACCCCCTGAATTCCTCGTTTCATTTCCTGTATGCAACACCCCAAGTTATTTAATTGTTAAAGGTATAAAGTGATATGGCTACAGGTACAGTAAAGTGGTTTAACGAATCCAAAGGGTTTGGTTTTATTACTCAGGACGGCGGCGGCGATGACGTATTCGTACATTTCAACGCGATACAAGGTTCGGGTTTCAAAACCCTGAGCGAAGGTCAGTCGGTCACCTATGAGGTAGAAAAAGGACCCAAGGGTCTCCTGGCAGCTAACGTTACCGCCTAAACATTAATCAGGAGATGCGCGCATGAAAACTTACAAGAGATTCCTCGCGGCACTATTTTCGGGGCTATTGCTCATTGGGCTGTCCGCTTGCGAAAAAGGTCCGGCAGAAAAAGCCGGGGAAGCAATCGATGACGCAGCATCTGATGTTGCAGATGCAGCCGAGGATGCAGCGGACACTGCAGAAGAAAAGATGGATAACTAGCAGTATTTAATTATCAGGTTGGGCTGTCGGGCATAAATGCCTGCGGCCCTCTTTATTAGTAGTTAATCGGCGGCCTTCGTTCATTCGTTGGTCACCGTTTTTGTTAGTGCAAAATGTCGTCTTCTGGCCGGTTTCGATACTACATGACCTGCTTATATAAGATTTCGCTATTCGGCAGGAGAAGACTCATATACCACATTCAGTGGTAATTGGTTAGAAATGAACTACATTTATATTTAGTGGCAGGAGGCAACCCATTACCGCCACTCATCAAATAGGAACCTACATGCAGATTATCTGGTATTACAACTGACCAGAGTTCTCATTCACCTTGTAGGCTAACCTATTTATGTACATTTACTTAACGCCGTGACCGGCTAGGGCGATAAGGGTAGTCGGGAGACAGAACGAGGGTATCGCTTGCCCAGTGGCAATTACATTTATAGAGAGGAATACACAGTGCAAAACAAGGAAATAAAATTCAGGGTAATAATTGTTGCGGCCAGCTTACTGCTTGCGCACCAGGCCTGTGCGATGGATATGGGCAACATGATGAATCCATCCAAATGGACGGGCGGTAATAACGGCGGTAATAACAATATGATGAATCCATCCAGGTGGATGGGCGGTAATAATAATGACCGTTATGATGATTATCGTGGTGGTCCTGGCTATGGCTATGGTGGTGGTCCCGGTTATGGTGGTGGTCCCGGCTATGGTGGTGGACCCGGCTATGGTGGTGGACCCGGCTATGGTGGTGATCCAGGCTATGGTGGTGGACCCGGTTATGGTGGTGGCCCCGGCTATGGTGGTGGTCCCGGTTATGGTGGTGATCCAGGCTATGGTGGCGGTCCAGGCTATGGTGGTGGCCCCGGTTATGGTGGTGATCCAGGCTATGGTGGTGGCCCCGGCGGTGGTGGCTATGGCGGTGCTCCTGGTTATGGTGGCGCTCCCGCATACAGTGCACCAGGGACCGAATCCAATGAAGCAGAAATCAAGCAATTGAAAGAACGCCTCAGGCAACTCGAAGGTGACGCGAGGTAGCGTTTATACTGTATTAGCAGCGGCTCCTTCGGGGGCCGTTTCTCGTTGTGCTGTAGGTCCGTAGTTGGCGTGCGCCGTGCAAAGGCGGCGTTTCTCAGTGGGTGCGAATCCCACCCGGCGATTTTGCTCCAGCCGGAAGCAATCGGAGCAGTCATGCCGCACTGGCAGTCGCGGTAAGCATATCCAAATTAGCTGCTGCAGCGGTAATACTGCGGTACTCAGCCACTTTGAGGACGACTTGAAGGTCTTCTAAAAGCACATTGTCAAATATTATTTGATAATGTTTCTACTATTATGCTGTTTAATGAAAGGTAATCAAGGTCTAGTATTTCACCCGGTGAATCGCCGGAATTGTTCCCGACAAATTCCGGCATACACCCCATCCCTGGGGATAATCAACTGGAGAAATACCATGAAAGCTGTTGGCTATAGCAAATCGCTGCCTATCAATGATCCTGAGTCTTTAACCGACATCGAGCTGCCTCAGCCTGTTGCAACCGGGCACGACTTACTCATTAAGGTTAAGGCGATTGCTGTTAATCCGGTGGATTACAAAATTCGCCAGAATGTCTCACCCACCGAAGGCGACTACAGAGTGCTTGGCTGGGATGCCGTGGGTGAGGTTGTCGCAACAGGAGAGGCGGCTACGCAATTCAAGTTGGGTGATGTGGTTTTTTATGCCGGCGATCTCAACCGCCAGGGCAGCAATGCCGAATTTCAGCTGGTTGACGAACGTCTTGTCGGCACCAAACCCAAAAGCCTGTCTGACGCTGAAGCCGCCGCGCTACCACTGACAACAATCACAGCCTGGGAACTGCTGTTTGAGCATCTGTCTATACAACAGCAATCCCCGGATTCAACAGAGAAATCCGATGAAGTGATTTTGGTTGTCGGTGCAGCAGGTGGTGTTGGCTCTATTTTTCTGCAGCTGGCCAAAGCCATCACGGGCGCCACTATTATCGCCACTGCATCACGCGAAAGCTCGCAAGCCTGGGTAAAGAAGCTCGGGGCGCATCATGTTGTTGATCATACCAAACCACTTCAACCTCAGATCGAGGCCCTGGGTATCGGTCAGGTGACGCATGTTGCAAGCCTGAACAGTACCGATTCCTACTTCGAGAGCTATACGGAGCTGCTGGCGCCTTTTGGCAAGATTGCCATGATTGATGACCCTAAATCCCTGGATGTGATGAAGCTAAAGCCAAAGAGCCAGTCGTTACACATAGAGTTTATGTTTGCACGCTCCATGTTCAAGGCGGCTGATATGAATGAGCAGAGTCGCTTGCTGAACCGCGTATCGGATTTAGTTGACCAGGGCTATATCCAAACCACCGTTGGTAAAAACCTCGGCACTATCAATGCCGATAACCTGAAGGCAGCGCACGAGGAATTGGAATCTGGTAAATCAATCGGAAAGATTGTCTTGCAAGGGTTTTAAACGAACTGAATTTAACTCATAGAGGAAACGAACATGACTAAATTAACTCTCGCCGCTAATATCATCCGCCGCTAATATCATCGCCAAAGATGACAAAATTGATCTGGTAAAGACTGAGCTTGAAAAGCTGATCGATATCACCCGTGCTGAAGAGGGCTGCCTGCAATACGATTTGCATCAGGACAGCGAAAATCCAGTCCACTTTATGTTTTACGAGAACCGGGAATCCCGTTAGTTGTGGCAGGCGCATATGAGTGCGCAGCACCTCCAGGGCCGCGACCACCACGATTCCGCCAGCGATCAGAACATGCTTCAGTTTGTGCCTGGCAATCCTGCCGATGATCAGACCGGCTAGAAAGCTCCCCGCTAGCGACATAACCGCTGGTGCATAGGGTTTAACAGCCGTCAGCAGTGATCCCTTCTCCGGCTCGGCGAGCGACAGTCCGCTCGCAGCGGGAAAGGTGGCTGCTGACAACAGAACGGGTTTTGAGGCGATAAAACCAGCGAGCTTTTCACGGGCATCCTCGTCTTCGTCATGCTTTCTTGATTGACGTAATTTTTGAACTTCCATCTGCCCTCCACCTCCAGTATGAGTGCCTTACACTTCGCTGAGGCCACTATCGCGGTGGGAAATGGCAGAGTGTCAGAAACTCTGCGTCTTCTCCTGCCCGGTTCTTCTAAGTAAGCTCGCGACACCGGCGAAGACCGAGTAGCTGACTGCTTAATCAGTGTTGCAGAAATCCGGGTGCAAGGTTAGCAGATAGTTTTCAGCGAGGTAGGCGAGAGTTGCAGGATCCAGGGGGTATTCTTCCCGCATGTGTGTAAGAATCTCCGCGCCACGGGCATTTTCAAACCGAAAGTAAGGCCATTCGGCATAGACCGTTTCGTTCTGGAAAACATCTGCCAGTGCCTCACGATCCGCCAGCGGGCAACGTACAGCGAGTGAATCGAGCATTTCGATATAGAGGTAGGCGATGACATAATCGCTATACCACTCCCACGGTCCGCTAAGAGAATAATCACCCAGGATGTTGAGTTCGGTGATACGTTCATCGGCCAGATAATGTTCCGGGCCGACCTCATCATAGATTGCAGTCAGCCATACCTCCCAGTCCTGAACCGACTCCTCCAGATAAAGGTGTTCATACGGTTCGAGTATCACATAATGTGGCCTAAACAGGGTGAACTCGGTTTCGGGTTCCAATTCCATGCTGACCGAAGTCCATCCGTATCGAGCGGCCAGCTCAAGAAAACGGGGTGCGGCAAAATAGTTGCGGCGCATGATTTCATCCTGCCGCTGTGCATCGTAGTCGTAGGCGAACTGGATGTTGTGCGCAATTTCATGTGCCAGAAATCCGAGCTGTATGACTGGCACAGCATCAATGCCACGACGGTAAATCTCAAGTGTCTGCGAGGCCGCCATCACCTGAGCAAAGTCTGACGCACCTGCTTCATCCTCCGGGTAGAGTAGTGAGGATTCCTCGGTTGCAATGATGCGTAGTGTTGGCAGGGTACCATTCCCATCAAAGATCTGTTGATAGACGCGGGTGACGACATCGTTTACCGAGCGTGCCAATTCCGGGGTAAATTCCGCCGATCGTTCCAGCAGAAGGATGCTGTGATTGTCAAAGAGTTCACGCTGGATACGCGCCATCTCCGCAGGTTTCCCTTGCCGGGCCCAGTCAGCCTTGGGCGGGATACTCACGGGTGCCTGTTTGCCCACAGCGCGATCAAAGGGGGCGGTATCCAGCACGTTTTCTACACCATCTCCATCGAGATCCGTGTCCCCCTCGAGGAACCTGCCATAGTAATCACTGATCCAAAAGTCATTGAGCCCGTCTGCATCGATATCTCGTGTGGCGTAGACCCACAGTTCCGGATCATCGGGATACAGTTCCTCGAGGAGTGAACGTTCCCAGGGATTTGCACTCCGGACCTTTTTCCGGACTTCATTGATTTCTTCGGTCGTAGGCGGGGGCGGCAGTGAATTGCCTTTATAGAACACGCTGGCGAGTGACTGCCTTTGTTGTTGCGCATACCCGTTTTGCTCGTGGTGAGCAGGAGACACGCACCCGGACAATAGCGTGAATATTATCCAGTGTAGTGACAGAAGCTGAATGATTGTTCGGAAATTTGTCAGCATTGCGTAGTACCGTACTCAGAAAATCAGATATCGGGACGCTGTCATTTTCGCGTACCGCTGTCTCTGCGTATAGATCCGGCAACCGGCAACCGGCAATTGCAGGCTTGATTATGACGCTACTCCGCCGATTCAAGGGAGTTTGTCAGCAAGCCAGGAGATCCTACGCACTTTTGAGAAGTTGGATTCCGGCAGGGGAGTTTGTACCGGCCGGGAGTTCACAGTGCTGTCCATTATTTGCAGGTGTTCGGTAACATTATGAATATACGGAAAGTTATGACCTGAGTGTAACGTTACATTTCAGAAGTGTCACACCTTTTCACCCCGGGCCACCTGTTTTTCCAAAGCTTTTTGTACTAAAAGACCTGTTAACTTCTATCGAACTTGCGGAAGTGACATGCTCGAATGCAAACAGGCATTCCACGCATTCTGAAAGAAGTCCTACATGATCAAAATAAAAAGCTGGAGTGCCTGGATTGTTAATCGAACCTTCGTTAGGAGGGAACAAATGTCGGGATTGAAGCGGCTGCGCCGCCTTGTGAGCAGTCCGCGATGTGCAAGTGCGAGTGGATTGAGGCAGTCATATATTACCTATTGCGTTAGTCGCGAGAGGAGTCATGTGGAAGAAAAGCCACATTTTTATAACACTAAATCAAGGAGTATAACGATGCGCAAAAAACTAAAGAGCACAGGCATTAGCGGCTTTTCCATAGGAGCTGTCGTTGGCTTTTGTCTGGCAGTGGCGGAAGTGGCCTTTATATCGACCGCGCATGCTATGGAGACACCAGCGGTCTCCCCCACGCTCGCCTGGGAACGGGACACCTATTACCTGAACAGTGAGGATCTGGCCAAGGATGAAATGCGCTTGATCGCATGCAGGAGATGCTCACCTGGGACCTCGCCGGACGCGCCGGTAACGTTGATTTCCGCGGCTACCGGATGGATGTCACCGAATTCGACTACAAGGGCGAGAACCAGGTCGTCTACGAGGAAAACGGGGTGACGATCCGTTCTTTCCCGGCCAATCATGCCATCGACGGCTCGGTGAGCTACAGCCTGAATGGAACGGGCTGAAATTTGTCTTCAGCTCCGATACCTATCCGAATACCTGGTTTGACAAACACGCCAGGGACGCGGATCTTCTCATCCACGAATGCTTTATCGCGGTACCCGATCTGGTCAACAAGATGAAGTTCTCGCCGGAATCGGCGCTGCTGGTGGGTACGCAGGTGCATACTGCGCCCGAGGCCTTCGGCAAGGTGATGAGTGAGGTCAAGCCACAGATGGCGGTGGCTTATCACTTCTTCAAGGACTTCGATACGACGCCGTCGGTCTACGAGCGCATCCGCAAGACCTATGACGGCCCGCTCAGTCTTGCCGCGGACTACATGGTCTGGAATGTCACCAGGGACGACATCAAGGTACGTCTGGCCGCGGTCGACCACCACACCTGGGCGCCACCGCTGGCTGCTCCCGCTGAACCGCCGACCCTGGAGGACCGCAAGCCTTTCGAGGAAAAGCTCGGCGTATCGCTCGAGTTCAGTGAATTCACGAACTCCGGTTTCTGGGATGTCGACGACATACTGCGCCCGATCTTTGAGGAAGTCAGCAAGGCGCAGGGTCGCGAGTTTCCGTATCCAGAAAAATAGAAAGGATACTGTCCGATCCAGGTGTCTGGGCGAAAAGCTGCCGGCATAACTATATATGTACCAGGCTAGCTTCCTCATTCCAGGCTTTGATATTGCGGCCAGTCCGTATCCCGGCGTGGCTGGCGGAAAACACACTGCCCGACGGCATCCGCTACTACAGCCTGTCCACGTTTCCGGATCCCGACCGGATTTCATCCATCCTCAGTGGCAGCTACAACAAGTTCGGCAAGGTGGATGCACGTAACGACAGCCAGGTGATTTTCTACGATCAGTTTATCCCGGGCAGTACGCTGGTTGGCTACCTCAATGCCGACCACTGGGCACTGGCTGTTCCGGTTGCGCGTAGTCACAGCACCATTGGTTCCCTGTTTGTCGACAAAAATGATTACCCGCGGGAGGCGCTTTATGAGTCATTGATGCGATTTATCGAGGAAGACCTGCAAGGAGCCGGTATCTGACTTGCTACAATAGGTGCGAATATTTTTACATTATTACAGTTACAATTGTAAGGGTGTCGGCTCGGGAGATGAAATTATGCTCTCCGATTAATGGTGTCCGGAACGCGGAAGGCGAATGACATGATGACTACGGAGGAAAAAAAGGCCGGTGAATTCCTGCTGGCGCATGGCGGTCCGTTCTATGAACTGCAACGTCTGCTGGGCCTGCTGCGCGAGGATGCCTTCAACGCCGCACCCAGGGCGCTGCTGTTTGTGGCGATAGCCTGGGGTGTTCCGCTGGTGCTCAGCATTGTAGCCGGCAGTGCCTTTGGGTCCGTCTCCGACGGTCCCTACCTGTACGATCTGGTCGTCTGGTCACGATTTTTTGTCGCCGTCGGCCTGTTCCTGCTGATGGAGAAGATGGTAGAGGAGCAGCTGCACACCTGCCTGCTCCAGTTTGTACAGGCGCCGTTGCTGGCACCTGGTTCACTCGTTGCAATGGCGGCTGCCGTCACGCGCGCCCTCAGGCGCCGCGACTCCAGAACTGCGGAAGTTGTCTGTCTCGCGATTGCTCTGCTCGGATCAATGGCAACTTACTTCAGGGTGCTCGATTCAGAAACTACCAACTGGGCCGTGCAAGTTGCAACAACTGGTAACAGCCTTGCGCTTGCTGGCTGGTGGGCCGTCTTTGTCAGCAATACAATCTTCATATTTCTGTTGATGCGCTGGCTGTGGCGGTTATGTGTCTGGGGGCTGTTGTTACGCGACCTGGCCGGGCTGGATCTGCGCCTGGTGGCCACGCATCCGGATGGTCATGGCGGTCTTGCCTTCCTCGGTCAATATCCGAATGCCTATGCCATGTTCGTGTTCGCGGTTAGCTGTGTCCTGGGTGCTGTTGTGGCAAATGAACTCATGAATGCGACACTCACGGCAACAACCTATGGGATGCTCATGACAGGCTGGCTGGTGGTGATAATGGTGCTGTTTGCAATCCCGCTGCTGGCATTCAACAAGCCGTTGGGCAGGTTGAAGGAGAAGACATTGCTCGCATACAGCACAAGTTCCACCCGTCATTACCGCGCGTCTGAGCGCGAACTGCTGGGCAGGAACATGGCTGCAAGCGAAGACAGTGCTGAGGAAACAACCACGGACATCCCCGATCCCGTCAAGGCGTACACGGCAGCCCGGAAGCTGTCAGGCATGATTGTGAGTCGGACGGCATTATTGCCACTATCTCTTGCGGCATTGCTGCCACTGGTGGCTGCCGGTGCCACGCAACTGCCACTCAAGGAAGTACTGAAGGTGATGAAAGGCCTGCTGTTAATATAGCTTTTATGGTGTTCTGCACGAATCCTCAAGCGTGTCTGGACTGCAAGTGCGCGCTGTTTCCTGTGTCTATTTGATCAGTATTGGTCTGGATTGCAGACGGCTTGCATCAACCTGATGCCGATCTAAAACTGGCATCTCTGAATGACCGGTATCAGGTTACGGTAAACAGAAAACAGTTGTTCATGAGTGAACAATGACATTCTTGGGTATGGGCTTGTAACTAGAAATGATGCAAAGGATAGTATGCAGATGAAACTCCGGACATTACTGTTCATCTCCCTGTTCAGCGCCAGTCTGCTGCCGTTCGCGGCGCTTGCTGACTGGATCAATCTGACCGGGGCCGAGACCTCACCCAATATCGCGGAGATCTATGTCATGGACGATCATGTCAGGGTCGTCCTTGAGGTCTATGTCGATAACCTCGAGGCCTTCGAGGACCTGGTCCCGGATGACTGGGTCAGTGAGCTGGACGTCGAGCGCCCTGACAAGGCAGCCCGTCTGCGGCATTTCTCCGCGGAAGTCCTTCAGGTCGTTACACCCGATGGCGAGCAGTTGCCGGCGCAACTGGAGCTTGTCGAACCGCGCCAGCGTGTCGATCGCAAGTCACCCTTTGCCGGCATGATCAATCCCTATACCCGCCAGCGAGTACCAGAGGCACCTGCCGACAAGCGCGTGCTCTATGCCGAGATCGTCTACCCGTTTACCGGTAAGCCAGCCTCGTTGACGTTTATCCCGCCACAGGATGAAGAGGGCAGGGCACAGGTTTCAATCGGCTTCATCACCTTCCACAAGTCTGTCCCGGTCATCGACTTTCGTTACCTCGGCGCGGCCGCGAAACTGAACCTCGACTGGGCTGACCCCTGGTATACGAAATTCGATAATCCCAATCTCAAGCGTCACCACAAGTCGGCATTGATGTCGTTCCTTTACGTCGAGGATTTCGAGGTACGTCATGAGGTGCTGACCCGGGTCAAGGACATGGCCAACTGGATGGACCTTGACCTGCGTGGTGATGAGTATATCGAAGTAGACGAGCTGGACAAGCTAAAACAGCGCATCGGTGAGTTCCTGCTGACGCGAAACCAGGTGCTGATCGATGGTAAAGCGGTCAAGCCTATTCTGGACCGGATTACCTATGTCAAGGTTGGTATCGGGGGCATCCAGTTGCTTGAGCAACCCGAACGCATGGACATCGCCACGGCCATTGTCGGTGTCATCATTACCTATCTGACTGACGGTCTGCCGCAACAGGTCACTGTTGACTGGGATTTGTTCACAGATCAGATCCAGAAGGTGCCGGCAACCGCGACAGATCCGGCCGGACCACTGCCGACCTTTCTGACACCCGAGGATAATGTGCACACATGGAACAACTTCCTGAAGAGTTACACGCCACCCACGGTAGCCAATGTCAGTGTCTATGAAACCGTTAGCAAGCTGCAATTGCCCGTGCCCAGTCTGTTGTGCCTCACCGCGCTGTTACTCACCGCTATTTGGGCATGGCGTCGCTACCGTAGCAGCGGCCCTGTGCTGATACCGCTTGTGAGCGGGCTGCTGTTGCTGACAGCGGTGGTACTGCTTTATCCCTATGGCCGCTTTGAGGTGATGCGTCCGGCCGCCATGCTTAAAAGTCTTGATCAGCAGGAAGCGCAGACCATTCTCAACAGCCTGCTGAAGAATGTCTATCGTGCGTTCGATTTTCGTGAAGAGTCGGATGTCTATGACAAGCTGGCCATCAGCGTGCAGGGTGAGCTGCTGACGGATATCTACCTGCAGAACCGCAAGTCGTTTGCTATTCAGAAAGCCGGTGGTGCGCAGGCGCGGGTCAACGACGTCGAGGTATTGTCGGCGACCGCCGAAGCTGCCGCAGACAAGTCAAAGGCCTTTGTGCTCGATGCGACGTGGACGGCGCAGGG
>Ga0316191_10002905_pt1 | contig 12541 bp, 13 predicted proteins | sample Eddworburr2cm_MG_FD_204928 | JGI IMG/M metagenome (GOLD analysis project Ga0316191, IMG submission 204928) | Coastal sediment microbial communities from Maine, United States - Eddy worm burrow 2 cm | ecosystem: Environmental > Aquatic > Marine > Coastal > Sediment | place: USA: Maine...
AGATAGTCGTCGCATGCTAATTCTCTGTGCCGTTGGCGGAATGGTTTGTCCGGCTGTGATCTATTCTTTTTTTAACTGGTCACTTGATTCACAGATGGGATGGGGTATCCCAATGGCTACCGATACCGCATTTGCGCTGGGTGTGCTCACTATAGTGAGAAAACGCATACCTGTTAGTCTGTTGGCATTCATAGTGGGTCTCGCTATCGTCGACGATGTCGGTGCGATTCTGGTCATTGCAATATTTTATACTCAGGATATATCACTACTATATTTGGCCAGTGCATTTGCGCTTATCACGTTCCTGGCAGTAGCCAACTACGCGGGCGTGCGCCAGCCTCTTTTCTATATTCTTGTAGGACTTGCAGCCTGGTGGATGATGCTCAAGTCCGGCGTTCACCCCACATTTGCCGGTGTCGCGATAGCCTTGACGGCACCTGCAAGACCAAAGTTATCGTCAGGAAAGCTGCTTGATAAGGCAAAAACAATAATCAATTCAATGCAAAAAAAGACCAGACCCGTCGATGTTCTCGGCAGACGGCTAGATCATGAACAGGTTTTAGAAGTGCGAGATTTTGCAGAACGCGCCAGCACGCCTCTACGGCGCTGGGAAGATTCGTTGGACTTACCGGTTGCATTATTTATCTTACCCTTGTTTGCTTTGACTAATGCCGGTATACCTTTTGACTTAAGCTCACTTACTGAAAGTCTTCAGCATCCAACTGGTCTAGGAATAATTACAGGACTTGTTTTAGGGAAATTTATCGGTATTTCTGGTGCATGCTGGATTGGTCTGCGTTTTAAAATTGGACGACTACCTGATGGCGTTAATCTTCAGCACGTAATCGGTGCTTCACTTATAGCTGGTATAGGTTTTACTATGTCAACGTTTATAGCTACGCTTGGTTTTGACGCGCAACCAGAGCATCTGCATATTGCAAAAACGTCAATCATGATCGCTTCAATTCTTTCTGCGTTTATGGGTGTATTGTATATTTTTGTTATTTCTATAAGAAATAATAACAAACCACTTAATAGGACGCCAAAAAGTAGCGCGAATTAGCTCAATCTTGATTCGGCACCATACTTCTGCCATCTACTTTCCGATACTTCAGCTAACGGAATTGTAAATCTGGAATATAAGACTATTATAAGATGGTATTAGCTATCCACGAATATCAGGACGGCTGCAGTTGCGACTATTTTAATATGGAGAGAAAATTATGAAGATGTATAAAGGGATTGTGGCGGCCATGCTCGCAGGACTGATGTTTACTGGGCTGTCTGCCTGCGAGAAGGAGGGTCCTGCTGAGAAGGCAGGAAAGGCCATCGATGACGCAGCTTCCGATGTCGCCGATGAGGCAAACGACACGATGGAAGCTATTAAAGAGAAGGCGGAGGAGTGATGGCCTCCCTTTTCAACAGAAATACCGGAAAGGTAGATCGCATCATTCGAGTCATTGTGGGCGCGTTGCTGGTTGGCAACGTATTCATCGGCCTGCAAACAGTCGTTGGTTGGATTGGCTTAATCCTTATCGTGACAGGTTTGTTTGGCACCTGTCCCGTCTATACTCTTCTTGGAATCAATACCAAGACATTGGGAGAGAAGGTCGGCTTAAAGTAGAAATAAATAGGGATTACACCTGCGGGAGCCAGTGCTTTTTTTTAACAAATGGAGTGAAACTAATGGATATACAAGCATTGATTATATTTTTAGCTATTGGTGCTGTAGCTGGCTGGTTAGCCGGTACTTTGATGAAAGGTGGCGGTTTTGGTCTGCTCGGTAATATTATCGTCGGTATTGTTGGCGCAGTACTTGGTGGGTTTGTATTTGGCTTACTTGGTATTTCAGCGGGAGGATTAATAGGTGCAATAGTTACAGCAACTGTTGGGGCTGCGCTACTACTATTCCTTATTGGTCTAATCAAGAAAGCATAATAGGAAGATGCAGAAACTATGTCCGATCGACAATTATGATTCCGGTTCGCGCAGAGGGAGCGTGCGGTGTCAAAAAACACGGGATGACGTTCGCTGATGCAGGGGTTATCCTTCGGTTGGCGTGCCTTGCGCAGCTGGCAAAGATGGCAGACGCGAGGCGGTTGCCCTTAGCACGAGCATCAGAGAGGACATGATCATGCTGGTAACTTTTTCCTGCAATGCTTACGCGAACATAACCATGTTCGGCGACGTTGCAGTTCGCCTGCTTGAATTGATGGGGCACAGCGGCACGGTGCCCGGCGCCCTGCTTGCAGAAGATGTCCCGGCTGCGCTGGCGCGTCTGGAGGCTGCGGTCGCGGCAAACGAACAGTTGCCTGAACCGGAAGAGTCCGCGCAATCAGAGGACGATGAACCTACCGTAAGTCTGTCGCACCGCGCCTTGCCAGTGATCGAATTGCTCAAGGCGGCAGCAAAGGCAAAATGCGACGTGATGTGGGACAAGAACAACTAACCCAGCAGCTGCGTGTGACAGTCATGCCAATTCCCGGCCACCGAAAGATAGAAGGACAATGATATGAGTGACAAAGAGGTTTACCTGCAGAAGATGCGGGCTCAGCTGGATGAGTGGAAGGCAGACATGCATAAGCTAAAAGCCAAGGCGTCAAGTGCCAGTGCAGACGTTCGGCTGGAAAGGAACAGGCAGATCGAGGTGCTTGAGAGCAAGATCGAAGAAGGCAAGACGAAGCTCTCGGAGCTTTCCATAGCTGGCGAAGACGCCTGGGAGTCGCTCAAGGAGGGTGTCGAATCTGCCTGGGATTCGCTGAAGTCAGCGGTTAGTGACGCTGCCGTGAAATTCAAGGACTAACCGACGGCTGAGAACTGCCTGCAGCTGGGTTTGCGAAGATAAATACTGAGAACAAGAGACAGCCCTTCGGGGCCGTTTCTCATTTGGTAATTGGAATTATACGGCCTCTTTTTAGGAGGTTTGGGTGAGTCTTTCCCGAAGGCTCATCAAGGTAGTCCAGTTTGAATGAGTCGGTACATTGAACGGCAGCCAACGAGCTGCCTTTTTTTTACGTCAATGACAGTTTTCAGGAAGAGTTGTCGTCCAGGCTGAATGAAGTGAAGGGCAATTTATGGCGTGCGACGTGCAAAGGCGGCGTTTCTCAGTGGGTGCGAATCCCACCCGGCGATTTTGCTTCAGCCGGAAGCAATCGGAGCAGTCATGGAGGCAACGAAGTGGCTGAAGCCTTCGGTGTAGAGGGTCACTAGGTGACTTGGCGTGTGTGCAGGCCGTAACGTGAGTAAACGCTGAGCAATCCTCGAAAAGGACGTTGCACAGGCCGACTTGTCCGCCAATGCGGGGAAGGCTGATACTGAAAGTGGCAAAGCACGGGAGATTGGGGCAACCCCAGGAACTCCTGTAATGTGTGCGGGCGCTGCGGAAGGCACCACATGCTGAAGCGAAGGAAGACCCGGATTGCGATCCGGGAAGCGAATGACTACCCGGGTGGTGTCATTGGCGGTTATGTGCAGAACGCTCGGTTGATATGCACCGGGATAACACGGTCCCGTGTGAGGGTCAGGTGAACTGCGTATGACCTTTCGTGTGCGAAGGCATGCTGTCTTGTCCGAGAGCCGGATGCGGGAAATCTGCAAGCCGTTAACTTAATCTGTTGATACCTTTCTGGTCGGCAGTCTTCGATTCAAAAGTGACCTTCACTGATTTCTAAAGCAAAGTACAAAATAAACCGTTAGGCACTATAACATGACACTATCTTGTTGAAAGTTATGGAGGCGAAAAGGTATATTTTTCCTAAAAGGCATAAACCTATTTTTGCTTTTAGGTAAACTGCTTGTAGTTATGTTTCACGGCATGAGTCGACCACAAAGACGACATCCAGCCTTCAATCTCTGTGACGCACCAGTGTACGTAGATTCCACAATATGGAAATTATTTTTTAACTTTTCTAAAATATTTGCTAACCAGTCAAATACAAAGAAAAGTGGCGAAACTAATAACTGAATTTACGGGAGAATTATCATAAGGGAACACTATGAAGTATTTAGGAATATTTATTGTGAGCATCTTTTTTTGGTCCACGTCACAGGCCAAGCACAACAGCGACCATCCCTTGACTGCTGATGACTGGAAGGAGGTTATGGACAAAGTGGTTCTTCTGGAAAGCTCTGGCCTTATGCCGACGTTGCTTCCAGTTATTATGAGAAATCAGGACACGCTCGAACTGACTGATGAACAAATCAATGCATTCCGCGCATGGCGAAAAAAGAACTATACGCACATGGTTAATGTCATGAATGAAATCATCGAGAAGAGTTTTCAGTTCCGCGTTGCAGCATTATCACCCGACATAACCAGTGACCACCTCTATGTGCTTCAGTCAGAGATTCAAGACTTGCAGCGTCAGTTATTGAAAATAAAGCTATCCTGCCGGGAACTTGTCACGACATCCTTCACAGATGAGCAATGGGTGAACTTTGCATTTGTTGTCGCTGATAATCCCAAGCTTGCAAGTCTTTTGTCTCAGGTAGTTTCTCCTCATTCAGAACACATTCACTAATCAATTTTAAAAGATAACCAGGAAGGAAAAAAATGAACACTGTGAGATTATCTCTGCTATTTTTATGCATGATGGCACTTACAAACATCTCATTCGCAGGACAGGGTGATGACGGAGAAAAGGAAGAACCTGAGTGTGACTATATTTCAGTGGTAGAAGCCTTGTAGTATTTTCTTCGTTCAATTGAGTAGATCGGCGGCCTTAGTGTCGCTTTTTTTTGCATAAAAGAACCCGCCACAAGAGAATCACAACAAAGAGTCATAGAGGAATACCGAGATAAAGTGTATTTAGAGTGTGTTAATGTTTATAAAATTAACCCACCCGGATGGGTTGCCATGTCCGTTGATAAAACCAGATGTACCTGCGAGCTGATGTCTTCGATTCAGGCATTGGTCAGGTATAGCGACTGAATTATCTTAATGATATTCAAGAAGGAACAGAGCCGGGGAAGAGTCTAGCTAGAACTGGACAACCATGCCCCGCACTGTCACCATGGCGCGAATATAAACGTGTAGCCCGTACTTCGTCGGTCGACTGGATTATATATTCTGAATTAAGAACAGAGAAGTAGCAGAGCAAACATTGAGACGGCAATAAATAATGTATCCGACCGCACCACAGCCAGTAATATGAATGTGCTGATTCCCGGACTGAATGCTGAAGTCAGCAGGCTGGCCGTTAGTACGTCTGCTATTGATTGTCCCTGATGGCCGGTTGAACACCAGGCTATTTCAAACTATCACGGATGAATATAGTGGCCTTCTCTTCCATCTCACGCTGGTTGACCTGTCGGCACTCCGGCTTCGCGAAAGTTCCCTCTGGGATCTGCGAGGGATCCAGGCGCTCAAATGCGGTGACCTCCATGGTCTCGGTCTTGACCGACACCTTGCTGGATTGCAGGTTGGTGAGACGCACGACGTTCTTGTGCTTCAGGACCACCCCGGTAACTTCAGCGTCCCAGGTTGCCGACATGGCATCCAAGTACTCGAACCCGGTCCGACCCATCGTCTCAACCCAGCGGCGCTCCATTGCCGGTAGCTCCAGCACCGAGGTCATCCAGACGTCGTCGGTCTGCTCCACCGAGTATTCGAACTTCATGATCAACACGCGACCCTTCGCGCCGTATTTCGTGTTCAAGCGCAGGTGGGTAGTTGGAAAGCCGTGCATTTCAGGACCCGGCTCCTCAAGGGTCTTCTCAACCCGGGCCTCCGGAAGCTTGGCGTTGATAAAGTGGCTGCCCTTCTCCAGGAGCGCGCCTACTGTCCCAAAGAATTCCTCCAGGCTCCAGTTTCCGCAGACGGCCTGACCCCCATCGCTCCATGTGAAGGTCTTGCCACCGTCCAGAGTCAGCATATAGCCGCTGTTCCCGGGTTTGCTGCCGTCGGGCGCGAGGAAGTCGATGCGGCCCTGATCACCGTCCATTGTGACTTGCTCCAACAACCGCTCGGTCTTGACCTTAGTGCCTTCACGCTGGATATCGACGGCGATGATGTAGCGCAGAGCTGCCTCCGAAGGCACAGCAAGGATCAGACAAAACACTGCCCCGAAGCACGAACCGATTTTCTTGTTCACAAGTATCGTACCCTCATCTGTGCCAGGCGGTGCCGGAATGATAGTCTTCGCACATCGAACCGGCAAGGCAGAGCATAAGTAATCGTTGCAACGGAAGTCCATCTGAATCCGGTGAATGACCGGCTAACCAGTGCCCAGGATTAATATTATCAGCTCAAAATCAATGCAAAATTGAAAGATGTTACCAGCCTCGATTCGGATATCAATCCATGGGTTGTTATGTTGGGTGTAGGCAAGAAGTTCTGATATCGGAGAGCTGACAGATCCGGTGTTTTATATCCGCCAGGGAACGGAGAGTTTCGGGTTGTTTCCTGATCTTCGCCGGAAATACCTGAGTAAATTACTCGGATGACCGGTGTCGCCCACCTACCGGACATTAAGAATTTATGCTTGTAGGAAGGTACTAAAAGCAGTCGTTTCCGGGCCAGGCTCTGGACGGAGTCCTCCGACCCATCTCGGTCGTTTAGCGCTTGGAGATATACCGCTTGTGCAGGTGTGAGGGAGATGGTATCTACAGACACCAGGCACCGGCAGAATCACTGGACATAAATATATTCGAGTCTAACAGGGCCATCCTTTCCAGCCCTGTGACAGGCCCACATTAAAACCAGGCGTGGGAGAAGGTAGGCGAGCGCATACTATCGCCACGGTGTAAGTGTCGCCCTGGTGCTCGACTATACGCATGGTGGGAATATGACGCCCCTCGCGAATCCACTGGTACATGGCCAGGTACTCATTGGGATGGCAAGCTATTCGCACCCCGCAAACGTTCAAACGATACAGGTACACCAGCCTGTGAAAAGCTGTCGTTTGTGCCAGGATATAAATTCGGTATTCCGACTGATTGGGTGTTTCCGGATCTTGTGAAGTGGTATCCCGACAAGGATTCGAAGCTAATCGACCCCGATGCCCCGCCAGTATTCGAGGACCAGGCCAGGTATTTAGACCGCTATCAGCTCTTGACCGACGACGCGCAAGAATTGTTGCCCGCTGACGCGTTTGACCCAGTCGTTTATTTCCCGGATTAGTTGAGAGGCATGTGTTTTGGAGCATGAAAGCTCGCTTCGGCGATAATTCTTCCGATAAATTGCACTGGTAACAATTATGTCCAATTCTGGGAAGGGGCACTATTGTTCGGAGGTACTAACTTGCTGGTATTTTTGATTTGAACTTGGGCAGCACGCGAATCATTTTTTGTTGCGCATCGGTCGTCATTGCCGAGGTGCTGGGGGATGCCCGAAAAACACCAGCAAGCGGTATATCATTAAGCGCTAAACGACCGGAGTGGGTCGGAAGTCGCCGTTTAGCGTTTTCTTATATTAGCCTCGACTAAAGGACCGGAACCGACCCTTTCCGGTCATCCAGTGCAAGTTGCTGTATGTCCTAAACGTTCTCAGACTTTCCCGTTCAGGCGGCCATCGGTTGTCACCGTACCCTACTCGGACATTCAAAGCAGGCGTCAAAGCGGTAGACATTTTTCTGGCAATAGTGACTCCGTATCTCAGCGTATACTCGCGTATGGAACAGCAATAACGATAAAGGCAGATCGTCATGAAAGAGGAAATCATAAGATTATGTCGGACATTACAGGCCGTTAGCCCACTTGTGGGCAATGCTTTGAAAAGTGGCCAACTTCTTAATCCTCAGGCTGAGCTTACCGAACCAGACCCAGACGTATTGTGTGAATATGATGTAAAGATTCCTATGAGCGAAGGGTTTTCGGTGACAGCAAACATCTTCCGTTCAAAAAAGGTGGCCGACAAGGGCGAAAAAGTGCCGGTAGTGATGTGTGCCCATCCTTATAACAATCACCTCACGCCTGCGCTTAAAAAAACACCATTGGGAGGGCCGCCTCAACAATATCGTCTGATCCCACAGGCCGGAGGAAAACCGGTTTTTTCCAAACTGACAAGCTGGGAATCACCTGACCCCAATTTTTGGATCCCTGCGGGTTATGCCCTCGTCAATATGAATTTACCGGGTTACGCGAATAGTGAAGGCCCACCCACCGCATTTTCTGAGCATCAGGGTAAATGTTACTACGAGGCCATTGAGTGGGTAGCAAAACAACCTTGGTGTAGCGGTAAGGTGGGGCTCAATGGCGTTAGCTTCCTGGCCATTTCTCAATACTACGTGGCGGCTTGCCAGGCCTATGGGGGACCACCACCTTCCCTGTGCTGTATTTCTCCATGGGAAGGGCTTACGGATCCATATCGCGACATATTTGCCTTTGGCGGGTTATCGGACGTTGGTTTCCCCACCTTTTGGTGGGCTACGGAAGTAAAGCCAAGCATTAACGGCACCGAAGAGGACTTTGTGAAATCCGATGGGAGTATCCCGACGGACTACTTAAAGAACCACCCATTTTACGATGACTATTGGAAAGCAAAAGCAGCCAAGTTAGAAGAGATTACCGTACCCATGCTGGTTTGTGCCTCATTCTCCGACCATGGCTTGCACACCATGGGTTCCTTCCGGGCTTTTGAAAAAGCACAGTCTAAGCATAAATGGGTGTACACACATCGCACTGGTAAGTGGGTATCGTACTATTCGCCAGAGGTGCAAAAGATGACCAGGGACTTTATGGACTGTTTCTTAAAAGATGATACGTCCAGTGGTTTTTTGGATACGCCCCCGGTGCGACTGGAGGTGCGATCCAGCCTTGATGAGATTCACGAAATTCGATATGAATATGAATGGCCGCTCGCTCGTACCCAGTACACTAAACTCTATTTGAGTGGCCAACCACCGTCCCTCGCAGTTGAAAGACCAGAGCAACCAATGGAGGTGGTGCACCCGGCAAGGAACGGGAATGCATTATTCAATTTCAAGTTTACCGAAGGCATGGAGTTAAGCGGTTATATGAAGTTGAGGATTTGGGTGGAAGCCCGTCCCGGAAAAGCAGGAGATATATCACCGGACGATGTGGCCATGTTTGTCGCTGTCAACAAGATCGATCGCGATGGAAATGCTGTTCACTTCAACGGCTCAGTTGGAAATAAGAGGGATATGGTCACACGAGGTGATTGTAGAGTCTCCAGACGTGAGCTTGACCCTGTTGAATCTACCGAGTGGCATCCGGTGCAGATAGGGACTTCGAAGCAGAAGTTGAAAGCTGGTGAAATTGTCCCCGTCGATATTGAGTTATATCCCAGCAGTACTTATTTTTCGGTTGGGGAAACCCTGCAGCTTGTCATAGCTTCTGACGAAATCATTCCATCTCCGCCTTACAGGAAAGATGTGTCGTGCAATCATGGCAACCATGTGCTGCACTTCGGGGGAAACTACGATTCTCATCTGCTGGTGCCGATAATACCGTCAAAAGAAGACTGACTGGATAGTGCCTCTATTGGCGAATCAACGGGTCCCGACCACAGTACGCAAATGTTGGCTTTTGCCTGGTTGGCGAAATACGTTTGCGACGGGAACGGCAACATGATTGGCTTGCTGAGTCCACTCTCCTTGTCGCCGCGTGTGTGGATCGGGTTGCCCCGCCTTCGAATCAACGCAGGACTGCCTTGCGAAACTCTCTCGGGTTCAGACCGGATACGCGGTGAAACATTCGCGTGAAATTACCCTGCTCATCGAATCCGACGGATATCGCAACGTCCTCGATTCGTACACCTGGTTTTAGCAGCAGCTTCTTAGCCTCTGTGAAACGCACTTCGTCGATCAGTGCCCCGTATGTCATACCACAGGCAGAAAGCCTTCGGGCCAGGGTACGCTCCGAGACACCCATGAGCTCGGCCGCGAATCGCGCGGATGGGTAACCCTCAGGCAGGTACGACTTGAGTACCGCGCGAAGCGTATCTATGTAGTCGAAGTTCTCGGTCAGAACCGGATCGTCGGCTACAGCCATTTTTACGATGGATCGGTGCACCGCCTGGTGCAGGCAGGATCGCGGCACGGCGATGTAGCCTATTGGCTGATGCATCAGAATGCGGCAGCCGGGAAAATGTTCCTCCACGACGGCCGGGGCGATTGAGTGTTCAATACCGATCTCATCCGGTACCCAGTGCTGTCCCAGAAAATGCCGGATCAAGCCAAGTATGACCCCGATTTGATATGCCTGCGAGGTCCTGTAGCCGGAGACTTCTCTCATGCCCGAATAGTGAGTGTAGAACAAAACGTCGGTCCCGCGTTCATGCATGCCAAGCTGGAGGTGAGATGCCTCCGAGTTGGCCATTTGCACCAGCCGTTGCAGGGCCTGAAAAAGCGTCGGGGTGGTCTCCAACTTCCGCAACAGACCGGCGTTGAGGTTGTGATCGCCAACATGTGCGCCAACCAGCCACCCCAGCATTGGATCTTCATGCCGCGCTGTGGTCGCGAAAAAAGACCATGCCCTCGACAATGGGACGAACATATTCGGGTCGTTACACAACACCGGAATCTTTTGGCTGCGCAAATAGCGCTCGACCGGTGCACCGACGTGGCTAAGGAAGGCGGTGAAGGCCATAGGATGGCCCATGCGGAGCAATGGTGGCCCAGATTTCTTTTGAGAAGCGTCCATCTTGTACCCCGAAGGACTTGGCTGCCAGGAACAAACTCAGTGATGTTTCAGTGCAGATTAACATAAATCCCTAATCTGGCAGAAATAGATCAATCTGATAAACAATTATCTATTAAATAGTAGCCGGATAGGCAGTGTTCCCGGGAGCTCGACGGTTTTGTCTGGAGCATGGTACGGAATTGAGCCCTGCTGTGATAAATAACTGATTCAATTGCGATCTTTTTTTAGTAAAGCGAGGTGAAGAAAGCTTTATGAGGTTTGGTGCTCTATTAATGCCTTCACACCCGCCCGAGCGGTCGATACGGGATGGCCAACGCTGGGACCTGAATGATCTTGAGCGGCTTGACGCGCTCGGTTTCGATGAAGCCTGGATTGGAGAACACTTTACCGCGGCCTGGGAGCCTTGCCCGGCTCCCGACCTGTTGATCGCTCAGGCGCTGTTGCGGACGAAGCAGATCAGGCTCGGTCCACTGAGCCACCTGCTTCCGTTTCACCACCCGGTCGAATTGGCTCATCGGGTCGCGTACCTCGATCACATGGCCGAGGGGCGTTATCAGCTCGGCGTGGGTATTGGTGTGCTGCCGACCGATCATAGTCTCTTCGCCCTTGACGCCAGTCATGGTCGGAACCGACGGATGACGTTCGAATCGATCGACATGATGACGCGGTTGTGGACCGAGGGTGCAACGAATTTCGAGGGCGAGTTCTGGTCGATGGGTGAAACGCGCAGCGAACTGTCCGTCCTGGGACACCACCTTGTTCCTTATCAGAAGCCGCACCCGCCGATCGCCATCGCCGGGCTGACAGCAGGATCGGAGAATCACAAGCTCGCCGGGGAGAAAGGTTACATCCCGGTCAGCCTGGGCATCGACCCCGACGCATCAATCACCGCGCAGCACTGGGAGGCGGTCGTTGAAGGGGCGGCCCGATCCGGTCGCATTCCAGACCGCAACGCGTGGCGGATCATTCGAGACGTCTACGTCGCGCCCACCGATGCCGAGGCGCGCGAACTTGCCATCGGCGGCATCATGGGCCGCTGCTGGCGCGAGTTCCTGCTGCCGATCTATCTCGGTCTGGGGCTCGGGCCGTTGCTGAAGCGCGATCCCTCGATGCCCGACGAGGCGATCGACCTTGAGTACCTGGCCGACAACCTGTGGTTTGTCGGCTCACCCGAGACCGTGGCCGACCGCATCCTGGATCTACAGACGCAGACTGGCGGTTTCGGTCACCTGACGGTCGTTTCATACGATGCAACAGACGAGCGAGCAGAATGGGACCGCAGCTTGCAGTTGCTGATGAACGAAGTCCTGCCACGATGCCAGGTTTCAGATCGTCTCGAACAAAACTACATAGGAGTACAGTGATGAGCTTTGTCGCCCTGGTTACTAATCGCTTCGATGAGGTCACCCGTTTTTACGGTGAGCTCCTCGGTTTCCCCATTGTCAAGCAGTGGGATCGTTCCAACGCCCGGGGCCGGCGGTTCGACACCGGGGGTATGCGACTTGAAATTATCGACAATGAGCGGGAACAACACGAATGCGAACTCGCCGCGTCGTCCAACAAGTTTCACATCGTTGTCGAGGTAGACGACATTGAAGATGCAAGGTCGCGTATCAAGGCTGACGTGCCGCCTGTACAGGATACTTCATGGGGAGCGCGCCTCTTCAAGGTTCGCGACCCGGACGGGGTTCCTGTCACCTTCTTGCAGTGGACCGAAACAGAGTGAGGGAAGTATTTTGAAACGTCTAATAATAGGTATATCGGGGGCAAGCGGCGTGATTTACGGAATCCGCATGCTGGAGATGCTCAAGGCGGTAGGCGATATAGAAACGCACCTGGTGATGAGTAAATACGCTCGACTCAATATCGAAATTGAAACCGACTATACGCCCCGGGAAGTAGAAGACCTGGCAGACGTCGTCTACAGCGTCAGCAACCA
>Ga0316191_10002907_pt1 | contig 12536 bp, 7 predicted proteins | sample Eddworburr2cm_MG_FD_204928 | JGI IMG/M metagenome (GOLD analysis project Ga0316191, IMG submission 204928) | Coastal sediment microbial communities from Maine, United States - Eddy worm burrow 2 cm | ecosystem: Environmental > Aquatic > Marine > Coastal > Sediment | place: USA: Maine | collected...
CCACCTCTCGGCGCCGACCCGCCCCCCGGCGGAGCCGTGGGTCGAACCTCCGAGTCTCGAGGGCATGGAGCGAGCGGCCTCGATCTTGGGCAGGGTTGCCAAATTGCTTCCACCGACCGATGTCGGAGCGGTCACGAGCATGGACGGTGGGCTTGTTGATGCGATCTTGTCCATCGTCGCCCGTCATCCGCTCAAGGAAAGCGAGGTCGAAGGCCTCCTGACCGGTTGGCTGCGGACACAGGTTGAAGAAACTCTCAACGCCCTACCGGAGAGCGGGAGGATCCAGATCGTCGAGAGGTACGGCGAACGATTTTGGTGCTCGGCGGGCGCGGCGTTTCCGGATCCGCGCCTCGAATGGCGCCCGCCTTCCGGAGCGGAAAACAGCGGATTCGGTGGAGGAGGCCATGGCAGACCCAACTGACAAGCTGCCGGGGCAGGCGCCGGGAAAGTAATACGTTGACTCGAACTGCATCGCCTGCGAAGGGTGTGGGGTGTGTGCGTGGTTCTGTCCGGAGGAGGCCATCGACCTGGTCGATGCGATCGAGGTGTGGAAACGCGTGCAGTGGACGCTGTTCGCGGGAGGATCCGTGACATGAAGAAGACCAAGATCGGCATCATCATCTGCGACCGGTGGCGACGATGCGCGGGGGGCAAGTGCCTCAAGTCCCTCAAGGAGCGCAAGGGTGCTTTTTCCCGTTACGAGGGTGAGGAGGTGGAGCTGGCCGGCTACACAACCTGTGACGGGTGTCCGGGCGGCAACGTCGAGTACGCGCCGGCGGAGATGAAGAAGAACGGCGTCGAGGTGGTCCACCTCGCCACCGGCCTCGTTGTCGGCTATCCGCCATGTCCCTACATCGATGACTTTGTGCGTTTCATCGAGGCGAAGTACGGGATGGAGGTCGTCATCGGGACTCACCCCATCCCGCAGAACTACTTCGATACCCACCGGGAACTCGGGACGTGGAAGTCGCCGGCATGGCAGGACAGAATCGGCCTGACCGTGACCGACGAGACCATGCGCCGCTCCTACGACTGATTCGGATCATCCTCGAGGCCCGAGTTTTTGAAACACGAAGAACACACCGCAGGCTTCGCCCGGAACCCAATGGAGCCCCGTGCATGATTGTGGAGCAGGCTTCCAGTCTGTTCATTGGAGCCATTGCAGGATTTATTGCGTCTCACTCAGACTTTTCAAGCTCGGCAATTCGTGCCCGGAGGAGCTCGAGTTCGGTTTCGAGGGCCTTCTCCTCCCGGCATGATCGTGTCCTCCTTTCAGCGCCTGTCTCCACCGCGGCCGGTGCGTACGTATGACCGCGTTCAGCCCGTCGTCTCTTTGGCTGCGCGACGATTCTCGATCTCCTGGTGGTGGGGGGAACCTTCACGAACCAGGGCCACTCCGCAGTGCGGGCAGCGCTCATGGAGACACGGCGCGCCGGCGAAGTGTGGGACACGCTGACCGCACTTCGGACAGATGCAGGATCCGATGCTGCCCATGCCACCTCCTCCTCCGCCTCCGCCGCCGCCGCCTCGGCCTTTGCCGCGACCGGCACTGCTGCCGGTCTGCATCCGCTGTCCTTGCCCTTGCCCTCTTCTTTGTCTCGGCATGGTTATCTCCTTGAGTGTCGATTCAGTTCTGGTGGCAGCCGCCGCCATGCGATCCGTGGTCGTGGCCGCAGTCGTGGAAGCCGTGGTCGTGACACACCTCTCCGGTTGCTTCGAGGGTGCCGTCGAGGAAGCCCTTCACGACCGCATCGGGATCGTCGCCCTGGACGCCGAGTACGACCTCGATGCCGTGTTGGGCGAAGATGTCGATGGCCCGCGGTCCCATACCGCCCGCCAGGACGATGGTCGCGCCCTTTTTTCGAAGCCACATGGGATAGATCCCACGACCGTGTTCCGGTGGAGCGTCGAGTTGGCGTTCGGCGACGGAACGGCTCGCAGCATCGACGGTGTAGAAGGCGAAGGTTTCGGCGCCGCCGAAGTGTTGGCTGAATTTTCCCTGGTGCAGTGGGATCGCGATCTTCATGGTGGCAGTCCTCCCCTCGATCTCGTTCAGCGCGGGTCCTGCCCGCGGTGTTTGCGGTCCTTCCGGCCTCGGCAACGGCATCCCCGTCCTCGTCTCGTCCCGTCGCCGTGAACGGGGCAGGGGAAGGGCGTGTCGGAGGTCGGGACGACCGGCCCGTCGCTGACGATCAGAAGCTTCTCTTCGATCAACGCCGTGGCGACCGCCTTCCTCGCACGGCCGAGGATGCGGGCAAAGGTGGGACGGGAGACACCCATGCGCGCGGCGGCGGTCTCCTGGTAGAGGCCTTCCAGGTCGGCGAGTCGCAGAGCCTCGAGTTCGTCCATCCGCAAGGGCTCGACGTCGAAGTCGTCGATGGGCCGGCCAATGGGCTTGAATCCCTGCCCCCTGGCCCCGCATCCGACCTTTCTGAGCTTCTCGGGTCGTGCCATTGCGCCTCCTGATTACGAACATATGCTCATTATGTCTTGATGTCAAGGGGGCTGGCAGGAGATTTCTCAACTCTCCTGGCGAGTGCGGTGTTGGATTTGGTATGGGCCGAAATCCAGCGACGAGCAGGGTGGAAAACCCTCCCCTACGGTTGTCAGTGTCGCCCACCATCCGTAGGGGCGGGTTTTATACCCGCCCGACACGAGAGATGATCAGCGGCTGGATTTCATCGCTTCGTCAACCGACGAGATCGCAGCAATTCACTGCCTCATCAAAAGAACAGCGGGCCGAAGCCCGCTGTTTGTTGGATTCAGTGCTGTAGGGCTTTTGACGACCCTTGATCCCCTTGGTCAGGTGAGGCGAACTGCAGCTTGCCCTCGCGGAACTCGCCGCCGCGCAAGGTGTGGGACAGCGCCTCGCCGAGCTCCTCCACCAGGTGGATGGTCAGGCCGTTCCGGATCTCTTCGGGCAGATCGTCGAGATCGGCCTCGTTCTCTTTGGGCAGGACCACCGTGGAGATGCCGGCGCGGACGGCGCCGAGGATCTTCTCCTTGACGCCGCCGATAGGCAGGACCCGGCCGGAGAGGGTGATCTCACCGGTCATGGCGACGTCGTTGCGGGCGGGCCGACCGGAGAGAGCCGAGACCATGGCCGTGGCCATGGTGATCCCGGCGGACGGACCGTCCTTGGGGATGGCGCCGGCGGGAACGTGGATGTGGACGTCCTGCTGAAAGTCGCGGGGGTCGATGAAGAGCTCATCGGCGTTGGCCTTGGCGTAGGTCCACGCGGCCTGGGCGGACTCCTTCATGACGTCGCCGAGCTGGCCCGTGAGCACCAGATTGCCTTTGCCCGCCATGGGCGAGGCTTCGACGAACATGATGTCGCCACCCATGGGGGTGTAGTACATCCCGGTGGCGACGCCGACCTGGTCGGCCTCGGCAGCGTGCTCGGGGTGGACCTTGGGTCGACCCAGAAGCTCGGCCACCTGGTCGCGACCGACGACGTAGTTCTCGATCTCCTCTGCGGCGATCTTGCGCGCCACCTTGCGCGCCAGGCGGCCGATCTCCCGCTCGAGCTGCCGGACCCCCGACTCTCGGGTGTATCGGGTGACGACCTCCTGAATCGAGTCGTCCCCAAAGGTGATCTGCTCATCGGTGAGTCCGGTCTGCTTGACCTGGCGCGGAACGAGGTAGCGCTTGGCGATCTCGAGCTTCTCGTTCTCGGTGTAGCCGGCGAACTCCACAACCTCCATCCGGTCCTGGAGAGGCCCGGGGATGTTCTGGAGGAAGTTGGCGGTGCAGATGAACTGGACCTCCGAGAGATCGAACGGCACCCCGAGGTAGTGGTCGGTGAAGGTGTCGTTCTGCGCCGGGTCGAGGACCTCGAGCAGCGCCGACCCCGGGTCGCCCTGGTAGGAAACGCCGAGCTTGTCGACCTCGTCGAGGAGGAAGACCGGGTTGCGGCTGCCGGCCTGTTTCATGCCGTGGATGATCCGGCCCGGCATGGCGCCGACATAGGTACGACGATGGCCGCGAATGTCGGCTTCGTCACGGACGCCGCCGAGGGAGATCCGAACGTACTCGCGGCCCATGGCGCGGGCGATGGACTGGGCGACCGAGGTCTTGCCGACCCCCGGAGGTCCGGCGAAAAGCAGGATCGGGTTGCGGCCAACGGCGTCGCGGGCGAGGGTGGGGGAGGGAGCGGTCGCGGGATCCTTGTCCTCGGTGGTCTCGACCTTCGTGGTCTCAGCCTCACCCTCGGATGCTTCTTTTCGCAACTGGAGGAGCCGGACGGCGAGGAACTCGAGGATCCGGTCCTTGACGTCGCCGAGACCGTAGTGGTCCTCCTCGAGGATCGCGCTCGCCCTGGCGATATCCAGCCGTTCGTCGGTGCGCTCGTCCCACGGCAACTCCGAGATGGTCTCGAGATAGGTGCGGATGACCTGGGCCTCCATGCCTTCGGGGCCCATACGTTCGAGACGCGACATTTCACGGTCGACCTCTTTCCGGGCGACCTCGGGCAGGGGGAGTTCGTCGAGCTTCTCCTTGAGCTCCTCGAGGTCTTCGCGGCCGCCATCCTCGCCGAGTTCCTTCTGGATCGCTTTGAGCTGCTGCCGGAGGAAGGCCTCACGGTGACGATCGCCGAGCTCTTCCTGGACCTGGCTCTTGATGCTCTCCTGGGCGTCGATGACGTCGATCTGACGCTGGATGTGGAGCAGCACCGAGCGCAGGCGCTCCTCCACCGACAGACCCTCGAGCAGACGCTGGGCCTCCATCGGTTTGAGATCGAGGTGACCGGCGACGAGATCGGCGAATCGCCCCGGTTCCTTGGTCTCTGCAAGGAACTGCTGGACCGCTTCCTTCGGCATTCCGGCGCGGCGGCCGAGCTCGGAGGCTCGCTCGCGGGCCTCCGCGTAGAGGGCCGTGAACTCGGGTGCTGCGGGGTCGAGGGGGGGCATCTCCTCAGCCTGTCGTACGGCCGCAATCAGGTACTCGTCCTCCTCGTCGAAGCGCATGGCGACGCCGCGGTAGAGGCCATTGAGGAGCAGCCGCATTCCGGAGGGGCCGCGCTGGACCGGGCCGATGGTGGCCACCGTGCCCATGGTGTAGAGAATCTCGGGACCGACGTCTTCGAGGTTTTCGCGTTGCGCCACGACGAAGATGGTCTTGTCCTCGGTTTTGAGGGCCGCCTCGATGGCGCGCAGCGTTCCCGGCCGGCCCGCCGCGATGGGCGAGGTCACACCGGGAAAGAGCACGGCCTCTCGGAGTGGAATGACGGGAAGGGTGGTGACGTCGATCATGAGTGTGCCTCCTAGGCAGAGAGCCCGTGCGTATCAATGTATGTCTCGAACGGGTATTTTCCATCCCCCCGTTCGAGGTAACATTACAAACCTGAGTAGTACACGCTCAAATTCCCGCGCGCGGCAGATTTCTTCGGCCGTCGCACCATCGCGGGGTTGAAACACAAAGAACACGAAGATCCACAAAGACACCACAAAGGCCCGTTCTTGACTCATCGCAGGGCCTGATGTGTCTTCGAGGTCAGGGGGAGTCCGGGTCAATAAATGCGATGTTCCGTGGTTCCTTCGTGTTTCTTAGCGTCCTTTGTGTTTCAAAAACCCGACCGCTACGGCTGACGCTTCGCCACCGCAGGCTGGGATTCGCACAGGGTTCTATTGGGTTGCGGTCGAAGCCTGCGATGTGTTCTCTGCGCCTTGGCGGTTTGAAAACGGAATCGCGCGGCTCACCGCAGCGTTATGATGCTCCCAATGGAGAACACATGATCTATCGTACGAACCCGCAACGTGGCTTCGGGGGCATGGGCGGTCTCACCGACGGGGCGCCGCCTCCCCGGGATCTTCTGATTCTCATCGGGGTCCTCTTCGCCACATTCTCGCTCCAGTTCTTCGAAGGGACGCGGAGTTTTCTCGAGCTTCTCAGCCTCAATCTGGATATCTATCGGGGTTTTGTCTGGCAGCTGGTGACCTATCCCTTTGTGGCGACCCCGAGCTCGGGGTTGTGGTTCCTGCTCGAGCTCTTGATCCTCTTCTGGTTCGGCCGGATGGTCTACACCCGGCTCGGACAGCGCCGCTTTTGGCAGATCCTGCTGACCGCCGCCGTGGGAGCGGCGGTGGTGGCGGTTGTCGTCGAATGGATCGCGATCGCGATTTCGCCGTCGTTCAGCCACCTGCCGTTCGTCGCCATACTCGGTCAACGGATGGTCTTGACGATCCTGATCGCGGCATTCGCCACCCTCAACGGCGAGGCGACGATCATGCTCTTCTTCGTGCTGCCGATCAAAGCGAGGTGGTTTCTCTGGCTCGAGATCATCTTCGCCTTCGTCTTCTACTTTTTGCCTTACAAGGATTTTGCCGGTTTTCTGGGTGTGTGTGTCGCGGTCTTTCTGACCTATTCGAGCCTGATTCCGGGCGGACCGCGACGGGTTCTCCGCAACTGGCGGAAACGAATCGAGGAGAAGATCCTCAGTGCACGGATCGATCGAATGCGTCGCAAGCGCCGTTTCGATGTCATCGATGGGTCCGGCAAAGATGACTACATCCACTGATCCCGATTGACGGAGAAGAAAACGCCCGGGCTTTCGCCCGGGCGTTCTTGGTCGTGATCGAATAAACGTCAGTCGATGCTCGAGAAACGTTCGAGGTGCTGGGGCTGCTGTCTCATCCGATTCGCCATATCAGGCAGGAAGAGCTGATAGAGCTGGAGGAAGGCCTCTCGCGTCATGACTGCGTCCTTGGGGTCGCAGGTCCCGCATTTGAGCGGCTGCGGGCTCTGCCAGTCGCCCTCGGTCAACACGTCGTACATGTTGATCTGCGGCAGACCCGCGTTGAGTTCGCTGTTGAGGAACTCGATGAGTTCGTACGCATACACCCCATGGCCCACGTTCTGCGGGTGGATGCCGTCGTAGGAGAAGAACCCCCCGACGAGGAGCTGGGTTGTCAGCTCGATGCCGCCGAAGGTCCGGTAGGTGCCGGTGGCCAGGGCCTCCAACATCGGGTTGATGCTCATGCCATGAACGTTGGGGAAGGCGGCCGCAGCGCCGGCGATGATCTGGTTAAAGGCGGCGACGTGTTGGCTGATGAGATCGAGCTCTGCCCCGCGAAGGATCACCCCCGGATTGCCGGTGGCGAGATCGAGGTTTTCGGGGAGCGGCGGCGCCCCCGGGATTGGAAGGCCGTAGCCCTGGGCGATGAGCGCTGAAGCTGCGAGAGTCAGACGGTCGGTCGCCTCGATGGGGCCGTCTTCGCCCTGAAGCTGGACCGGACCAAGACCGGGTACGTCCACCATGCCAGGGATCGAGGACACGAAGGGGGCCCACCGGACATCGGCGGGGAGGTCCACGAGCACGATCTGGCTGTTGGGCAGACTCGTGGCCAAGGCGCCCACGATCTGGGTGTAGTACTGCTCGAACGCGGCCACCGGTGTCAGCGTGACTCCGTCGATGGGTGTTGCAGCAACCACGGCGGGGAGAAAGTCGTTGCCGCCGATGAAGACTGTGATGAACGTCGGATCCTGCGTGATTGCGCCCACCACGGCGGTGTAGTCGATGAGCTCGCCGTTCGCCGGGTTCTCGACCTGCGGCTGGCGCAGGATGAGATCGTGCATCACGTTGTCCTGGTTGCCGCCGATGAGGTTGAAGATGTTCCCAGTCGTGAAGAGTGTGTCGTAGGCGGTGGAGCCCGGGATCGCCAGGTTTTGATAGGGCGCCTCGAGGGTGACGTTGTAGAAGTACTCGAATGGGTCGACCGGCGGCGGCAGATCGGTTGGCCCGAGGGCCAACGGCGATAGGCTCTGCAGGACCATCACCGGCCCGAGACCTGGCGGGGCGATGAGCGGCATTTCGAAGGTCGCCGTACCGGCCTGCTGTGCGAGCAGCGCCGGGTAGGATCGGTACTGGTAGTAGTCCATGAGACCACCACCGACATAGCCCGCCGTGAGGCTGTCGCCGAGGGCGACATAGCGGGTGAAATCAACCTGGGCCATGGCCGGCGCCGCGAGGAGCGCCGCCACACACGTGATGAGAAGAATCTTTTTCATGGGCGTCCTCCTTTCCTAAAACTTCCAGAAGAAGCTGGCGCCGAAGAGGTGGGCGCCGGCATCGTGGAAGAGACCGTCGAATCCGTCATAGGACTGCCCCTCGGTGGAGCGCTCCTGCATGACGAGGTATTCGTAACCGACGTCGAAGCCCCACGTGTTCTTCTTGCTGATGAATCCGATTCCCGCCGAGTAGAAATCTCGGTCGCCGTCAGGCAGAAGCGGTGACATGGACTCGATGGGTTGCGGGGTTTCGTCGAAGCCGTATCCGGCGCGGAAGGCCAGGGAGCGGGTCGCCCTCCACTCGAGACCGAAGCGGTATTGTTTTGAATCGGAGTAGTCCTCTCTGACGACGCTGTCGAGAGCGGGGTACTCCGGGAACTGGATGTTCAGCTCCTCGAAGACGCTCCAGCCCATTTCGCCGTACTGGCCCGAGAAGGTGAGCTTTTCGTTCGACCACGCGAGGCCGACCTGCCAGTAATCAGGGAAGTTGAGCTCGGTGTAGATATCGGGATCGTCGTCGAATGGAATGGTGGCGGCAACGGTCGCGTCGAAGTCGGGGTAGCCCGTCTCGATCTGGGTGAACTCGGCCGACGCGCTCGTGCCCTTGATGGTGAACTTGGAGCGATACATGCCACCGATGGAGAAGCCGGCGGGCAGCTTGAACATGAAGCCCGCGTTCCACGCCCACGCGTGATTGCTGAAACCGTCGCTGTGGAGATCGGCCTCGGCGACATCGACCACGCTCTGGGTGTAGGGGTTGACGAACGGGACGTTGCGTTTGAGTTCGATGGTGGCGATCATGTAGTCGATGCCACCGCCGATGGCGAGGCGATCACAGATTTTCCACGAGACCTGACCACCGAGATCGAAGACCATCAGGTCGGCTTGTTTGGAGATATAGCGACCCGCGAAGTTGTCCTCGTCTTCCCACCAGGTTCCGAGCCCGAACGGCGTGATGAAACCGAGGGAGAAGTTGACTCTGTCACTCAGCGGTTTCACGAAGTAGAGGTGGGGTGGGAAGAATACCTGGCTTTTCATGCTTGCCGTGTAGCCGTCGCCCGGGTAGGGGTTGTCTCCGGTGAAGTCCTGGTACGGGGTGATGAAGGTGACGCCGGCCATGACCTGAGTCCCCTCATCGATCTGGAAGGCCATGCCCGCCGGGTTCCAGAAAAATGCGGACGGGTCGTCGGCGACGGCGGTGAACGCGCCACCCATGCCGAGTCCCTTGTTGCCCGCCTCGAACAATGCGAAGCCGGCCCCCCACGAGAGTGACGGCAGCAGTGCCAGCACCACTGCAATCATCAATATCTGTCTTTTCACATCGAACCTCCTTCCGTCGCCATCCCGAGGTCGCTCGACTGTGTTCGGTTGTCGACCCACACAGGGTAATGGCGGCAGTGATGCGGCGTCAATAACTCCTTGGGACTTTTGTCCGTAGATACAACCCGTTGGCCCTGCTCGGTTGTCGGGGTTGCTAGACTTCATCGGCAGAGGATGGGGAGGAAACTGTGAAAATATCGATGCGGGCCATGTGGATTCTGAGTATTGTCCTGATGCTGGCGGTGGTCTCCGGCGCCGATGACGAGGCGCATCTCATGCGCTGGGCCGATGTCCACGGTGACGCGGTCGTTTTCACCTATGAGGACGACCTGTGGCTCGCCTCGACCTCAGGCGGAGATGCCCGGAGGATCACCAACCATCCGGGAAGCGAACGCTACGCCAAGTTCAGCCCGGACGGGAGTCTCATCGCTTTCACGGCCGGCTATGACGGCGGCACCGATGTCTATTTCATGGACGCTCGGGGCGGTGTTCCGACGAGGCTCACGTACCACCCCGCATCGGATAAGGTCCTGGGATGGCATCCGGATGGTGAGCGGATTCTCTTCCGGTCGCGGCGCGTCTTCCCCGTTGCCGGCGAGGAGGTCTATCTGGTGTCGGTTGACGGTGGGATGCCCGAGCGACTGCCGGTGGATCGGGCTGGGCTTGCGAGCCTGTCGCCCGACGGGGAGGCGTTGGTCTACAACCGGATCTCTCGCGAAGACCGGACCTGGAAGCGATACCAGGGTGGCATGGCGCAGGATCTCTGGATCGGCAATCTGGCGGCGGCTGATTTCACGCGGGCGACCTCGTGGATCGGCACCGACAACTACCCCATGTGGCAGGGCGACGCCATCTACTTCACTTCCGATCGCGAGCACGGGACCCTGAATCTCTATCGCTATGACGTGGATTCGGGCGAGGTGACGGCACTGACCTCGTACGATGATTTCGACGTCAAATACCCGTCCGACGGCCCCGGAACAATCGTCTATCAGTACGGTGAGCGTCTCTGGTTGTTGGATATCGAATCCGGCGGCACGAGGGTTCTCGACATCCGGCTCGGATCGGATCGGGTTCCTGTGCGGCCAGTCCTCGAGAGCATCGGTTCCCACCACGGTTCCTTCCGGGTGATGGCCGATGGCGAGACGCTCCTGCTCGAGGCGCGAGGCGAGATCCTGGCGATTCCCTCGGATGACGGCGAGGCGCGGAATCTCACCCGGACATCCAGGTCGCGGGAGAAGGACGGGGTGCCGTCGCCGGATGGCGAGTGGATCGCACTCAACTCTGATCGCTCGGGCGCCGAAGAGCTCTGGCTGATGCCGGCTGGTGGCGAGGGCGCGTGGCGACAGATCACCACCGACGGCGTTTTCAACCTGCAGCCCGCGTGGTCGCCCGACAGCACGCAGCTTCTCTGGTCGGACAAGGAGATGCGGCTCAATCTTCTGACGCTCGACGGCGGCGAGATCTCGGTCATCGCTCAAGGCGAGGTGGATGACGCGTGGGAACGCTGGGGCATTCAGGACTATGTCTGGTCGCCGGACGGACGCTTCATCGCCTACTCCGAAATGGAGGCGTCGCTCTACGAGGCGATCTTCATCTACTCCATGGAGAGTGGAAAGACCTACCGAATCACGGACCATATCTATCAAGACTGGAGCCCGGCCTTCTCCGCGGATGGTCGGTACCTCTTCTTCCTGTCGAACCGGAGCTTCAATCCCGTGATGGGGTTTGTCGATCAGAACCACGTCTTCCTCGACATGGCGCTGCCCTACGTCGTGATCCTGCGCGACGAAGATCCATCTCCCTTCGCTCTCGGTGCGGGTGAGTCCGACGACGAAGATGGCGAAGACGATGAAGACGTGGTCGTCGAGATCGATTTTGATGGTATCGATCGCCGGATCGTCCCTGCGGATGGGGTCGAGCCCGGGAACTACTTCCGCCTCGAGACCACGGCCGATGGTTTCGTCTACCTCGCCAAGACCGAAAGCGAATTTCTCAAATACCAGTCGGTCGACGATCACTCCGGCGGCGAACTCCAGCTCTGGGGCTACTCGCTCGAGGAGGCCTCCGCCGAGAAGCTCATGGACGGGATCGCCAACTATCACCTGTCGGCCGATGCCGAAAAGATGGTCTACCGTGCAGGCTCGAAGTACGGCGTCGTCGATGCCGGATCGTCGGCCGATGTCGGAGACGGTGAGGTGTCGCTGGCGGAGGTCAAGATCAAGATCGATCGCCGGCAGGAGTTCGAACAGATCTTCGCCGAGGCGTGGCGAATCCAGCGCGATTGGTTCTACGACCAAGGAATGCATGGTGTCGACTGGCAGACGGTCTTTGACAAGTATCAGCCACTGGTCGCGTCGTGCGGCAACCGCTCCGATCTGAACTACCTCATCGGTGAGATGATCGGCGAGCTCAACATCGGCCACACCTATGTCTACGGCGGTGACAACGGCGATCGCCCGCGTCGGGTGAGGGTCGGGCTTCTCGGCGCCGACTTCGACACACCGGAAGGCGCCGGGTTCCACCGCATCGCACACGTCATCCCGGGCCTCAACTGGCAGAGCAATTCCTCAGAACGGTCGCCCCTCGCGGCGCCGGGCTGCGGCGTCGAAGATGGCGATTACTTGATCGCCATCGACGGGGCCGAGGTGGGGTCGGCGGACAATGTCTTCGCCCACCTGGAGGACAAGGTCGGCCGAGCGGTCGAGATCAGCACCAACGGGACACCATCGGCGGAGGGAGCTTCGATCTGTACGGTGGAGCCCATCGGCAACGAATACACCATGCGCCGGCGCGAGTGGGTCGAAAACAACCGGGCCGAGGTCGCCAAAGCGTCCGGGGGAACCGTCGGTTATCTCTATCTGCCGGCCATGATGGAGAACGGGCTCATCGAGTTCGCCCGCGCCTTCTACCCCGACTACACCAAGAAGGCCTTCATCATCGACGAGCGGTACAATGGCGGCGGTTTTGTCGGCGACATGATCATCGACCGGCTCGAGAGACAGCTGTGGGCCTTCACCCAGCCCCGCGAGGGGATCGTCCTGCGCGATCCCGAGCGTAACTTTCACGGCCATCTGGCCGTGCTCATCAACGAGGAGACGGGGTCCAACGGCGAGTACTTCGCCGAAGCCATCAAGATCAAGGGCCTCGCCACGCTCATCGGGATGCGGACCTGGGGCGGCGCCGTGGGCATCGAACCGCACCAGGAT
>Ga0316191_10002908_pt1 | contig 12535 bp, 7 predicted proteins | sample Eddworburr2cm_MG_FD_204928 | JGI IMG/M metagenome (GOLD analysis project Ga0316191, IMG submission 204928) | Coastal sediment microbial communities from Maine, United States - Eddy worm burrow 2 cm | ecosystem: Environmental > Aquatic > Marine > Coastal > Sediment | place: USA: Maine | collected...
AATCCCATGAGACCTTAAAACAACACGTCAAAAATATCCAGCCATTAAACGGAAACCTGACTTTCCAGAGCCTATCATTTGAGGGCCCTATCAATGCTGAAACCAGCAGCAAGGTGAATCTCAGCGCTGCCATTGAAAAATGGCAGATCCGCTCGGCAAAATTCCCGACCGACATAGAGTTAACCGGCGGTGACCTGTTTTGGCGCGGCACCCGGATCGGTCTGCAGGAAACCAACGCCAGATTTGGCACGTCAACGGTCAACCGGCTATCTTTGGGCAAACAGTGGGGCAAGATTTCTTTATTTGAATTCAATGCTGATTCCGCAAATATCCAGATGGCGGAACTCTATCCCTGGCTGGTATCCTTTGAGACGCTGGATAAGATGTTCAAGGGATTCAGTGCCACCCAGGGGAAATTGGCACTCAGTGAATTGGATTTCAAGGGGCCTGCGGGCCGCTCCAAAGCCTGGCAGTTTCAACTGGCCGGCGACTTACAGGGTCTGGCTCTGGAATCCGATTATTTCAAAGCACCCCTTCATATCAACACGGCTAAATTTTCGGCCCAGGATACACCCGACCAATCCGGTGTTCACGGTCGTATCGATCTGGATGCAGCGCAATTGAGCTGGGAAGATAGTCAGATGATGCTGCAGGGCAACGCATCCTTTTCTGGGGATGAATTTTGGCTTGACTTGAAACTGGCTGCCGATCGTCTAAGCTGGCAACAGGTTGACCAGATTATTGGGTTGGACAAACAAATGGGGCCCGGAGAAGACCACGAGACACTGGGGAGCTTGACGGTTGAATTGGATCATTTTACCTATGACGGGTTTACCTTTCAGCCGATGCATGCAGACATTTCTTTTAATGAAACGGACACCCGTATTGTCGTTAAAAAAGCGGATCTGTGCGGCATCCAGTTCCCGGGAATTCTGAAAGTTTCAGCCGATGAGTTCGAATTTTATTTCAACCCGGTCGCAGAAACTCAAAATCTGGAACCCGCGGTTGCCTGTCTGTCCGCTAAAAAGAATCTGGCCGATGGCAGCTTTAATCTTGAAGGAGAACTGATGTCTAAAGCCCGGCCAGCCGCCTTCCCCAAATCACTGACCGGGAATCTCCAATTTACGGCTGCACAGGGCCGAATTTATCGTTTTGGAATGCTGGCCAAAATTTTTGCCTTACTCAATGTTACCGAAATCTACCGGGGCGAGGTCCCGGATTTGACGGGCAAAGGCTTTGCTTACAATTCGATGGTGATAAATGGGGTATTTGAAGACGGCAAGCTGATCATCAAAGACACTTTGATCGACAGTCCGTCGATGGGAATCGCCATCGAAGGCAACATCGATTTAATCAAAAAGAAAGTGAATCTGGTCGTGCTGGTCGCACCGTTTAAAACCATTGATCGGATTGTCAAGCTCATCCCACTGTTCGGCAATATCATGGGCGGCAATCTGATTTCGATTCCATTCCGGGCGATCGGCGATTTAGGCGATCCGGATGTCATACCGCTTTCACCCACTGCAGTGGGTTCCGGCCTGCTGGGCATTTTGCAAAGAACCCTCAAGCTGCCGATAACCATCATCCAGCCCGTTCTTCCAGGCTCAAAAGACAAAAAGAAGGATGAAAAAGAAAGATAAAAAATACTATGGCAAGTATCTTGACCAGAGGCCAGGCTTTGATTTCAGTCTCGAGAGACGATGTCTGCAATCAGGTAGCGAGTGGAATAATGGAATGGTGGGCACGAAGTGAAGCTTTAGCGCTATAATGGAATATTGGGTATGAAAAGCAGACGATGTCCTGATTTTAATTTCAGCGTACAAGGACTTTGCACCCTCCTTGACTTTTTCAACAACCATACTCATATTGATGCTGGAAAAAACAGCTAATTCAAATCATCTGAAATTAACGAATATGGAGGTTAACAATGGCCTATACATGTAAAAGTTGCGGAGCGGTCGCCAACGCACCCGGGCACCTGTGTAATCCGTGCGGTGATAAAGCCAAATGCAGTTTCTGCGGGGCTACGGAAACGGATCACACCCATCAGTGCAAGGACAAACTGGCAGCCATGAAGTTTGTTTGCGGTGGCTGCGGGCGCGTGGCAATGGAGCAGGAACATCTTTGTAAACCATCCCCAATTAGTTAAACCAAGAAAAATTCTCGGGGCGGCCGCTAAATGCCGCCCTTTTTTTATTGAAAAATAAAAATAGATAAAACATAAAAAGAAGTGACTAAAGTGCCTAAAATGCCTAGAGTGACTAAAGTTATGGATAAAAGCCATCATAGATTTGAGCAAGGCCCCATCCGACCGCCCAATGAAGCCCGCAGCTTGCTGTTGCGGTTGACGCGCAACTGCCCCTGGAACCAGTGCCTGTTCTGCCCGGTATACAAAAATCGCAAATTTTCATTACGAACGGTTGATGAAATAAAACAGGATATTGAATCGGCAAAACAGATTGCCGATGATATCAAAGCCCTTTCATTGAAACTCGGATACAAGGGCGTCGTCAACGATGCGGTTATCAGCGCCATTTTCAACCAGCCCGGTACCAACACCCATTACCGCAACATAGCGGGTTGGCTGTATTATCAGACGGATGCCTGTTTTTTGCAGGATGCCGACAATCTGATCATGAAAACAAAAGATCTGGTGGAGGTCTTGCAGTTTTTAAAAGAGCAATTCCCGCAAATCAAACGTGTTACCACCTATTCCCGATCCAGAACGGTTATCCGCAAATCCGTGGATGCCTTAAAGCAAATCCGCAAAGCCGGCCTGGACCGGGTGCATATCGGGCTGGAAACCGGATATGATCCCCTGCTGAAGCTGGTGAAAAAAGGCGTAACCGGCGCCCAGCATATTGAAGCCGGCAAGCGGTTACTGGCTGCCGGCATGGAAGTATCAGAGTACGTCATGCCCGGCCTGGGCGGACAGGAAATGTGGCGCGATCATGCAGTGGAAACCGCAAAGGTGCTCAATCAGATCAATCCGCATTTTATCCGGCTGCGCAGCCTGCGGGTGCCGGATCGCGTGCCGCTGCACGCCAAACTGGAGGATGGAAGCTTCAGCATGCAAACCGATGATATGCTGGCCGCAGAAATCGGGCTTTTCATCAAAACCCTCGAGGGCATCACCAGTACCGTAACCAGTGATCATATCATGAATCTGCTGGAAGACGTTAACGGCAAGTTTCCGGACGATAAAGAAAAAATGCTGGCGGCGATTCAATCCTATCAGGACCTATCGGAAACCGACCGGCTGATTTATCGGGCCGGCCGCAGGGGCGGTGCCTATCGTTCAATCGAAGATTTACAACGGGATCCGGCAACCTATCAAAAAATTAAATCCCTGATTGAGGAAGTAGCGCAGGAAGAAGGCCCGGACGGAATTGAAAAGATGATCACAGAAATGGTTGATCGCTATATTTGATGCGTTACAAATAACAAAGTACAAAATCCCAAGTTTCAAGCACCAAATTACAAATAAATCTCAAATATCAATTTTCAATGACCACATGTTTGGAGCTTTGAATTTTGGTCATTGCAATTTGTTTGATATTTGTGTTTTGTGATTTGGGATTTAATAATATCGAACTGACATCAAAATCGTATTTCTGGAGTACTTGGAAATGCAATCCATTAGAATCCTGGGTACCGGTTCCTATGTTCCGCCGCAACGATTGAAGAATGCCGATCTGGAAAAAATGGGCTTGGAAACCACCGATGAGTGGATTCAGAAGCGCACCGGGGTAAAAGAAAGAAGAATCGCAGATCCGGAGGTGACCGCATCCGATCTGGGCTATGAGGCTGCCATGAAAGCCCTTGAGGCGTCGGGCCTGACGGCGCCAGACATTGATTTGATTATCGTGGCCACAATTACACCGGACACCTGCTGCCCGTCCGCCGCAAACTGGCTGCAGGCCAAACTGGATGCGCCCCGGGCGGTGACCTTTGATATCGCCGCAGCCTGCTCCGGCTTTATTTTCGGCTTAAATGTCGCCGAACAATACCTCAAAAACAAAACCGTCAAACACGTGCTGGTGGTGGCCTCTGAAATTATGACCCGTACCCTCAACTGGAAAGATCGGGCAACCTGTATCCTCTGGGGCGACGGTTCCGGTGCAGCGATCCTCAGCCTGGGAGATGACGGGCCCGAGATTCTTTCCAGCCACCTGCACACCGACGGTGCCAACGGCCGGGACCTGTTGCTGCCCGGCGGCGGTTCAAAAACCACGCCGATTTCTCATGATAGTGTCGATCAGGGTTTGCATTACCTGAGCATGATCGAAGCCAGTATGAGCTTTCGGGTGGCCGTGCGGCACTTTATCGAGGCCATAAGAGAAGCCCTCGAATTCAACCATGCTAGGGTTGAAGACGTCGACTGGTTTATTCCCCATCAAGCCAATATCCGCATGTTTCAAAATATTGCCAGATCTTTAAAGGTGCCCTTTGAGCGCTTTTATTTGACGCTGCCCAAATACGGCAATATCTCTTCGGCTTCCTGTGCCATCTCTCTGGATGAAGCGGTCCGCGACGGAAGCATCAAGCCCAACGATTTAATCTGTCTGCCGGTTTTCGGAGGCGGACTGACCTGGGGCAGTGCGCTGATTCGCTGGTAATCTTTTCGATCAATCTGAATAAGGTAAATTATTTCCGGAACACAATCCTATCTTTAGGATGCACCCGGGCCTCTTAATTTAGCCAGGAACCGGTCGATCACCTCACTGATTTCTCTGATTCGAAAAACATAACCGCCCAAAAACAGGATCCCCATAAAAACGATTCCGGTAATAAACGCAACCCATAAGCTGCCGCTAAATGTTGTTGAATCAATCCCGCCCAGCACCTTTAACTTAAACCCGACCATAAAAATTCCCAGCAGCACACTGAAAAAAAACATTTTCAGGTAAGTCACGTACACATCACGACTTCCTTTGTTTTGGGTACGCTTATTCCAAAACGCGTATAAGAGGTAGACCTGGAGTGTCGCCGACAACGAAACCGCCAGTGCGATTCCCCGGGCACCCAAAAAATGTAAGCCGGCCAGATACAGCGGAATGCTTAATATCACCGCAATGGTTGCATAAATTGCGGGAAAAAGTGTGTCTTGCATGGCGTAGTAGGCACGCGGCACAATGGTATTGGCCGCAAAGGCAAAAGATCCAATTAGAAAAAAAATAAGCACCACCGATGCCTGACCGGTTGCAGCGGCATCAAATTTTCCCCGCTGAAACAGCATTAAAATCACCTCCTGCCGCAGCACCATGAGCAGCACCGAAAAAGGAATCACCAGGGACAGATAGCGCAACGCGTCATTCAGCAATTGGTTCATTTCCGCCAATTTATTTTCGGCAACCAGACGGGCCATAAACGGATAGGAAGCCACGCCTAAGGCCTGTCCAAAAAAAGCGACCAAAAGGAGCACGGTTCGCAAGCTGTATTCTAAATCTGCAATGTTGCCCGGCGGCAGATAGCTGCCGAAGAATTTCATGAAAATTTCCATGGAAAAAAACAGGGTCAGTCCGAGCATCAGCGGCAGGGTAAGCTTGATATATTTTTTCAGATCCGGGTGGCTGAAATCAAAATTTGGCGAAAATTGCATGCCGATCCTTCTGGCCCCCCAGTACTGGAGTCCGAAATTTCCAACAAGCGCTCCAAGCAGCACTCCCCAGGAGAAGCCTTCCATTCCCAGTTTAGGCCCCAGCAAAAGACCACCGGCAATAATTCCGAGATTATAGAAAAGCGGTGCCAGAGCGGGTATCAAAAATTTCTCTTTGGCGAATTGAACAGCCATAAAGAGCCCACCGGCAAAAAAGAAAAACTGGGCGGGTAAAATAATGCGTGTCATCCGGATAACCTGCAGCCGGAAGGCCGGGTCCGTTCGACCGCGGGCGATCAGTGTCACGATTTCAGGCGTAAATATCATGCCAATCACCATAAACAAAATCAGCAATGTCCCAAAACAGCTTAAAATGATGGAAAAAATTTTCCACCCGTTCGCTTCTCTGCCGGCTGCCAGGTAGCGAGAAAATATGGGGATAAACGTAATGGAAAGAAAACCGCTGGCGACAATGTGGTTTAAAATTTCGGGAATGACAAAAGCAACCTGATAGGCATCGACTTCGCCACTGCGTCCGCCAACATAGGCAATGATCATTAGCCGCAAAAACCCGAAAAGCCGGCTCAGGAAAATCGAGGCCATCATGATCAGCGAGGCGATTCCGACTTTTTTATAGACCGACTGTGACATGGGCAACCCATTTGTTTAATTATTTCTGACCGCAGCGACTTTCATTGCATTACCAGAAAGCACTGCAGAAGGCAAAGCATCACACGCATTCTTGACAGGTTTTGGCAGATCTTCTATTATGGCAGTCCTGAGCCAATAATATGCCGGTTTCATTGGAACCCCGGATTTGCTTCAGAAAAATAAACATCGCTATGATCAAGAAAGAAATCATTTCACAGAAAATCACGGCGCTTTTCGTTTACGGGCGCCCACCCCTGGTTTTTGCAGGATTGATCTGCGCCGTCGCCGTTATCTGGACGCAGAGCCCGATTCTGTATACGATTGGGGTTTTGTTGTTATTTATCTCCATGAGCTTTGACCTGGTCGATGGCTGGTTTGCTGCCCGCTTCGAGCTCCATCCCAAACTGGAGCAACTGGCCGACCGCCTGATGGATAAATTGGTCTACTCCATTATATTTCCGCTGGTCGCCGTCGGTGTGATGTGGCGGGTTCACTTCAGTTCACCGGACCCCACCCGAGGGGAAATGCTGCACGCCATTCTGGTGCTCTTTATGGCAGTAACCGTCCTCGTCCGGGATAATTTCGCGCACTTTATGCGCGGTTTTGCCGTCCGTACCGACCAGGAACTCGAAATCAAAGAGTTCACCCGCCTGCGAACCATTGTTGCCGCACCGGTTGGCGCCCTGCTTTATGCCTATGCGTTTTATGTGCCGGAGGGCCCGCCTTCAAAAATTTATTTCTGGATTTCATGGCTGGGCAATTTGCCGCTGCGGGGTTTATTCTTTATCGAAATCATATTCTTGATCATCAATTTCGGATCAATTGCAGGCTACGTCCGCAAGTATGGGACGTTATGTCTGGATGAGCTGTGTCTGGGGAATGAACCGCTGCGCCGCCGCATTCTGGCTTTCTTTCCCAACGCGTTGACCGTCATGAATGCAATGATGGGGCTGCTAGCCGTGTTTTTTGCCTATCAGGGGCGCATTCGGGAAGCATCTCTTTTTTTAATCGGTGCGGCATTATTTGACAAGCTCGACGGTGCCGTGGCGCGCAAACTGGGTCTGACAGAACCCCTGGAGGAGGAGAAGCCGAAAAAGGCCATCAATTTTGGAGGCCTGCTCGACGATATATCGGATGCCGTCAGCTTTTGTATTGCACCGGCCTGGATATTTTATATCGTACTGATTAGCTATCCGGATCCGTTCATTCAAAGATTGCCGGTCGGCTTGATTGCCTGGCTGTATGCACTGCTGGGGATCGTCCGGCTAATTTATTTTACATTGGACAAATCACCCATCCCCGGATTTTTTAAAGGCATGCCGACGCCGGCAGCCGCTTTGCTGGTAATGTCGGGATTGATCATTTTTGGTCAGGCGATTAATGAGGCCTCCGACTGGATACGAATTTGGGGTATTATTTGCTTTGGGTTGGTGGTCATTGCCGCAGTCCTGATGAATGTCTATCCGATCCGTTATCTGCACCTGGGTCGTTTCATGAGCCGGCATCCCTGGTTTGGACGGGCGTCACTGATCGTCATTTTCACTGTATTTACGCCCTACTATGGCCAAGCCTGCCTGATTTACATGCTGCTTTACACCCTTTCACCCATCATCACCCGGCGAATCGATCCCCAGGTCGCCGCCCGGGAAACCCGGACAAAACCCGCAAGGGTACATTAATCGGGAAGCCATTTCAAAGATTCATTTGGTACCCGACATCCGTGCTTTAACAACAAGTGCCTAAAATAACGAAAGTGAGCTAAAGTGCCTAAAGTTATGGCGTCGCTGCGCTCCATCTTTTTAAATGACAGGATTCCTTAACTTTAGGCACTTTAGTCACTCCCAACTTTAGTTCACTTGTTGTTGAGGCACCTTTGTTTTCTTTGAGTGTTTCGAAGGCAGGGGCGGCCAGGAGTCTCTATTTGTTATTCGTTACCGGTGGGACCAATCTGGATTTAATGGTGCTCAACAAGCGAAGGATATCTTCCCGGATGATAAAGCCGCACGGAACCAAAAGCAGCGTGATGAAGGTGGCGAATAAAACACCAAAGCCCAGACTTATTGCCATGGGAATTAGAAACTGGGCCTGCACGCTGCGCTCGAAAATCATGGGGGAGAGTCCGGCAAAGGTCGTTAACGAGGTGAGCAAAATGGCTCTGAAACGCATACAACCGGCTTTAATGACAGCATCATGGGCATTGTCGCCCGCACTCCGCAAACGATTGGCAGCATAAACCAGAACCAGGGAATCGTTGACCACCACGCCGGCCAGACCGACCATGCCGAAGATGCTCAGGATACTTAAATTGAACCCCATAATCAGGTGTCCGCATAAGGCCCCGACAAAACCAAAGGGTATGGCCACCATAACCACCAGGGGCTGGCTGAAGGATCGAAATGGAATGGCCAGCAAGGCATAAATTCCAAAGAGTGCAATGCCGAATCCCTTAAAGACGTCCGCCCAGGTCTCCTGCTGCTGCTTGCCCACACCTTCAATCGTATAGCGCAAACCGGGATAGCGGGCTTTCAGATCAGGCAGGAAATTCGCTGTCAGCAGATTTCGAACCTCATTGGCGTTGGTCACTTTCTCTTCCACGTCGGCGGTGACCTTTACCACACGATAGCGCTGGGCTCTTTCGATGGTTGCATAGCCCTGCTGGATATCAACCTGCGCCACCTGATTAAACGGCACCTCGGCACCTGCGGGTGTCCGTATCCGCATATTTTCCACATATCCCATAGACTGGCGTTCACTCTCCGGATAGCGGATCATCACTTTGACCTCGTCTTTACCCCGCTGCATGCGCAGGGCCTCGGCCCCGTAAAAGGCATGTCGCACCTGGCGGGCCAGATCCTCCAGGGTTAATCCCAGACTGCGGGCAGCCGGTTTCAACTTGAGCTGCATTTCTTTTTTGCCGGGCAGAAAACTATCGCCGACATCAAATACGCCGGGATAGCTGCGCAGCTCCTTCTTCAACGCAGCGGCAGCCGCCAACAGCTGGTCATGATCATCGGAAGACAGATGCACTTCAATCGGATTGCCGGCCGTATGGATTTCACTGCGGTAGGTAATCGTTTCCGCGTCCGGAATTGAACCGACTTTGCGGCGCCAGCGCCGGGTGAGTTGGGCTGTGCTGATTTCCCGATATTCACTGTCTATCAGGTTAATCCAGGCCTGAGCCAGATGACCGCCGGTTCCTTGAATGGCGCCCCGACCACTGTGTCTGCCGACCCTTACCATACTATATTCCAAAAGGGGGACGGCATCTTTGGGACGGTTTTGCTCGGCCTCAGACAGGGTTTCCAGAGCAGCGCGCTCCATATGGTGGATCACCTCCCAGGTGCGTTCAACCGGCGTGCCCACCGGCATGGTCACATAGGTGCGCATGGTATTGCCCTCGACCGTGGGGAAATACGTAAATTTTACCCATCCGGCATGCCAGATCCCGTAACTGATCGTTAACAGCGCGATTGCCAGCGCCAGCGTTGCGTAACGCCACCGGACGCAAAAATCGACCAGCCGCACATAGGGCCCGTTAATAAACTGTTTTAACCACCGCGAGAATCGCTTTTCTTTTGGACGGGTTTCTCTTTGCCCGGTGGCGCTGCGGGCACTGCGCTCCAGATGTGAGGGCAAAATAAAAAGAGACTCGATCAATGAACCCAATAAAACCAGGATCACCACGATCGGAAGGTTGCGCATCAATTTGCCCGTGCGGCCACCGGCCAACAGCAAGGGCCAGAAAGCGACCATGGAGGTCAACACCGAAAAGATGACCGGTCGGCCCACTTCCAGAGCGCCTTCTACGGCGGCCTTAAGGGGACCGTAGCCTTCTTCCTGCTTGCGATATATATTTTCACCGATGATGATGGCATCATCAACCACGATGCCCAGCACCATAATAAAGGCAAATACGGAAATCATATTGATAGAGACCGCAAACTGCGGCAACAGCAATAAGCCGAAGGCGAAGGAGATCGGTATGCCCAGGGTTACCCAGAAGGCCAGACGCAAATTCATCACCACCCCCAGGAGCAAGACAACCAGGGTTAGACCGATGGCCAGATTTCTTAACAACAGTTCTAACCGGCTTTTTAATATTTTGGATCGATCCGAATAAAAGGCGATGTCTACACCCTCAGGCAGTTCGCGCCGCATTTTTTCGATATAGTCTTTGACCGTTTGGGCCACCGTTAATGCATTTTGATCGGCCACGCGATACACCTGGATCATGGCAGCGGCTTTGCCCTGAAATCTGGCACTGATATCGACATCCTCGAAGTCGTCCTTGAGGTTGGCGATCTGCCCCAGGGTGACTTTGCTGCCATCGGGACTCGTAATAACCGCCACTTCGCCATAATCCTCGGCAAAATAACGGCGACCTTTGGTGCGGATTAAAATTTCGCCGCCAGCTGTCTTAATGCGTCCCGCCGGAAGATCCAGGCTGGCTTTGCGCACGGCCTCAGCCACCTGGCCCAAGGTGAGCCCGTAGCGGCGCAGCGTGGCTTCTGAAATTTCAATGGACACTTCATTTTTACGAACACCCAGTAATTCCGCCAGGGTGATGCCCGGCAGATTGGTAATATCGTCTTTGATGCGTTCGGCCAGATGTTTGATGGTCTTTTCCCCGGCATCCCCGTAGACGGCGACATTGATAACCAGGCTGCGCCGCGTGACCTCGCGAACTTCGGGTTTTTCAGCCTCATCTGGAAATGTGGTGATCCGGTCGACCTCAGCTTTAACCTCTTCCAGGAGCTTTTTCAGATCCCAGTCCTTGATGACTTCGATGGTGACGGTACCCCGCCCTTCGCGTGCCTGGGAATCGATGCGTTCGATACCGGCCAGCCCGGCGATCTTTTCTTCGATGCGGCGCAGCACAGCCTCTTCGACTTCAGACGGAGAGGCTCCGGAATACTCAGTGGCAATCTTAATGATATCCAGATCGGTTTCGGGAAAAACCTCCACCTTCATTGTCACGCCGGTAAGCGTTCCGGCCAGCAGAAGGAAGATCATTAAGAGATTCGCGGCAACATGATTTTCAGCAAACCAGGCAATCACACTTTTCATGACGCATTGCCCTCCTGTTCCTGCCGGAAACGGACCCTCATGCCGTCGGTCACCGCCTTAAGCGGTGAGACCACAACCATTTCACCGTTTTTAAGCCCCCCTTCGACAAGCACCGCATCGGATGTCAGGCGGGCAACGCTCACCTTGCGGAACGTCAACTGGCCGTTTGTATCAACCACCCAGACCACATTGTTTTCACGCAAAGCCGCCCGGGGCAGCATGGCCGCATTTTCCAGCGTACGGCCTTCGATATCCACCGTAACAAAGAGCCCGGCGGCCAGTGGCGGCTTTGTCTCATAGGGCTTGTTCACGCGGATGACGACATTGATCATGCGCGTGCGTTCATCGAGCTTGCCTTCCGCCCGAACCACCCTGCCCGGCCAGAGGGATTCTCTGCCGGCAACGCGGGTGCTGACGCTTACCACCGATCCCGCTTCGTCACCCGGGGTGAACCCGGGTACGTGAAACCAGTAAAGGTCCTCGTCTTCGAAGGGCACCACAATCTCCGCCTGGTTGATTGAAAAAAGCGTGGCCAGCGCCTGGCCGACGGCGACATATTGGCCGATATCGACATTTTCCTCGTCAACCCGACCGTCAAACGGCGCTTTGACTTCGGTCCGCTCCAGATTCAGCTTTGCTTTCTGAAGATCGGCCCGATCGGCTGCCAGTTTGGCTTGGGCCGCTGCCAGTTGAGGCTCTTTGGCAACCAAGGCCGGTATCTGGTTGTTTTTGGGATCAGTTTCATAAAGCAGGCGCCATTCCTCGCGGGATACCGCCGCTTCTTCCTCGGCGACTTTTAATTTGCTTTCAGAGTCTTTGACCCGGGCCTGTGCCAGGGTTACGGCTAATTGATAGTCAAGCGGATCAATGCGCAGCAACACGTCTCCTTTTTGAAACTCACCGCCGTTCACCAGGGCCCGGGACGCAAATACCACCTTGCCGTTTACCTGCGGAACCAGTTGGATTTCACGCAGGGGTCTAACGGTGCCTTCGCCGCTGATGATCACGACCTGAGGACGCGTTTTAATCCGGGCCACGCTAACCATCGGTTTGAGCACCGGCGGTTGGGTGCGCTCCAGTTTCGGTTTGGTGGCCGTCAGGACTACAAATACCAATGCGCCGATTCCGATGAAGACCAGGGTAACGATAAAATGAATAATTCGCGGTTTGTGCTTACTCATAGGAGGTGTCTCTCGTTTTAAAGTCAAAGAAGTAGCC
>Ga0316191_10002909_pt1 | contig 12534 bp, 10 predicted proteins | sample Eddworburr2cm_MG_FD_204928 | JGI IMG/M metagenome (GOLD analysis project Ga0316191, IMG submission 204928) | Coastal sediment microbial communities from Maine, United States - Eddy worm burrow 2 cm | ecosystem: Environmental > Aquatic > Marine > Coastal > Sediment | place: USA: Maine...
GGTCTCCATGCGACCCAGCGCTGTCCGGAGATTTCCACATTGGCCGCATCCCGGCTGTCATTTCGCACGCTCACCTCAAGTCCCAAGCCGCGTTCTGTGGTCAGGTACACTCGGCTTTCGCTGCCGTAATAAGCGATCTTCTCGACCTCCGCCTCGAAAGCGAGGAAGGAAGCATCCGGACGCTGCTCCAACAACGCCATTTTTTCCGGTCTGACGGCCAGACCTACGTCCTGGCGGATACACTCCGGGCAGGGCAGCTCGATCCGTCCGAGGCCGTTGACCAGCAGGGTCAAATTGCCTGACTCCCAGCCGACGTTGGTCCCTTCAAACAGATTCATCTTGCCGATAAATTCGGCCACAAACCGGTCTCTGGGAAATTCATACAGTTCTGCCGGTGTGGCCACCTGCAGCACCTCGCCCTGGTTAATTACCGCGATGCGATCGGCCATGGACAAGGCTTCGTTCTGGTCGTGCGTAACGATGATAAATGTGATGCCCACGGTTTGCTGCAAACGGACCAGTTCCATCTGCATGGTCTCGCGCAGCTTCGCGTCCAGCGCGGATAGCGGTTCGTCCAGCAACAGCACTCGCGGCTTCTTGACCAGGGCGCGAGCCAGGGCTACGCGTTGCACCTGTCCGCCGGACAGTTGCCCCGGCTTGCGCTGCCCCAGCTGGCCGAGCTGGACCAGGTCCAGCGCCTCCTGCACCCGGCCGGGAATCTCCCGTCTGTCGGTGTCGCTGACCCTGAGGCCATAAGCCACATTTTCGGCCACGCTCATATGCGGAAACACCGCGTAAGACTGAAACACCATGTTCACCGGCCGTCGATTGGGTACCACGCGCAGCATGTTTTTGCCGTCGATAAAGACGTCGCCCTCGGTCGCGGTTTCGAAACCGGCCAGTATTCGCAGCAGCGTGGTCTTGCCACAACCTGAAGGGCCAAGGAGGGCGAAGAACTCACCCTCATTGATCTCCAGATTCACCTGACGCAAAGCCTGGACGCCCCCCGGGAAGGACTTGTTAACGCCGTTGATAGAGATGATGGGCCGCTTGCCGTTCATGCGTTTTCCCGAGTCAGTCGCGGCTGCGATTCTGCAGCAATATGGCGGTGGTGGTCAGTATCAGCGTAATCACCAGCAATACGCTGGAGGCGGCGTTTACCTCGGGTGTCACCGAGAAGCGGACCATCGAGTAGACCTTGACCGGAAACGTTACCGTGTCCGGTCCGGCGGTAAAGAAGGTAATTACGAAATCATCAAGCGACAGCGTGAAGGCCAGCAGCGCGCCGGCTACCAGCCCGGGTTTCATATACGGCAGCAACACATCGCGGAATGACTGCCATTCGCTCGCCCCGAGATCCCTGGCCGCCTCTTCCAGCTCGCGATTAAAGCGCGCCAGCCGCGCACGCACCACCATCGCCACAAACGGAAAGCTGAATGAGATATGCGCGATCGTGATCGCGCCGAGATTGAGCGGCCAGGGCAGATCCACCGGCCAGCCAACGCGGGCAAAAAATGCCATCATCGCGACGCCCATACATATCTCGGGGATGATGATCGGCAGCGAGACAGCTCCCTCAAACGGCGCCTTGGCAGGGAAGCGGAACCGCCAAAGCAGCACCGCGGTCATCATGCCGAGCACCACGCTGAGTACTGTGCTGAAGAACGCGATGGTCAGGCTGTTACTAAAGGCCTGAATAAGAGAGTCATTGTTCCACGCTTTTTCGTAGTACTTTAGCGTAAATCCGCGCCAGACAATGTTGCGACGGCTGTCGTTAAAACTGTAGATCACAAGGATCGCGATCGGCGCGTACAGGAACAGGAAACACAGCCCTAAGGTGAACCGCACCCACAGGCGGCGACCATAGTCCAGCGGTCCCTGGGCTTTGAACGTCAGCTTCATACCAGGTTCTCGCGCGTGTCCTGCCTTGCCGCCCAGATCGAGCGCACCGCGATGGCGAAAAACGTGATGTACATCAGGATAAAGGACAAGGCGGCACCGAATGGCCAGTCATTAGCAGACTTGAATTGTCGCTCTATCACGTTGGCGATCATCTGACTGTCGGTTCCGCCGAGCAGATCCGGCGTCAGAAAGGAACCCAGAGCCGGAACAAATGTAATGATCACTCCGGACACAATACCGGGTGCGGCCAGCGGTATCACGACGGAAGCAAATGTCCGCAACTGTCCGGCGCCGAGGTCGAGGCTCGCTTCGATATATGAGTGATCCATGCGCGCCAGCGCAGCGTACAGTGGCAAGACCATAAATGGCAGATGTACATAGACCAGCCCGACAACGACCGCAAAATTGTTATACAGCAGGTGCACCGGCTCGAATTGCGCGCCCAACAATTGAAATTGCTCAAGCCCAAGCAGATTCAGCAGCTTGTTACCCCAGTCCCAAAGCTGCTCAAGACCGGCATTCAGGCTGCCCTTGGTGCGCAGCACAGCAATCAGCGCGTAGGTGCGGATCAGCAGGTTGGTCCAGAACGGCAGCATCACCAACAGCAGCAGGATCGGGCGCTGGCGCGTGGGCGCAAAGGTGATGGCAGTAGCTACGATGAAACCGACAATCAGGCAGACGACAGTAGTGATGCCGGCGTACCAGAAGGACTTCAGAAAGATCTGCAGGTACAGCGGGTCCATCGCCCGCAAATAGTTGTCGGCGACCCAGGTGATCTGGATATCCACCAGGCCGCTCTTCTCACCAAAACTGATGACCCAGATCAGGCCCAGCGGAACAAGAAAAAACAGCGCCAGCCATGCCGTGGGCGGGATGGCGAAGACCCAGAAGACGAGCGGGTTCTTACGCCAATTGTCCACGTTCTATCTCCACAGCAAGCCCGGCCGAACCCGGTCTTGCCGCCGGGATCGGCTCAGGATGCCATGATCCGGGTGTAAGCCTCGTCAATCATGCGCGTGTACTCGGTGCCGTTATAGGTCGCGACTTCGCAGCGCTCGATGGTCTCCTGAGACGGGAAGATAGCCGGGTTACTGTTGTATACAGCGGGCAGAAGTTTGCGCGCCGCTGCATTGGGCGTTGCGTACTGGATAAAATCCGCAATCTCGGCGCCGGCGTCTGCGTCCAGCAGGTAGTTGATAAAGGCGTGGGCATTTTCCGGATGCGGTGCGCCAGTGGGGATGCACAGGCAATCCTGCCATAGCAATCCTCCCTCGAGCGGCACCACGTAGCCGATATCGTCGTCTTCCTCCATCACCTGCAAAATGTCGCCATTCCACTCCATCACCACATCGACCTCACCGGACAGCAACAGGTCCTGTCCGTTGTCCTCGGCGAAGACCAGAACGTTTGGTTTTTGCCGGATCAGCATTTCCTCGACTTGCTTGATGTGAGCGGGATTGGTGTCGTTGAGAGGATAGCCAAGATATTTCATGCCCATCTGGATCACGGTGGGCGCGTCTCCCATCAGCGCGATCTTCCCCGCATAACGGTCGGAGTCAAATACCCATTTCCATGAATCAGGAATGCTATCGACCCTGGATTTGCGATAGCCGATACCGATCGTTCCCCACATATACGGAAGACTGTATTTGCGCCCCGGGTCGAATGCCGCATCGCGGAAAGTGGGGTCGATATTAGTGATATTCGGTATCTTTGCTGCGTCCAATGGCTCCAGCATGCCTGCGGTGATCATCCGCTCGACGAAGTCGTTGGTGGGCACGATCACGTCATAGCCCGGATTACCACCCTTGAGTTTCGCGAACAGCTCGTCGTTGTCGGCGAACAGATCCATGGTGACATCGATGCCCGTCGACTTCCGAAAATCACCAAGGGTGTTCTCGCCGATGTAGGTATCCCAGTTATAGAAATTCAGTTCCTTGGGCTCTGCGGCCAGCGCGAAACCAGGCGCAAACTTGAGTCCTGCAGCTGCGGCGCCCAGGCCGGTAAGGAATGAACGACGGGAAAAACCGCTTCTGTTATCTTTTGACATCTGTGTCCCCCTGGAAGACCGCGATCATTGTGAAGTGCTTTTCTGTTGCGATCGCGCCGGGCGCGAAGTAAAAAGAGTATTGATCCCGGTCTCTGACAAATCAAGTACGTAACGTCATTCAGGTCACTGATCGTGGCTCGCGCTTTGTTCACTGGCGCGTCTGTTGTTTTCGGAGTGCATCGAAATGGCCATAGAGAGTATTAATCCTGCGACCGGTGAGTTGATTAAAGTTTACCGGCCAATGGATGATGTCGAAGTGGAGTCGGCGCTGGACGAAGCGTGTCTTGCGTGGCGCGCATGGCGCCGCACCGATATCGCGGAGCGCGCTGATCTGATGCGCCGGGCCGCTGTGATTCTGCGCGAACGCTGCGAGGAATACGCCCAGTTGATGACCGCCGAGATGGGCAAACCCATCGTTCAGGCCCGCGCCGAGATTGAGAAATGCGCCGTCGTCTGCGAGTTCTATGCTGAAAAGGCAGCGAGCTTCCTCGCGCCAGAGGAAGTTGAGACCGAGGCCAGCCACAGCTTCGTCAGTTATGAGCCGCTCGGCCCGGTACTCGCGGTGATGCCGTGGAATTTCCCGTTCTGGCAGGTATTCCGTTTCGCCGCGCCCGCACTGATGGCCGGCAATGGCGGCATTCTCAAACATGCCAGTAACGTTTATGGCTGCGCGCTGGCGATCGAGGCGGTCTTCCGTGACGCAGGATTCCCGGAGCACCTGTTTCGCACCCTGGTGATCGGCAGTGATAAGGTCGCGTCAGTTATCGATGATCGACGCATCACAGCGGTGACCTTGACCGGGAGTACCCCGGCTGGCCAGGCTGTTGCTTCCCGCGCAGGTCAGGCCCTGAAGAAAACTGTGCTGGAGCTGGGCGGCAGCGATCCCTATGTGGTTCTTGCCGACGCGGATCTCGAGCTTTCGGTTGCGGCCTGCGTGACCGGTCGTCTGCAGAATACCGGCCAGAGCTGCATCGCAGCCAAGCGTTTTATTGTCGTCGCTGATATCTATGACGAGTTCCAGGAGCGTTTGCTGCAGGCAATGTCGGAAAAACAGTTCGGTGATCCCTGTGATGAGAGCATGGATCTTGGTCCGATGGCGAAAGAGAGTCTGCGCGATGAACTGCATGACCAGGTCGTACGCAGCATCGAGGCTGGCGCGAGGTGTTTGCTGGGCGGTGAGATTCCGGATCGCCCTGGCGCGTTCTATCCGCCGACCTTGCTGACTCAGGTCAGCGCAGGCATGCCCGCTTACCATGAGGAGTTGTTCGGGCCGGTTGCCACGCTGATTCGTGCCGCCGACGAAGCCGAGGCGATCATGATCGCCAACGACACACCCTTTGGCCTCGGCGCTGCAGTGTTTACAGCCGATCTCGAACACGGCACCGATATTGCCCGCCGTGAGCTTCACGCAGGGGCGTGCTTCGTCAACGATTTTGTCCGCTCTGATCCGCGCCTGCCCTTCGGCGGTATCAAAGAATCAGGTTATGGCCGCGAATTGGGCGTGTTTGGCATTCGCGAGTTCGTCAATATCAAGGCTGTTTACGTGCGCTGATCATCGCATCGGCGCGGTAACGACCTGGTGCGGTGCCGCTCCAGCGTCGAAAGGCATGACTGAAGTTAGCGGCGTCGCTGTACGCCAGCCGTGCAGCGATCTCTTCCACCGTCAGGCGCGTATCCCGCAGATAAGCTTTCGCCAGGGTCTCCCTGACCTGGTCCAGTACCTGGCGGTATGAACTCGATTCCGCGGCGAGTTTGCGTCGCAGGCTGCGTGTCGACGTCTTCAGCCGCAATGCGACCTGATCAAAGGTCGCGAATTGCCCGGGTTTCTCCATCAAAGCCTCGCGCACCGCCTGAACAGTACTGCCTGCGCCGCTCATCTGATCGACCAGTTGCCGGCATTGCTCCTCCGCCAGTCGCGCCGCCATCGGATTTGCCTGGAGTGGGCGCGCATCCAGCGACCCGGGGTGGATGCGGATTTCAGCTGCTGGCGCATCAAACACCAGTTCGCAGCCGAAGATCGCCTGATAACGCTGAAGATTCTCTGGCGCCGGGTAGGGCAGGCTGACGCTGGTCAGCGCGTGCCGGTGACCCAGCAGATCCACCAGCAGTGTCGCCGCTGCGGCCAGGTCTCGCTCCAGCAGAAAGCGCCTTGCTGTGGTTGGCTGCCGGCGCTCGTGGGGACTCAGCCTGGGTCCATCCGGATCGCTGACAAAGGACCAGGCGAGAAATGTGTGCGTCAGATCGATATATCGCAGCCCGAGCCGGATGGCGTCTGCCAGGGTGTCGCTGCTGACGATGGCAAGCCCCCACATGCCGAACACGCCGAAATGATGGCGCTGACCGGCCAGCAGGCCCAATTCCGGATCCAGATTCAGAGCAAGCGCACGCTTGATAAAGCCCAGTTCGCGGCTGGCTGCAACCGTTTCGTGGTGGGTCAGATGGAGGCCCGTGGGCAAGCCCTCGGCAGCGAGCAGCGGATCCGGATCCTGACCGAACTCCCGCAGCAATTGCGCGAGCACCACCACGCCGATAGCCGGGTGCTCACGTTCGCCTGGTGATCTGCCTGAGGAAGAGCTCATGTGCAGGGATCGCGCCTTTTGATGGGTAGCTAAAGGGCTTTGGCCGAAAATAACAAAAATATTCGTCAGACGAAACATCGTCCATCACGCCGATGAAATCTATGCTTTGAACATGGAGTGAGCCTGCACCGGTCACATAGCGTCGGCAGCCGCGGAGAAAACAACAAGATGAGCATCAGCACCTTGCATGCGCAGACTGCTGCATTCGTCGATCGCCGACGGATAGGCTGGTTGCTGGCCAGCGGTCTCACCTTGCTGCCGCTGGTGGGTATCGGCTTGCGCGAGCTGCTGGGATCTGACCTGTGGCTGTTCGCACCGACCTTTATTCTTTACGGACTGGTGCCCCTCGCGGATGCCTGGATTGGAGAGGATCAAAGCAACCCCTCGGAAGCAGACGTACCGTCACTTGAAGCAGACCCGTATTACAAGTGGGTGGTCTACCTGTCATTGCCGCTGCTCTACCTGACTCTCGCCCTGTGCGCGTGGTATGCGGTGAATGCAGATCTGAGCTGGTACGGATATTTGGGTCTGGCTATTGCCGCGGGCTGGAGCGCCGGCGCTGGCATCAACGCCGGTCATGAACTCGGGCACAAACGCAGCGCCAGCGAGAGACGGCTGGCCCAGCTGGCGCTGGCGCCGGCAGCCTATGGACACTTCTGTATCGAGCATAACTATGGACATCATCGGGATGTGGCGACCCCTGAAGATTCGGCCTCATCCCGTCTGGGCGAGAGTTACTATCGTTTTGTTGCGCGTGAAATCCCGGGGGCGCTCACTCGCGCCTGGCGTCTGGAGAGCGCAAGGCTGGCGCGCCAGAGCCGCAGGCCCTGGTCGATGCGGAACGAGATTTTGCAGACCGGATTGTTGACCGCGGCAATCTGGGCCGGCCTGCTGGGCTGGCTGGGTATCGCCGTGCTGCCGCTGATCCTGGTGCAGAGCATCGTTGCCTATTCGCTGTTGTCGTCAGCCAACTATGTCGAGCACTACGGATTGCTGCGACAAAAGACCGCAGACGGCCGTTATCAGCGGCCCCAGCCCATGCACTCCTGGAACAGCAACCATGTGTTGTCCAACATCCTGCTGTACCAGCTGCAGCGCCACTCTGACCATCACGCCCACGCGGCGCGGCGGTACCAGGCCTTGCGCCATTTTGACGAGGCGCCGCAATTGCCCTCCGGCTATTTCGGCATGTTCCTGCTGGCATTCTTCCCGTGGCTCTGGTTCCGGGTAATGGACCCAAAAGTGCTTGATCATGCCGGCCATGATGCCGCGCAGATCAACATTGATCCGACTCGCAGAGCCGAGCTGATGGCGCGATACGGGCTTGGCGCCCGGGTCGCCCAGGTTCAGGAATAACCGAGCAACCGGCCCGTCTGGAACACCAGGAAACTGGCGCCCCAGGCGAGTACCGTCATATAGGCGAACATAAATGCCGGCCAGGCCCAGCCGCCGGTTTCCCGCCTGACCACGGCCAGCGTACTCATGCACTGACAGGCCAGAGCGAAGAACACCATCAGGGACAGGCATACCAACGGGGTAAACACCTGCCTTCCATCGGGCCAGCGATCCGACCACATCTTGGAGCGCAGGTCCCTTGATTCCTCGTTGACATCCTCGCCAATGCCGAACACCACGCCCATGGTGCTGACAAACACCTCACGGGCGGCAAACGCGCTGATAATTCCGACGCCGATTTTCCAGTCAAAGCCCAGCGGCTCGATCAAGGGCTCGATCGCGTGTCCGAGGCGTCCGGCGTAGCTGTGCCTGGTCATGGCCCCGGCGCGTTCTGCCTCGACCCGCGCCAACTGCTCGGTCAACGCAGCCTGATCCGTCGGCGATACGCTTTGCGACAGCTGTTGCTCAATGGCCTGTTGCTGCTGATCGAAAGGGGCTTCGAGCTGGGGATCGCGCGGGAAACTCAGCAGCGCCCAGATGATGATCGATCCGATCAAAATGATGGTGCCGGCAGTCTTCATAAAATCACTGACCCGGCGCAGCACCATACGCCAGACCGACGGCCAGTGCGGCAGGCGATAAGGAGGCATTTCAATCACCAGCGGAATGTAGCTGCCGCGGAGCATCGTCTTGCTCAACACCCAGGTCACGATCAAGGCCATCGCGGTACCGAACAAATACATGAACGACATCAGCAAGCCCTGGACGAACCCGGCTTCCTGCCATGGCGGGACCATGGCCGCGATCAACAGACCGTAGACCGGCAACCTGGCCGAGCAGGTCATCAGCGGCAGCGCCATCATGGTCAGTAGCCGATCCCGACGCCGTTCCATGGTGCGCGTCGCCATGATCGCCGGGACCGCGCAGGCATAGCCAGACAACATTGGCACAAAAGCCCGGCCGTGCAGACCCATGCTTTTCATCACCCGGTCCATCAACACGGCCACCCTGGCCATGTAACCGCTGTCTTCCATCAGACCGATAAACAGGAACAGCATCAGGATCTGCGGCAAAAAGACCACGAAGGCGCCGACCCCGTCGATCACGCCATTAACCAGGAAATCGGTCAGCAGGCCGGGACCCATGGCCATGCCGACCTTGCCGCCGATCCAGGAGACCCCGGATTCAATCAGCCCGATCAGCGGATCAGCGCCGGTAAACAGCGCCTGGAACACGATGGTCATCATGACCACGAACAGGACCAGACCCAGCGCCGGGTGCAGCAGCACGCGATCGACCCGGTCAGTCGCCGACAGACGCCGCGGGTCTTCGCGCAGACAGCGCGAAACACAGCTGTCGATCCATTGATATCGACCTTCGATGATCTCCCGATCCGGATCTCTGCCTGCGCTCTCGGCCGCCAGCCGGCAACTCGCCGCACCCTGACGCATCGTGTCCGGCACGCCGGCGAGGTGGTGCTCGGTATCGATCGAGAGCAGCGCCCAAAGCGCCAGTGCCTGGCGACGATCGTCGCAATTCTGGTGCCATGATTCCGGGATCGTGGCCGCCACTGCCTGCATATCATCGTGTAGCGCGCCGGAATCTGGTTTCCAGCGCCAGCCGGGCAGGGCCAGTGCCGGCTCCTGAAGCACGCGCATGATGGCGCCCACCAGATCGCCCAGACCACGACCGCTGCGGGCCATCATCGGCACCACGGGCACGCCCAGCTCCCGCCCGAGGATACCGACATCGATTTGTTGACCGCTCTTCTCCAGGGTATCGGTCATGTTCAGCGCGACGATCACCGGTACCCTCATCTCGATGATCTGCAGCACCAGATACAGATTGCGGCTCAACTGGGACGCGTCGACCGTGACCACGACCAGGTCGGGCCTGGGCAGTGGTTCGATACCGGCGATCGCTTCCAGGGCGAGCAATTCCTCACTGCTCCGGGCGGCCAGACTATAGGTGCCGGGCGAGTCCTGAACCGAGGCCAGGCGACCGCCCGGCAACAGGATCTTGCCGATGCTGCGTTCCACGGTGATTCCGGGATAGTTGCCGATCCTGGCGCGGCCACCCGTGAGCTGATTGAAAACCGTGGATTTGCCGGTATTCGGATTGCCGGCGATGACGATCGTTGGCGTCGTCGATGTCGTGGAAGACTGCAAGGCCGGCCTCAGGCGATCGCGACTACATGCAAATGGGTGGCCTCGGCATGGCGCAGCGACAGCCGCGAGCGACGCACTTCCAGTTCGAGTACACCGCCAAGATCGAGCCGCCTGATCAGCTGCAACGGGGTCCCCGGCAACAGGCCCATTTCCATCAGGCGCCGGCGCAACGTGGGCTGGCCCTCAACGGAGATCAGGGTGGCTTTATCGCCTTCTCGCAACTGGTCCAGACTGGTCATCAAAACAGGCCTTCAGGTAGTTTATGAGAATAATTCTCATTTCTGGTCTTATTTATAATCGCTCCCACGGTATATGGCAATGATCTGAGTCAAAACCGGAAGTCTGTCCATCTGCTGCTACGATTCGTACTATCTGCGCCAAACAAGATGGACATACAAATAAAAGACCAGGTTTTTTGGGTTACCGGTGCGGCCAGCGGTGTCGGATCTCATCTGACCGATTGTCTGCTCAGACGCGGCGCGCGAGTGATGGCGACCGACGTGAATCTGGATGGCTTGCGCCGGGCCGCGCGAGCTCGCGACTGGTCAGGCGATCGTTTGCTGCTGCGTCGCCTTGATGTCAGTGATGCGGAAGCCTGGGAAAGCGCGATGCGCGAACTGCTGTTGCGCTGGCAACGCCTCGATGTGCTGCTAAATGTTGCCGGCGTGATTCATCCTGGCTGGCTGGCCGAGGCGTCGGTAAACGATATCGACAGGCATATCGACGTGAACTTTAAAGGCGTTGCCTATGGTTGCCGGGTGGCGGCGCGCCAGATGACGGCCGAGGGCCATGGCCACATCATCAACTTTGCCTCGCTGGCCGGGATCGCTCCGATCTCGGGGATCGGCCTGTACAGCGCATCCAAATTTGCGGTACGCGCCTACTCCTCGGTGCTGACCCAGGAACTAAAACCCAAGGGTGTATCTGTGACCGTCATCTGCCCGGATGCGATAGAGACTCCGATGCTTGTTCAACAGGAAGCGTATGAAGAGGCCGCGCTCACGTTTTCCGGACGGCAACCGCTGACTGTCCACGATATCGAGCGCGTGCTTTTCGAGCGCATCCTGCCGCGCAAACCCAGAGAGGTGACGATTCCGTTCGGGCGCGGCCTCCAGGCGCGATTGGTGGGTCTGTTCCCACGACTTGCGGATGCACTGATCGGCAGGCTCAGACGGCGTGGACGCAAAGCGCAAAAACTGCGCCAGCGCATTGGCCCGATCAAGCGCTGAGTCCGGCGGGAGTCGGCTCGGCGATCATTCACCGGAGGACTGTCAAAGAACCGGGAATCCGCGGAACGCGTCAGGCGGGCTCGAACTCCTCCAGCATGCGTATGTAGTTGGCACGCTCGAACGCAGAGGGGTCGGCCACCCGGGACAGGCTCATACTGCCGCGCAGAGGGGCCAGACTGGCGAAGCCATGTCTCTCCAGCCAGTCATTCAGATCGTCGCGCAAGACGCCGAGATAATCGATCCCGTGACGCAGCAGGCTTGATGTGGTCATCACCACATCGGCGCCGGCCATCAGATATTTTACGATCTCGGTGTGAGTCTCCACACCGGTGGTCGCGGCGATGGAGGCACCGAGCTTCTGATAAAGCACCGAAATCCACAACAAGCCTGTCCTGATCTCTTCAGCCCGGCTCAGATCCAGCGCCCGGGTGACGGCCATTTTCTCCAGATCGAAATTGGGCTGATAGAAGCGGTTGAACAGCACCAGACCATCGGCGCCGGCGGCGACCATCTGGTGCGCCATGTGGCTGAATGCGCTGAAATACGGGCCCACTTTTACCGCAACCGGGATCGATACGGCGCCCTTCACCGCGCGGATGATATCCAGATAGCGAGCTTCGACCTGTTGGCCTGATTCCGCGGCATCGGCGGCGATGTAATAAATATTCAATTCGATCGCTTTGGCGCCCGCCTGCTCCATTGCGGTCGCGTGCCCGGTCCAGCCGGAGGGGCTGATGCCGTTAAGGCTGGCGATTACCGGTATATCGACCGCGGCGCTGGCGGCCGTCAGGGTCTCCAGATAGGTTTCTTCGCTGGCCCGGTAGTCGCTCAGGGGCGGGAAATAGGAAAGGGCTTCGCCAAAGCTGTCCGTACCGGATGACAACAGGCGATCCATCGTCGCGGCTTCCTTGCGAATCTGTTCCTCGAACAGCGAGTGCATCACCACTGCGGCGGCGCCGGCATCCTCCATGCGACGGATGTTGCCGGCATCACCGGTCAATGGTGAGGCCGAAGCAATAACCGGGTGTGCGAGTTCCAGCCCCAGATAGTCGGTGCTCAGATCCATGATGGGTACCTCCAGACAGCTTGTCTTCTGGCTATCCTGCGGGATGCGAAAAATGAAAAGTTGCGTCGCCGCGATTGGCCATCTCTTCATAGATGCCCCAGCGTACATCAACGTCTTGTTGTGCTGCGCGCATCAGGGATTCCGC
>Ga0316191_10002910_pt1 | contig 12531 bp, 12 predicted proteins | sample Eddworburr2cm_MG_FD_204928 | JGI IMG/M metagenome (GOLD analysis project Ga0316191, IMG submission 204928) | Coastal sediment microbial communities from Maine, United States - Eddy worm burrow 2 cm | ecosystem: Environmental > Aquatic > Marine > Coastal > Sediment | place: USA: Maine...
CCGTCGATTTTCGAGTCCTGTCAGACCAACCTCCTCCAGAATAGCGAGCGATTTCTCTCGGCGCCGGGCAGTCGGTATGCCCTGCACCTGCATCACAAACTCGACATTTTCCTGTGCAGTCAGCACGGGAATCAGGTTGTACGCCTGGAAGACGAAACCGATGTTCGCAAGACGCAGGTCGGCAAGCTCGCCTTTGCTCATCTGATCGATACGCTTGTCCGCCACCCAGACCTCACCGCTATCGGGAATATCGAGCCCCCCAATCGCATTGAGCAAAGTCGTCTTGCCACCACCCGAAGGCGACATCAGGCAGACAAACTCGCCCTTTTCGATCTCGACACTCAGGTGATCGAGCGCCTTTATGTCCTGATCGCCCTGGCGATAGGTTTTGCAGATATCCACACAACGTACAGCCGTCATCATCACACCTTTGTAATTGCCTCGACCGGCTCATAGCGAGAGGCCCGCCATGCCGGTGACAGGCTCGCGAGGAAGCCCAGTACCAGTACAACGACGTTGGACAGGATCACGTCGTTCATATACAGCTTCGGGTACAAAATGCTGGACGCACCAAACATCTCCATACCCTTGGCAACGATCGAAATATCGATGCCGCTTTCCAGCGGCTTGACGGTCACGTAGGCCAGCACGTCGCCGATCAGCAGCCCGACCGCCAGCAACATCATCGATTCGATGATGATCTGTCCGAGGATGCTCATCGGCTTCATTCCCAGCGCAAGCATCAGGCCAATTTCACGTACGCGCTCAAACACGGCCATGACGAGTGTGTTCACGAGTCCGAACGACAACGCCAGGAAGATGACGATAACCCAGATCAGCATGAACCCGTCCATGACACCTAGCATGGTGCCAAGGTAGGTATCGACCTCGGTCCAGCGACTCACTTTCACCGAGTCGTCGACGGCTGCCGAGACTTTTTCGAATACCGGTTCGACATTGCGATAGTCGCTACCCAAAAAGACAACTTCGGATACCGAGTCGCCGATACGCAGCATCTTCTGCGCCGTTCGTTTGCCGATGAACGCGTAGGTCTCTTCGTACGTCTCCATGTTCGCGTGAAACAACCCAACCACCCGGAATCCACGATCGGCAATCTCGTTGTTCGGGTCCTGGCTCATCAGGACGACGCGTTTGCCGACTTCGGTCTCGAGCGTTTCGGCGAGCTTCGCGCCGATAACAACACCATTGTCGTCGGGGCCCTCGAGGAAACGGCCGTCGACCTTGCCGTAATCCACGAATGAAAACGCGCGCTCGGCGTCGGGATCGATACCGAGCAGGGTCACACCACGTGACTCCCTTTCGCTCGTTATTACAGCAGGCACGCGAACACGGCTCGCCCAGGCAACAAAACCGGCCTCGCCAAAGCGCTCTTCGAGTTCTGCGCCAGTCAATGCAATGCGATTATTAACGCTCGGATCGTCGAGATAATCGGGATTGTGGACCTGGACATGCCCCGGTATCACGCTGACCCCATCCGCGATCATCTGGTCAACCATGCCGCGGGTCAGCGCGGTCATGAAGATCATCGCCCACGCGCCGACAGATATGGCGCCGAGCATCACAATCGTTCGTCGGTGATTGCGCCACAGGTAGCGCCACGCGAGCCGACTGAGTACGGGCAGCATGCGCATCAGTTGGACCTCATTGCTTCGACGGGATGCAGGCGACGCAGACGCAGTGCCGGGTACACAGCGGCGAGCAGCGTAAACAGGAACACAACAGCGGGCCCGAACACGGTTTTCGTGAGCGAGACCTGGGGATACACACGGCCCGGCAGGTTGAAGTTGGCGGCCATTTCTTCCATTCCAGGATAAGAGAGACCGTTTACGGATAGCCAGTAAGTGAGCAATGCGCCGGCCGCGGCGCCGAGCAGGAACCCGAGCAGGCCCATCAGCGCCGTCTCGAGCATGACCAATCGACCAAGGCGTCCTGGTTTCATGCCAAGAGCCATGACGACACCAAACTCGTGAGTTCGCTCGAGCACCGACATCAACTGCGTGTTGAGCACGCTGAACGCAACGAGAATGACGAGAATACCGTACATGAAAAACGCGCTGCTCATGTCGGCCTGGATAGCCTGCTTGAGCCCGGGTTGTAGCACGGTCCAGTCGTGCACGACCAGGTCGCCCGGTAGCCCGGCCGCCACTTTTTCCTGCAGCGCAGGCGCATCGTCCAGCGTCGGCGCCTGCAAGACAACCTGGTGCCCGGCGCCATCCATGTAGAACACGTCCTGGAAAGTCCCGAGTGGCATTTCGGCGATATTGCGGTCGACTTCTTTGACGCCACTTTCGAAAATGCCCACTACGACAACGACTGCCGCCGCAAATGATCCATCGAGCCCACTACCGAGCAGTGTGAGTTCATCGCCGACGCCTACGCGCAAGTTACGGGCAAGAACAGCACCGATGACGATTTCCATCGCGTCGATTTCTCCGAGGAAGCGACCTTCCTCGATAAGGCCCGGAATATTGGATACCCGGCCCTCGAATTCGGGTTCGACGCCATAGATGCCGATGCCGTAACTGCGCGCTTCGCTGGAAGCGAGCCCGAACGCCCAGCCACGCGCCGCTATTGTGTCGCTCTCGAGATCGTTTCGTAGTTGCTCCGCGAGGCCCCGCACGCCCGGCACGACCTGCCGCATCTTCTGGTCGTCGTTGTAGCCCGGCGCCTGTACCTGCATATGTCCGGTGAACACCCGCAGCGAATTGTCGATCATGAGCTCGTACATGCTGAACTGAAACGAGATCATGAATACGAGCAAGGTGTTCGAGAACACCATGGCCCCGATCGTAAGCCACGTTCGTCTTGCATGCCGCCACAGGTTGCGCCAGGCCAGGCGCAGAACAATGCTCATCGAGTGACCTGCCCAACAATTTCGAACACTTTTAGTCTCGCGGATTACGCAAATTCGACAAGGTAAAAAGACTGTCCTTCAGTTCGAGTTCGTACTGCACTTCGTCGACCGCTATCTCGGTCCATTCATCAGGTTCGTCCGTCTTGATCATGCGTTGCCGCATGGCGATCGTGCGGCCACCCATTTCTCCGATTTCGAGCGACGTCAATGTCTTCACGAGTTCACCATCCTGGTCGTAAAACGCATGCTCGAGAACGACATGGTCTTCACGAATCATCAGCACTTCGCTGCCCCAGACGACGGCCGCATCTTCGTGCGGAATCGATTCGATCCTGTAGACCGTGACATCATCGACAACGGTCGTCTCCAGGATGGTGTGATCGTACAGATCGATTATGTCATCGGCCCTGGCAATGTCCTTATTGGAAAAGTCGGACCCCATCCAGCTCTGCCCCATCATCGACGACGGCACCTTGATGACGCGATTCACCTTGGGTGAAAACGTCCACATGCTGTTCTTGTCGGTGAGCGTACCGTTGCCACGGTCCTTCTTCGGTTCAATCACGCGGACTAGTGAGTGATCGTCGCCTTTCGTCCACGCCTCCATGGTCATGGAGCGCTCCCAGTCCGGCCTGTGAATAATCATCGTCATGACTGTATACGACGTCAATCCACGCCAGTGGTCTATGGCATCACGGACAATCTGCGTTGCATTGCGCTCTTGCGCAGCCGCAAAGGCTGGCAAAGCGAGCAACAGGAAAGGCAGCAAGTATCGCTTTTTCATAGAAACTGAGACATCCACGGTAGCCCAAAGCTCAGTATTTCACATCCGTACTTACCGAGCATCCGCAGTGCTTGCCCCGTGCAGCGCTGTCTAATACAAGGACCCGCGCAAGACTCTTCCACGCTTACCGCCTGTTAATTCAGGCGCTTGCGCGAAAGCCATAGGTGTTTATCGCAATGGTGCGCGGGTTGCCTGTGGATAGACTGAATGCAGGAGGAATAAGAGAGCAAACAGGACGGGACTATGTTCAGTATCGAAGCAATCATGAGCACCAATCTGATCACAGTATCTCCGTCCGCGACCTTGGCCGAGGCCCGGACGCTGATGCACGAGAACCGGATTCATCACCTGCCGGTACTGGAAGGTGACAAGCTGGTCGGGCTTATTTCGCTGACAAACGTCCTGGCTGCTACAGACAGTTTCTTACGGGATGATGGCAGCCGGATCCACGCTGATGAAATCGGTATTGCCGATGCGATGGTTACCGATGTGGCGACAGTCGATGTCAGCGCCAGCCTCCGCCACGCGGCACTATTTCTCGAGAAACACAAGATCGGCTGCCTGCCCGTCATGGACAACCATGAGCTGGTCGGCATCATAACGGACACGGATTTCGTTGCGGTTGCCATCAATCTGCTCGAACAGATTGAAGAAACGGAACCGGTTGACGAGGATTACGACGAAGTCGACGTGGCCTGATCGGCTGCTTCTTTTGCTGCTCTTGCTTTCGCCCTGCGGCGAAGAGCGTACTCGGCATCGCGCTCCGATCCCAGCAGAATGGCAACCCAGCGGGTTTGATCATCACTCTCGAGCGCCATCTTGAGAGTCATGGTCAGCGGTACAGATAACAGCATGCCGACCGGGCCGAATATGAAGCCCCATGCAACCAATCCTACAAACACGACGAGCGGCGAAATGCCGACGCCGTAGCCCATGAGTCGCGGCTCCAGGAAGTTGCCGAAGACTACATTGATACCGATAAATCCGAGCGCCGTCGCCCCAGCGGCACCAGGGCCAATTTGTACCAGTGCCAGCAGCACCGCCGGCACGGCCGCGATAATCGAGCCAATCGTCGGCACGTAATTGAGCAGGAACGCGAGCATCGCCCAGAGCAAGGGAAAATCCAGTCCGATCGACCAGGTAAGCACACCAGCGCAAACACCGGTGGCCATGCTGACAACCGTTTTGATGCCCAGGTAACGGCCGAGGTTCTGCATGAAATCTCGTGCGCTTTCGAGGGAATCCGCAGTCCTGCCAAACGCCGCCTCGAATTTGGTTTGCGCCGTCGATGCTTCAAGCAGGATGAATATCATCGTAAAGATAATCAGGAACGCATTTGTCAATACGTCGCGCAGACTGTTGAGGAGTCGAGCAACCAGACCCATAGCAAAGCCTGGATCGATCATGTCACTGATACTTTCTATCGACTCGTCGACCTTGAGGTTCGTGACAATGAAATCAAATACGCCATCAATGATGACGTCGAGACGCGCCTGGTAGCTTGGCAGGGCCGCAGTGAAGTCCGCGATCGAGGTGCCGAGAATTGCCCCGACAACGGCCAGGATCAGCATGAGCATCGTTACGATAACCAGCGCTGCAAGTATCGACGGCACACGTTTCTGCTGCAGCCAAAGCATGGGGCGGACGGTAATCAGCGCCAGGAATGCCGCTATAAGAAAAGGAACCAGCAGGACAGACATCATCTGCATGCCGTAGATCACAACGACAACGGCTGCGATAACGATGATCGTACTGGTCTTTTGCGGGGCAGCGGTTTCCACGTTCTGATGATCTCACACGTCGCCAGCGCAGGCGACTGTTGGTAGGGCTGGTTGTGCGCGGTTGCTGTCGGGTCTCGTACTTGTCAGTTCCCGCCTTTCGGCGTGTACAGTTCCGCTTCTTCGCGCGTCAGTTGATCAATCTTGACGGTCCAGCGAGCCAGGGTCGAGCTGATGCGCAGCTGATACAGCCCCGCCGTATGGAATAACTTTACTCCATTGCCGCGCCGCTTCGTGTACAGCACGCGCCCGACGTGTTTGCCGGTCTTTGCCTCGACCAGAGTAATTTCGAGCCCCATCATTTGCTCGTAGTCACCATCGAGACGCCAGTCCAGCACCCACGGTGATTCGACGCGGAAGACGGCCGTCGTGAAGTTACCCGAACCCCTGAATTCTGTAACGCGCGTCGCGCCCTGAGCCGTTGTGCTCACGACAGTCAGTATTACAAATACAACAACAAGAAGAATTTTATTCATATCAGTCCCGGATTCTAGCACCTGGAATTGTGTCAGCCGGCAAGGTAACGCAACTCATCGGCGGAGAAAGCACGTGCTCGCCTTGCGATCAGCTTTTCGAGTGTCTCGCTTGAACCCGTATTTCCCTCTCCGAGCATGATTAGCTGGTCGCGAGTCACGGGGTAGAACGGCAGCCAGTCGAACAAGGTAGCGCCGATTTTCATTAACCACAAAGGCATCGAAAGCATCAGCTTGGACTTGCCCGTAGCAGCTGCGATGCGTCGCACCATGTCGCCCCAGCCAAGTATTTCCGGGCCCGCCAACTCGAGCGTCTTGCCAATCGTACCGCGATCCTCGAGTGCCGCCACGAATGCAGCAGCAACGTCTTCGACATGCACGGGTGACATCCGCACACCGCCAAAATTCACGGCGGGCAATGGCGGCCGCACCATGTCTCGATTCAGCTGAGTTGCGAATTCCATTGTGCCGCGCGGGTCCCCGAAAATAACGGATGGCCTGAGTACCGTTACGTCGAGGCCGCTTTCGAGCGCGTGAACTTCGGCGCGCCGTTTCGTGGACTGGTACTTCGTGCCAGGGTCCTTGACGCCGATCGCACTCATCAACAGCAGGCGATTCACACCCACCTTTTTCGCGGCAGCCACGGTATCGACCACACCCTGGTACTGGGTCGTTTTAAAAGTAATTCCCCGGCGCGGAAACTCGCGCAACAGCCCCACGCAATAAATGACGGCATCGCATCCTTCCAGCGTGTCCTGCAGTGCTGCAGTCGACGACACATCGCCCGCCACTCTCTGCGCTCCCTTGCGTACCTTGTGTTCGCTGCCGGGCCGCACAAGAAGCCGGATCTCATGCCCGGCATCTGCAAGTGCGTCGACAAGGTAACTGCCGACAAATCCTGTACCACCGATTAATGCTACCCGCATGTGTCTACCTTTCTGTCAGAGTTTCTATCTTCAGTGCAGATGCATTGTAGACTGTTGCCTCTATGCTCTCGATTCGAAATCTTACTGTAATCACCGGCGCCGCCTGTCTCGCGCTCGTTGGCATGCTGTACTTCGACCTGTACCAGCCCGCTTTTGCTGCAAAATTTATCGCATCCACCTCTTTTATTGCTCTCGCGATCAAAGCCGGCGCAATGGAATCAACCTATGGCCGGCTTGTTCTGCTCGGACTCGGGTTCTCGTGGTGCGGCGATATGTTACTCACCGGCCAATCCCAACTCGCGTTCCTGGCTGGTCTGTGTGCTTTTCTTCTTGGCCATGTGGCGTATGTTTCAGCGTTCATCCGTCACGGGTATCGCCGTGCCTGGGTCTTTGTTGCTGCAGTTCCTGTTCTGGCCATTGCCGTGGCCGTACTCGCCTGGCTGGCACCGCATACGCCGCCGGATCTGGAAATCCCGGTACGCGCTTACGTGGCGGTCATCAGCCTGATGGTTATCTTTGCGTACGGAACGCGCGGACATGATGGATCGATCCTGATTGTCGCCGGTGCCACGCTGTTCTTTCTGTCTGACCTGTCCGTCGCCGCGCTCCGGCTCGTACAGACCGAATATCCAACCTATGTGCTGGGGTTGCCGTTTTACTACGCAGGTCAGGTCTGCCTTGCACTGAGCGTCTCGCACTCGCGGTCCCATTGAGGTGTCGCCGAAAACCGCTCGACGAGAAAATCAATGAATGCGCGAACACGATACGACAGGTGTCGTGTCGGCGGATAAACCGCGTAGGCGGTGGCAAGCGGCCATTCGTACGCCTCGAGTACTGGCACAAGGTTGCCACGACGTATGGAGTCTGATGCGATGAAGGTCGGTTGCATCACGATACCGAGGCCATGTGCGGCAGCATTTGTCAGGAAGTCGCCACTGCTGGCACGCATGACTTCATTGACTTCCACCGAGTGCTTGTTGCCTTCTGCATCCTGCCAGGCCCACTGCGCCGGGTCCGCCAGGTTTGAATACACAAGGCAATCATGGTCGCGTAATTCATAGGGCGTCTCTGGCGCACCGTGCGTCTTGAGATAATGCGGTGCAGCACAGATGACCCCGCGAACATCGAACAGCTTGCGCGCAATCAGTGACGAATCTTCCAGGCGGCCGATACGGATCGCCAGGTCCACACCCTCATCCAGCAAGTCGACGCGCCGGTCATTGAGATCGAGGTCGAAACGTATCCTCGGGTGCTTCTTCGAGAACGCTGCGATTGGCTTGCACATGTGGCGAACGCCGAAAGACATTGGCAACGCAACCCGCAGCGTGCCGCGCAGTTCGCCGTGCTCCAGTTGTACTGCGGACTCCGCTTCCTCGAGGTCGGCCAGGATGCGGGCGCTGTGTTCATAAAAACTCTGCCCGGTGTCGGTCAGGTTCAGTGTCCTCGTGGTGCGCCGCAGCAATTGCACGCCCAGGCGCTCCTCGAGCGCCGACACTCGTCGGCTGACGGCTGACTTCGCACTGTTAAGCCGATCGGCGGCAGCCGTGAACGTCCCTGCCTCCACGACCGCTACAAACGCCTGTAAATCCTCGAATTTGTCCATATTGTTGCGTTTTCCCGAACAATTATATCTTCAGATTAATATTTATCTCTTATTTGTCAACAACCAAACTGTACCCAATACAGTGACATACGTCCAAGGAGACCCGAACATGGCTGACAAGCCCGCACTCAAGATCCTCGAAATCAACGCCGCCGCCCGTTACGAGGGCTCGATAAGTCGCGATCTCGTGGCCGATTTGATTGACGCACTCGAAGACCGCTTCGGCAGTGCTGACATCAAGCGCCGCGACCTGGCGAAAGGCCTGCCGTTCATCGACGAAGAGTGGGTAACGGCCAATACGACGCCCGAGGAGGAACGCAGTGAACATCATCGCAAGACGCTGGCGTATTCCGATGAACTCGTCGCCGAATTACAGGATGCGGACGTGCTGGTCATCGGCTCCCCAATCTACAATTTTTCAGTCCCAGCGGTACTGAAGGCCTGGATTGATATGGTTGCCCGCGCCCGACTGACCTTCCGCTACACCGCAACCGGTCCCGAGGGACTGTTGACCGGCAAGAAGGCCTACGTCATCGTGCCGTCTGGTGGTGTGCCCGTGGGCAGCGAAGTGGATTTCGCCACACCTTATCTTCGTCATGCATTGGCCTTCATCGGCATTACTGACGTGGAGTTCGTCGGCGCAAAGGGTGCTGACCGGGATGATGGCCAGGCGCTCGATAACGCACGCGCGTATATTGCAGAACTCGTTCACCTGGCAACCAAGGCCGCGTGAACCAGGAGGCACCCGTTATGCTTGACATTATTCGATCAGAGTCACGCGGTGGCGCAGACCACGGCTGGCTGAAGGCGAAGCATACGTTTTCATTTGCGGATTACCTGGATCCCGCGCGGGTTCGCTTCGGAACATTACGCGTCATCAACGAAGACCGCATCGCGCCCGGGCAGGGCTTTGGCACGCACCCGCACAGAGACATGGAGATCATCACGTACGTGATCAGCGGCGCAATCGAGCACAAGGACAGCATGGGCAACGGAACCGTCATACCGGCGGGCGATGTTCAGCGCATGACTGCCGGAACCGGCGTCTTGCACAGCGAGTTCAACCACTCACAGAACGAAGAGCTACATCTCCTGCAAATCTGGATTTTCCCCGAGGAAAAAAACCTCGAACCCGGGTACGAGCAAACACCGTTCTCACGGGAGGCGAAACTGAACCGCTTGTGCCTCATCGGTTCACGAGACGGGCGCGAGGGTTCTGTAACGATTCACCAGGACGTCGATCTGTATGCGAGCGTGCTGGAGGACGGTAAACAGGTAACACTCGACGGCGTCGCGGAGCGACGTGTCTTCATACAGGTCGTATCTGGCGAACTGCGTGTTAACGGCGAACTCGTCAGTGCCGGAGACGGCGTGCAGATTCGACAGGAACGTAACGTGGACATTACGGCACTGGCCGAATCCGAGTTTTTGCTTTTCAATCTGTCCTGAAGAACATGCGCTAGAATGCGCGCATGCGCATCTTCACTCCCTTTGCCTGTCTCGTCCTCATCGCCGCCTGTGGCGGCGATGGGGGCAGCAGCCAGGCCACTACGCCACCCGTAACTTCTCCCCCTTCCGGTGCTACCAGGATCGGTTACATTCAGGGCGCCGGCACTATCAGTCCGATGGAAGGACAGCTGGTCACCGTCAGTGGAATAGTGACCGGCGACTTCCAGGAAAGCGATGCGGATGAACGACGCAACCTGGGCGGCTTTTACATGCAGGACGGTACACCCGATACCAGTCCGCAAACGTCTGACGGCATATTCGTTTTCGACGGCAATGACCCGGCAACCGACATCGACGTCGGCGATGTCGTCGAAGTCCAGGGAACGGTAGTCGAGCATTTTGGCGAGACTCAAATCAACGCGAATTCAGTCCGCGTTACCGGAACCGGCGCATTGACTCCATTCACGATCAACTTGCCGATCAACGGCACCACGATGAACAGCGATGGCGACCTGGTTGCAGATCTCGAACACCTGGAAGGCATGCTGGTTACGTTCACCGATACGCTGACCGTTACGAACCTGCGAAACCTCGAACGCTTCGGTACGGTGACGTTGTCGGAAGGTGGTCGGCTCTACCAATACACCAACTACAATTCTCCTGACGTCGATGGATACAACGCACACAAGAACCTGGTCGCGCGTCGTTCCATCGTGCTCGACGATGGCCTTCGTGCCGAGAATCCGTCGGACATCCATTATCTTGAGGCGGGCAATACAGCCGGTTACTCGCTTCGGGCCGGCGACAAATTGACCGATCTCACCGGCAATCTTCGCTACTCACGCGGCGCCGGCGGCAACGGTGACGAGACCTGGCGGCTCATGCCCACCGCGGACCCGACGTTCGAATCGGCAAATCCACGGCCGGGAGCGCCGTCGGTCGGTGGCTCGATCCGGGTCGCAAGCTTCAATGTCCTTAACTACTTTTCCACTGTTGACTCGGGCCAGGACAACTGCGGCCCACAAGGCACTTCAGCTTGCCGTGGTGCAGACAGCGACACCGAACTCGTTCGGCAGCTCGCAAAGACGGCAACGGCCCTGAAGATGCTCGATGCCGATATCGTTGGCCTGATGGAACTTGAGAACAACGCGAACGAATCCATCAGCACGATTGTGGACGCACTCAATTCGAGAATCGGTTCCGGCGACTACGCCTATATTGATACGGGAACGATCCACGACGACGCTATCAAAACAGGATTCATTTACCGGGAAACGGTTGTATCACCCAGTGGGGATTTTGCGCTGCTCGATCGCACCGTCGATTCTCGGTTCAACGATGCACGCAACCGGCCCGCACTCGCACAAACTTTTTCAGTGAATGCGACAGCAGCCGAACTAACCATCGTCGTTAACCACCTCAAGTCCAAGGGATCGTCCTGTGAGTCCGACGGTGACCCGAATCTCGGCGACGGCCAGGGCAACTGCAATCTGACTCGCGCGAATGCCGCGGTCGCACTGGCGGACTGGATCGCGAGCGACCCGACCGGCAGTGGTGATACTGACTTCCTGATTATCGGCGACCTGAACGCGTATACGCTGGAGGATCCGCTGACCGCTTTTGAGAGCGCCGGGTTAACCAGCTTGCTTGGCGGTCAAACAAATCCCTATTCGTTCCTGTTCGACGCGCAATCAGGCGCGCTCGATCACGCCGTCGTCTCTGCGAGCCTGCTGCCACAGGTCGTGGGGGCAATAGAGTGGCACATCAATGCAGACGAGCCGCCACTGCTCGACTACAACCTCGAGTACGGGCGTGACCCGACATTATTCGACGGGAGCACGCCCTACCGAGCCTCCGACCACGATCCGGTTGTGATCGGCCTGGACCTGACGAACTGAGTCCTATTCCGGCTTACGGAATTTGAGCGTCATGCGATTGGATTCGCCGATCGCCTTGTATTTCGCTTCGAGCTCAGGGTCTTCCTTGCTCATACTCAGGCTGGGTGGCAGGCGCCAGACAACATCGTCTTCTCCCGGCTGATCCATCGGGTTTGCGTTGATGTCGCTTTCGCCAACCAACTCGAATCCTGCCTGTTCTGCCGCCGCAATCACGTAACCCCGCTTCAGGTAGCCGCGATCGCCGCTTGCGAACTCATCCGACATATCGTCGCTGGCATGGTGTTGCACCACACCGAGAATACCGCCTGGCTTCAGCGCTGCGTAGGCATCGGCCATGGCCTCGGTCGCAAAATCGGCTTGTGAATCGAAACGCGCCATGCCGTGAAGCGCTCGCGCAAAAAACACGAAGTCGGCCGTTCCCTTGTAGTCGTCCGGCATCGAGCCAAAGTGGAACGCCCCGACGGCCGCCCCGTCATCACCTGCCCATTCCTGTGCATCAGTCAGAAATTCGTTCGCCCATGCTCGGCGCCTCTCCATGGACTCTTCCGTCGAATTTGGATAAAGCGCGTAAAGGTCGAACGAGTAATTGGCACCGATCAAGCGGCCTTCCGAACCCAGGTAGGGCAAGAGAATTTTTGTGTACCAACCTCCGCCTGGCAACGCCTCGACAACCGTCATGCCGGGCTTGACGCCGAAAAACGCCAGCGTTTCCTGCGGATGGCGATACTGGTAGCGCGCCTTGATT
>Ga0316191_10002912_pt1 | contig 12531 bp, 15 predicted proteins | sample Eddworburr2cm_MG_FD_204928 | JGI IMG/M metagenome (GOLD analysis project Ga0316191, IMG submission 204928) | Coastal sediment microbial communities from Maine, United States - Eddy worm burrow 2 cm | ecosystem: Environmental > Aquatic > Marine > Coastal > Sediment | place: USA: Maine...
TGGACCGCTCGAAAGCGCAGTCTGCCGTTCAGCTTGCCGTCTCGATGTTTGAGTCCGAGGACAGCTTTTATTTCGGGCTGGCACCTGAAGGCACGCGCTCCCTCCGCGATGCCTGGAAGACGGGCTTTCATCGCATCGCGACAAAAGCCGACGTTCCGGTATATCTCGGCGTACTCGACTATGGAAACAAGCGTATCGGCATTACTACCCGACTTGATCTCAGTGGAGATCCGGATGTGGATGTCCAGAAGTGTGCAGAGTTCTATCGCAACATCGAAGGGCGGCGGCCGGAAAACGCAACACCTGTTCGTTTCGCCAAGTAAAAAGGCCGCCCGGAGGCGGCCTTTGTTTGTACTCGCCCTGCGGGCTTAGCGGCGGTAGTTAACCTCCAGACCAATCGTGCGTCCCTTCTGCATGGGGCCGGCTGTGTAGATGCCGGATATTGACGTCAGGTTGCCCCAGTTCGCCTCGTCCGTAAGGTTCTTGCCGTACAGCGAAACCTGCCACGCATCATTCGGCAGGAACCAGTTGACGCTGGCATTCCAGCGCTTCTGGTCTGAATAGATTTCGCTGTTGGAGTCGTTATAAGGATGCTCTTCGCGGAAACTGTAGTTAGTCGCGAAGTTGACCAGGCCCATTCCAACCGGCACGTCGAAAGAGGCACCAACACTGTAGTTGGATGGTGCCAAACGCGGCAGATCCGGTCCGAGGAATGCGGCAAAGTCCGGATTTACGCTCTCGTACTCACCATCCTGGTAACCGTATGACGCACTGACCGAAAAGTTCTCGGTGATGAGGCCTACAAAGTCTATCTCCAGGCCCTTGATGACGACGTCACCGGCGTTAATCGTTCCCTGCAATACCACTACATCCGGATCGCCGATATTGAGTTCGCGCTGCATACCTTCAATCTGATTGTGGAAAATAGCGGCGTTCAAGCGCATACGGCCATCAGCAAATTCTGTCTTGATACCAACTTCAACCGTTGTGTTTTCCTCTTCCTTGGTCGGGCCAGGTGGAATTACGGTCGGCTTTGCGTTGCGGAAGTTGAAGCCACCCGAGCGGAAGCCTTTCGACCAGAAGCTGTAAACGTGTGAGTCTTCACTCAGGAACCACTGGAACCCAATCTTCGGCGTAATGTTGCTCCAGTCACCGCCCAGGTTATCAAAGTCACAGTTGAAGGTAACAACGTCCGGACAGCCGCCGCCAACACCGCTAATAATGCTCGCCGACTTTGATTCGTCGGTATAGCGCATGCCCAAAGACATCGCGAAGCTGTCGATGATCTGGAAATCGTTATTCCAGAATGCACCGAAGTTCTTGGCTGTCATGTCGCCACCCAGCGCTCGGGTAATCGCGGCCTGAATGTAACGCCCTTCACGGTAGTTGATGTCCTGCGTGAAATAGTAGAAGCCAATAGTTGACTGCCAGCTGTCGTTAAAAGAACCCGACCAGCGCAGCTCGTTACTCCACTGCATTTGTGCGGTATTACCGGGCACTGTGAATAATGGGAAATAGGTACCGTCGACATCTGTTGCCGTGTCCGCTTTGACACGGCGGTAGCCTGCGATGTTGGTCAATGTGCCTATACCAACGTTGTCGATGTTGGTCTCCAACATGACCTGCGTCCAGCTCATGTCAGTGAAACCCAATTCATCGGCTGTTGTCTGGAAGTCCGGAATATCGCCGTTGCGCTGCTGCGTCACATTCGACCAGATAGCACCGTCACCTTCGGACTCACCGTGCTCAACGATCATCGTTACATCAACAGTGTCGCTCGGCGTCCAAACCAGCGACGGACGAATGAGTTTAGTCGTCATCTCGCCAATCTGCGTTCGCGAAGACGCGTCCTGTATGTAGAACGATTGCGTCGGGTACGGTGCGGGTGCGATCGGGAATGGTCCAACCTGCGGACCGGTAAAGGTCTGGTTGATGCTCTTGTAGTAGCCCTGATCGTCATCGTAGTAAACGACAAGCTTTCCTGCGAGCTTGTCCTCAATGAGTGACCCTTCTATAGCAGCCGCGATGTTGTATTGGTCTTCATCGGTAATGCCTGCACGAAAACGCACACCGGTTTCGCCGTTAGGTCGTGCATTACGAATGACAACTGCACCGCCGGTGACGTTGCGCCCAAACAGGAGGCCTTGCGGTCCGCGAAGTACTTCCACCGTCTCCAGATCGAAAGTGTCGATCACAACGCCGAAGGTCGTTCCCATGTACAGGCCGTCAACAAATACGCCCACCGTTGGATCGACCGACGGAATAGAGCTGTTGATACCCTGACCACGAATCGAGAAGTTCTGCACGCCCGGAAACGTACCCACAGCTTCGAGCTGCACGTTCGGCATCAGGTAGCTGAGGTCATCGAGCTTCTTGACGAACAGCGCCTCGATTTGCTCCGCACCGTAGGCCGTGACAGCAATCGGCACGTCCTGCACAGCTTCGGCTTCACTTCGCTTACGGGCGGTTGTCACGATCTCTTCGAGCAGCGCGCCGGCAGCGCCGTCCTGTGCCACTGCGATACTGGGTAGTGAAAAAACAACAGTTGTCGCGAAAGCGCAAGCGGCTGTCGCCACAGATGCCTGCAACACACCCCCCAAGCCTTTGATTCTATTTGATATGCTCACGATAATTCCCCATGTTTTTATCGGAATAATTGTAAGCATACTGTTGTGTGTGCACCAATGCCAACACTGAAATGCAGCAACGCGACTTTAGTTGCACCCCTGTCAGGGGGACGTAAAATCCGCCTTGAGCGCATTCGGACCTTCGGGGCTTACATTGGAGCGCTCCGCATCCCTATACTCGGTCCGGCTCTCGGCAGACAGGTTTCAGCATGCAGGAAAATCAGACCAGAAAGCGGACCATTCGCAGCTTTGTTCGGCGAACGGGCCGACTGACTCCGTCCCAGCAAAAGGCACTGGATGAACTCTGGCCGACATTCGGCATCGAGTTCTCGGATGAACTCCTGAATTTCGAGTCCGTATTCGGAAGAGTCGCACCGCTACTGCTCGAAATCGGTTTCGGCAACGGAGAAACGCTCGTCGAACAGGCGGCGGAAAGGCCGGACTGGGATTTTATCGGGATCGAAGTCCATGAACCCGGCGTCGGCCATTGCCTCCTGAAAGCGCGCGAAGCTGGCGTCGAGAATCTGCGGCTCATCATTCATGATGCGATTGAGGTCTTGCTTACCCAGATTCCGCTCGCCTCGCTCTGCAGAGTTAACCTCTACTTCCCGGATCCCTGGCCGAAGAAGCGGCATCACAAGCGCCGCATCGTGCAGCTCGCGTTTCTCGACCTGATAGCAGATCGCCTGCAGGAGAGCGGCACGCTCAACATCGCGACGGACTGGGAAGCTTATGCGGAACATATTGACGCTGTAATTTCCGGCTCGAATCGCTTCACCGCTAGCGAGCGACGTGAGCACAGCGGCGACCAGCCACTGGATCGGCCACGAACGAAATTTGAGCGGCGGGGATTAAGAAAAGGCCACCGCATCTGGGACTGGTGCCTCACTAAGACGGCCGATACCTGAATAGACTTGCGCTTCTTGCCGCTTGGTATATAACTAGTAGAGGGAGCGAGCAAACCGAGGGCTAATATTATGGCTGTTCAATACCCGACAATAGGCAAGTGGTTTCGCCGACCAACAGGGACCTTGTTCGAGGTTGTTGCCGTCGACGAAGAAGACGGAACGGTCGAAATCCAGTTGTTTGATGGCACGATAGGTGAGATCGAAATGGACACCTGGCCACAGCTGCTGCTTGTAGAAGTGAGCGCGCCGGAAGACTGGTCCGGATCTGTCGATATGGACCCTGAAGACTACGTCGGCAAGGGTGAAAACGATATGCCGAGCGGTTATCACGATCCGCTGGCATTTCTCGACGAGCCCTGATCTGACGTCACATACTGTCCGGCCCGGTCACGTAGACGACACCATCACGCACTGACAGGTGCAGCTTGCGAAGCGCCCTGCCCGAACCGGGCCCGGCGAAACAGTGCCCCGATTCAATATCGTATGTCGCGCCATGCGAGGCACAAATGATTGCGGACTTATCCTTGGTCAAAAACTTGTTCGGCGACCAGTTAAGCGGATGACCGACATGTACGCAAAAGTTTTGATATGCGAATACAGCCTCGCCCTTGCGCACAACGAATCCGCGGAACGGCCAGTCGCCTTCGCCGATTGAGAACTCACGGCATCCCGGATCCTCCATCTCATCAAGGCGACCGACGGCTACTTCCATGTCACTCACTTGGCTTCTTCTTCATTCCACGGGGCAACTTTAATCAACAACAACATTCCCGGCACAGCGAGCGCCGTGCAAAGAAAAAAGAAGTTCGTCCACCCCACATGCTCAACAATGACACCGGTGACGGCATTAGCGATCGTTCGTGGAACAGCGATCAGCGCTGTAAACAGAGCGAATTGCGTCGCCGCGAACGCCGCATTCGTTGAGCGCGCCATGAAGGCGGTCAATGCTGCCGACCCGAGACCGACACCCAGATACTCAAAAGCAGTTGCAGCACCGAGCATCCACGGATTGTTACCAACGATCGACAACGCAGCGAATCCCAGAATGCTAATGATCTGCACGAAGCCGAAAAGCCATAGCGCTCGATTGATAGACACCTTGACCATGACCAGCCCACCGATGACACCACCTGCAATCGCGGCGATCAAGGATGCGAACTTGGCGATCGTACCAATCTGAGTGCGACTGAATCCCAGATCAATATAGAAAGGTGTCTGCAATGCCGTTGCCATGTTGTCACCGAGCTTGTAGAAAAACAGGAACGATAAGACCAACAGCGCGGGCCCAATACCGGCCCGACCAATGAATTCACGAAACGGTTCAATCACAGCCTCTTTAATCGTCTTTGGCGCGGCCGGGTGGCGTGGTGGCTCGCTAATACTGAGCGTCAGGATGATTCCTACCGCCATGAACGCGGCGACGATCAGAAACACGCTGTGCCAGGGCAAAAAATCTGAAAGGATTAGCGCCAGTGAACCCGGCACCAGCCCGGCCAGCCTGTACGCCTGTACGTGAACCGCATTGCCGACACCCAGCTCGATATCGGGCAACAGCTCACGACGATACGCATCGAGAACGACGTCCTGGCTCGCACTGAAAAAAGCGACAGCAGCGGCCAGATAAGCAATCAGCCAAATGGAGAACTCGGGCTGCAAATAGCCCATCATCGCTATCGACGCCGCCAGGGCGACTTGAGTAACGAGCATCCAGCCGCGCCGACGCCCCAAAAAAGGCAGCGTGAAGCGGTCCATGATCGGCGACCAGACAAACTTCCATGTATAGGGAAAGCCGATCAGTGAAAAGAAGCCGATCTCTGCGAGCCCCACGCCCTCGGAACGCAACCAGGCCGGAACCAGTTGAATCAGGATGTACAACGGCAAGCCGGAGGTAAATCCCGTGAACACGCATATCAACATGCGTCGATTCAGGAGTGCTTCCCTGAACGTCAGCTTTTGCATCAGTAGGAGCCTCGCATCAGGTCTTATGCTGCCAGTCAAAGTCCATCGTTACCGGCGCGTGATCGGAGAAACGTTCATCGCGATAAATCGCCGAGGCCTTAACTTTGTCCTTCAGTCCAGGCGTAACGGCATGATAGTCGAGCCTCCACCCTACGTTGTTATCCCAGGCCCGACCGCGATTGGACCACCAGGTATATTGATGCTCGTCCTGCGGCAGAGTCCGGAATGCGTCGGTAAATCCGAATTCACCGAAAACCCTGTCCAGCCATGCGCGCTCCTCAGGCAGGCATCCTGAGTTTTTCTGGTTGCCCTTCCAGTTCTTTATATCAGCTTCTTTGTGAACAATGTTCCAGTCACCGCACACCACAGTTTCAGAACGACGGCGGCGGAGTTTCTTCAAGTGCTCGCCGAACGAATCGAGGCAGCGGTACTTCGCATCCTGCCGCGCGTCTCCTGAAGAACCCGACGGCAAGTACAGCGATACAACGTTGATACCGCCCAGCTGGACTTCGAGGTAGCGGCCTTCACTGTCAAACTCCGGGTCACCGTAACCGCGGATAACCTTCTTCGGCTTATGTCGCGTGTAAATCGCTGTGCCGCTGTAACCTTTTTTCTCAGCATCTTCGTAGTAGCAGTGATAGCCGGTTGGAGAAAACACCTCATCGGTCAGTTGATGAACCTGTGCTTTGGTCTCCTGTATGCAAACCACGTCCGCACGCTGTGCTGTCATCCAGTCGAAAAATCCCTTTCGGGCAGCTGCTCTGATGCCGTTGGCGTTGAGACTGATAACGCGAAACAAAACTCCACTCCTGTGTCATAATCCGATCCGAAATCAGACCGGCCGCGGTCATCATACAGAAGCCCTACGGAAGACAAAGCCGATGCGAGGATATAAGAGAGAGTTTATCGAACTGGCACTGGAACTCGGCGTGCTGCGATTCGGCGAATTCACACTCAAATCGGGTCGCGTCAGCCCCTATTTCTTTAATGCCGGCCTCTTCAATACCGGCTATGCCGCCGCCAAACTCGGGCGCTTTTATGCGTCGGCAATTGCCGAATCCGGTGTTCGCTTCGACATGCTGTTCGGACCCGCCTACAAGGGCATCCCGCTTGCAACGCTCGCCGCTGCATCCCTCGCAGAACAACACGACATTGATGTCCCCTATTCATTCAATCGTAAGGAAGCCAAAGCACATGGCGAAGGCGGCAGTATTGTCGGCGCACCGCTGTCTGGCGGCGTGTTGATAGTGGACGACGTCATAACGGCCGGAACGGCGGTTCGGGAGGCCTATCAGATTATTTCTGCGGCGGGCGCCGAGGTTACGGGACTTGTCATATCGCTGGATCGGCAGGAGCGCGGCCAGGGCCCGTATTCGGCCGTCCAGGAACTGAAAGCGTCGCTGGATATTCCAGTTGTCAGCATTGTCCAACTGGATGATTTAATAGACATACTCGAGGAATCAAGCGAGTACGAGGAGTTTCTGGAGCCCGTGCTGAGCTATCGCAAGCAATACGGTGTAATAACTTAAGTACCTGATATATTGGAGCATCGCTGCTGTTTACAGGGTCTGACGGTGCAACTAAGCTGCAATAACGAGAACCAGTCCCATCTCCTGGGCCAAATTTGGTGGCATATTCGAGCTATGCGGAAACTAATATTATTTAGCGCTGTTGCACTTTTGTGGTCTTTGACCGCAACAGCCGACGAAACCAGGGTCTACCGGTGGGTCGACGCCGAGGGCAATATTCACTTTGGTGACAGTATCCCCGCCGAATACGCGGAATTCCCCAAGGAAGTACTTAACGAGCGCGGCATTACCATCGAGAACCTCGAAGGCAAGAAGACCGAGGAGCAAATTGAGGCGGAACGTGTGGCCTCCGAAAAACGAGTCGCGCAGGAGCTTCAGCAGCGCGCCGACCAGGCCTTGCTGGCGACCTACCTGTCAGTCGAAGAAATCCTCATGCACCGCGATCGCCGCATCGAGCTCTTTCAAGCACAATCGAACGTGACGGAGCTCTATCTCAGCAATCTGAGTCGTCGACTTGAGCTCATTCGAAAAGAAGCCGCGAACTACAAGCCGTACAGCGAAGACTCAGAAGCACCGATGATCCCGAGTGAACTCGCCGCCGACCTGAAGAAAACCAAATCGACTATCGAGCGCCACGAAGAAAATCTGCGCAAGTTCAAAGCAGATGAAGCGCAAATCAATGCTCGCTTCAGCGGCGACATTGCGCGCTTCAAGATTCTGAAAGGCATCGATCAGGACTGAGCTACCGGCTCCTGGCTTAGTGCTTGCCTGAATGCCCGAAACCGCCGGCACCTCTGTCGCTGGCAGCAAACTCTTCAACGACCTTTAGCTCAACTTGCTCGACCGGCACGAATACCATCTGTGCGATTCGCTCGGCTGGCTGCACCTCATAGCTCGTTGAACTGCGGTTCCAGCAAGAGATAAATACCTGGCCCTGATAGTCCGAGTCGATGAGGCCCGTGAGGTTGCCCAGAACCAGACCGTGCTTATGGCCAAGGCCGGAGCGCGGCAGCAATACCGCGGCCAGGCCCGGGTCGGCAACATGAATTGCCAAACCGGTCGGCACCAGCACCGTCTCTCCCGGCGCAACCGTGATTGCCTCATCAATGCAGGCACGCATATCCATCCCGGCAGAACCGTCAGTTGCGTAGTGGGGCAAGGGGATAGAGTCCCCGACCCGCGGGTCGAGTATTTTCAATTCAATCGATCGCAACGCGTTTTCCTTCAGTCGTGGTTGGAGATGACTGTCAATTTGGGCTGGGTGTCTGTGCCGCGCACAGCATAGAAGTGTTGGGCAACAAGCTCAATTAAATTGCGCGCGAGATCAATCTTGGAGCTGGTCGGGAAGCTGCGTTTGCCGCCCTTCCACAAAACAGTCGCGGCATTATCGTCGCGATCGAATCCGCAGTCGCGGCCAACGCGGTTGGCAACGATCATGTCGAGTTTCTTTTTCTCCAGTTTGCCTTGTGCATACTCGAGAACGTTTTCCGTCTCTGCGGCAAAACCCACCGTGAATGGCGCAACATCCAGCGCCGCTACTGAAGCTAGAATATCCGGGCAACGAACCATTTCGAGGCTCATCGCTTCGTTGCTCTTTTTGATTTTATGCTGCGCGGCGTTTGCCGGCCGGTAATCTGCCACTGCCGCGGCGGCAATGAAGATATCGGCGTCACCGATATTTTCATGGGTCGCCGCGTACATTTCATCCGCTGACTCGACATTCACCATCTCGGTTCCAGACGGCTGCATGAGGTTCACCGGGCCGCTGATCAGGACAACCTCGGCACCCTGTGCAACGGCCGCCGCTGCGATCGCGTAACCCATTTTTCCAGAGCTGCGGTTGGTGATATAGCGGACAGGGTCGATGGCCTCGCGTGTCGGCCCGGCCGTGATAATCACCTTTTTGCCTTCGAGGAGCCCCTGTCCTTTGCCCGCGGTCAGGTTGAACACTGTCGCGGCGATGACGTCGGGCTCGAGCATGCGTCCCGCACCCGTTTCACCGCAAGCCTGCGAGCCGATTCCCGGGCCGATGATGTGGATACCACGCTCTTCGAGAACCTTTCGATTCGCCTGCGTTGCAGGATTGCTCCACATCACGTGATTCATCGCCGGGGCAACAGCGATGGGTGCTTCGGTTGCGAGGCAGATGGTCGTCAGCAGGTCTGGAGCACCTCCGCTGACAATTCGCGCCATGACCTCGGCCGTCGCCGGTGCAATCAATACAGCATCGGCCCAGCGCGCGAGCTCGATATGACTCATCGCGGCCTCGGCCTCCTTATCCCATAGATTGGACCGAATCGGCCGACCCGACACAGCTTGCAGCGCAGTTCCCGTTACGAACTCTTCGGCGGACGCTGTCATGACGATCTGCACCTCGGCGCCGCGCTCACGCAAGCGCCGCACCAGGTCCGGCGCCTTGTAGGCGGCTATTCCACCAGTGATTCCCAATACTATGTTCACAGCTGCTATCTCTTGATAATTGCCTGCACGAAGCTTAGCCCGTAGCCAAGCGCCACTTCCAGTGAATCCAGACATCCCCGGCAGATTGATTCGTTGTAAGCACATTCCATCCGGTATCAACTAATCGCTGTGAAGAGCAAACAAAAAAGCGATACCCAGCTGCTGGCTGCCGTGGTCGGACAGCAACTCGCCCGAACATTGCTCGCGAGCTTTGGTGGCCTTCGCTCCCTGCTACAAGCCGACAGCAAGGCGTTGCTGGCCTGTGACGGGGTCGGTCAGGCCCGCCTGGGGCAGCTGCAGGCCTTGCCCGAGCTCGCGCGTCGCTATTTCGAACAGTCCCTGCCCTGTGGTGAATCCATCCGCAGCCCTGCGGATACGGAATTGTTCCTCAAAGCGCGCATGCAACACCTGGATCACGAATTATTCTGCTGTCTCTACCTCGATAATCGTCATCGCGTCCTAAAATTCGACGAGCTGTTTCGCGGCACTATTGACGGCACCAGCGTTTATCCCCGCGAGGTTGTCAAAGAAGCACTTGCGGTCAACGCCGCAGCCGTCATACTGGCTCACAATCATCCATCTGGCGTGGCCGAACCGAGCCAGGCCGACGAACGCATCACGAAACGACTGAAATCTGCTCTTGATCTGGTCGATATCCGGCTTCTGGACCATTTAATCGTCGGCGAAGGCCGGGCCACGTCTTTAGCCAGTCGCGGCCTCTTGTAGGCGGGGGCTTGCAAAGCGCCACTGAGCCCTTGTATTGCGCGGATGACACTGGTATAAAGTTCAGCTCTCTGCTCGCCTGACGCGGGCAATTTTTAGAAAAATCAGAGACTTACCCATGTCCAAGGTATGCCAAGTGACGGGGAAACGGCCGCAATCGGGCAATAACGTTTCTCACGCACACAATAAAACTCGTCGCCGCTTCCTGCCAAACCTGCAGAGCAAGCGCTTTTGGCTCGAAACAGAGAAGCGATTCGTACGTCTGCGCATCTCTCACAAGGGCCTGCGAATCATTGACAAGCATGGTATCGAGAAGATCGTTGCCGATCTGCGTGCCAGCGGTCAACGCGTTTAGTCGCGGGAGGATTGAGCAATGCGTGACAAAATCAAACTGGTTTCCAGCGCCGGATCTGGCCACTACTACACAGTGACCAAGAACAAGCGCCTGCATCCTGAAAAGATGGAAACCAAGAAGTACGATCCAACTATTCGCAAGCACGTGATTTACAAAGAAGCAAAGATCAAATAGCGAAAGCTGTGGCCTCCACGATTGGGGTGCCGGATCACAAGCTGCAAGAAGCCCGGTCACACCGGGCTTTTTTTTGTTCTTAAATTTGGCTTGTGTCGCTCACCGACAGCGTCACAATACGGCATGCCTGAATTACCTGAAGTTGAAACCAGCCGCCGCGGTATTGAACCGCATATTGTCGGTACTACAGTTACCCGGGTGCTGATCCGAAATCGCAGCCTGCGCTGGCCGGTCTCAAAAACCGTAGACCGCAGTCTTTCCGGCCAGGCGATTACGTCCGTGACACGACGAGCCAAATACCTCCTGATCAACACCCCCGAAGGCAGCGCAATTTTGCACCTCGGCATGTCAGGCAGTGTTTTCGTGGTCGACCACGATACGCCTGCCGGCGTACATGACCACGTCGATATCGATCTCGATTCCGGCAAGTCGCTGCGCTTTCGTGACCCGCGTCGATTTGGATCTCTGCACTGGAGCAAGCACCCGCTGCAGCACAAGCTCCTGAAGTCACTTGGGCCCGAACCGCTTGACGATGAATTTGATGGCGAATATCTATGGTCGAAATCCCGGGGACGACGTGTGAGCATCAAGCAGTTCATCATGAACGCACATGTCGTCGTCGGCGTCGGCAATATTTACGCCAGCGAAGCGCTGTATCTTGCAGGTATCAGTCCGCGGCGAGCGGCGGGGCGAGTAGCGCGTGTACGCTACGAGGTTCTGGCTGCGGCAATCAAGAATGTTCTGGCGAGCGCCATCAAGGCTGGAGGCACGACCCTCCGGGATTTTTACGGTGGAGATGGAGAGGCCGGATATTTTCAGCAGCAGCTTGAAGTCTACGGGCGCGATGGCAAAATGTGCAGGCGTTGCGACACGCCGATTACGGCCATCGTGCAGGGGCAGCGGTCAACCTATTACTGCAAACAGTGTCAGCGTTGATCAGGTACGACCGCAACGCTCCATTAGTGCCTGCTTTACTTTCGGCGATACGAATTCCGTAACGTCGCCACCAAGCGACGCGACTTCCCTTACAAGAGTCGACGATATGAATGAGTACTTGTCCTGTGGTGTCAGGAATACTGTTTCGACTTCGTCGGTCAGATGACGGTTCATGTTGGCCAGCTGGAATTCGTACTCAAAGTCGGAAACGGCGCGCAATCCGCGAACGATAACAGCGAGACCGTTTGCGCGGGCGAAATCTACGGTCAGGCCTTCATATCCCATGACCTCAATATTGTCGAGATCACTTAGCGCACCCTGAGCGAGTTCAACCCGCTCACTAAAGGTGAACATCGGCGCCTTGCTGCCCGTGTTCGCCGCAACCGCAACAACGACGCGGTCATGCAATCGAGCCGCGCGGCGGACAAGATCCTCATGGCCGAGCGTTATGGGATCAAACGTGCCTGGGTACATCGCAGAAACGGTCATCAATCTGGACTCCGGTCATCACCTTGGGCTGTCGCGAGCATATAACGAACATTGCCCGCTGTTTTGTTCTTCAGGACTTGCCAGGAGCTCGGCAACATTGCCTCAGATTGGCCTTTGTCCATCTCGACATAGATCCTGGCGTTCGGGGCCAACCAACCCTGTTCGTCCAACAGTCTACACAATTTGCCGTGCAGTTCTGCCGCAAACGGCGGATCGAGGAAAACGATATCGAATGACTCGTGCTGCGCTTGTTCGAGATAGCGCTCAGCATCGGCATTCACTATCAGGGCAGCACCCGCATTCAGGCTCTCGGCATTCTTCTTCAGCACCGCGACCGCTTGCGACGATTTTTCGACAAAATAAGCTCGTGC
>Ga0316191_10002914_pt1 | contig 12529 bp, 9 predicted proteins | sample Eddworburr2cm_MG_FD_204928 | JGI IMG/M metagenome (GOLD analysis project Ga0316191, IMG submission 204928) | Coastal sediment microbial communities from Maine, United States - Eddy worm burrow 2 cm | ecosystem: Environmental > Aquatic > Marine > Coastal > Sediment | place: USA: Maine | collected...
AGAGCGCCCAAGGGCATAGTCAACCTGATCGATGCCGTGCGTTGTCTGCATGGCCTGCAGAACAGCAACCATGTCCGGTGCGGTGTCCACCAGGGTCCCATCGAGATCGAACAGCACGGCCTGGAAGTAACCGTCCTCCATTTGCGTCAGGCTACTCACTCGCCGGTCGCTGGAAGTACATCAGGTAGTTGACGTCGAGATTTGGCCCGAGCGAATACTCTTTGGTGAGCGGGTTGTAGTGCATGCCGATACTTGACCGGAGTTGCAGACCAGCGTCACGTGCCCAGCTTTCGAGTTCTGAAGGTCGGATGAATTTACTGTAGTCGTGCGTTCCGCCAGGAAGCAGTTTCAGGACATACTCTGCACCAACGATAGCAAACAGGAAGGACTTTGGATTGCGATTTATCGTCGAAAAGAACACGGATCCGCCGGGTTTCAAAAGCTCGGCGCAGGAACGAATAACCGCTGACGGATCGGGGACATGCTCAAGCATTTCCAGGCAGGTCACAACGTCGTAGGTGCCTGGTTGTGATGCGGCTAATTCCTCCGCCGTTGATCGCCTGTAATCCACCTCAGCGCCAGATTCGTGCTGATGCAAGCGGGCTACCGCGAGAGGACCTTCGGCCATATCGATGCCTGTAACGGTAGCGTCCGCCGCCGCCATGGATTCAGCGAGGATGCCGCCGCCACAGCCGATATCGACGACTTTGCAGCCCGCCAGTTGGGCATGTTGCCGAATCCAGTCGAGACGCAGCGGATTGATCTCGTGCAGTGAACGAAACTCCCCTTCAGCGTCCCACCAGCGAGATGCCAGCGAATCAAACTTCGCCAGTTCTGCGGGATCGATGTTGTCGTAAGTCGTGGTTGTCATCGGTGTACCTATTGTATTTCGCCGGTAGCTGCGATGCGTTCGCGCCATTCATTGCCGCGGGCGAGCAGATCATCCGAATTTATGTGGGCAAATCGACCATTATCCAGCTGACGGCGTCCGGCAACCCAGACATCAGTCACCTGGTCTGAACGAACAGCGTAGACAAGTTGTGATACCACATCGTAAACCGGTTGACTGTTCAAGCGGTTCAGATCGACACAGGCCAGGTCAGCGTGTTTGCCGGCCTCAATCGATCCGATCCGGTCCTCGAGGCCAAGTGCATGTGCTCCGCCAATCGTCGCCATGTGCAGCGCTTCAGTCGCGGTAACGACCGATGCGTCACCCGATGTCGCCTTGGCAAGCAGTGCGGCCGTGCGCATTTCCGAAAACAGGTCGAGCATATTGTTACTGGCGGCCCCATCCGTGCCAAGTGCAACATTGACCCCCGCTCGTCGGTAGCTCGAAATCGGCGCGACACCACTGGCCAGTTTCAGGTTTGAATTCGGGCAGTGAGCGACGCTAACTCCGGCCTCGGCGAAATGTGCAATCTCATTCTCATTCATGTGGACGGCGTGGACGGCAAGAAGAGACGCGTTCACCAGGCCCGCATCAAGCAAACGCTGAAATGGTCGTTTGCCTGTCTTACGCATCGAAATGTCAACCTCGGCCGCAGACTCGTGCAAATGGATCTGGACTCTTACGTCGAGTTGATCAGCGAGCACCCGCAAGGCCGCGAAGGACTCATCGGAAAGCGCGAAAGTCGAATGGGGCGCGAATGCCGTCACGATCAATGGATGATCGGCGTAAGGGTCGTGCACGAGATCGGCGCCTTTTTGCAGATATTCTTCAGCATTCGCCGCCCAACCGGTCGGGAAATCGACGACCGGTGTAGCAATAACCGCCCGCATAGACAGGTCTACGGCGGCCTCAGCGACGATCTCAGGGAAGAAATACTGGTCACTGAAGCAGGTGATGCCGCCGCGCAACATCTCCGCAATGGCGAGTTCTGTGCCATCTCGGACCATTTCAGCGCTGACCCAGCGCCGTTCGGCAGGCCAGATTCCTTCGTGCAGCCAGGCTTCCAGCGGCATGTCGTCGGCGAGTCCCCTGAACAGGGTCATCGCTGCGTGCGTGTGAGTATTTACAAGTCCCGGAATCAGTACATGGTCTGGGCGCTCGACGAGCACACTCGGCTGGAATTGGGCCTTCGCCTGCGGCGCAGGAAGAATCGCAATAATACGGCCGTCGGATACCGCCACGGCATGGTCTTCAAGGACCTCGTCGGCAGGCGCCATGGGGATACACCAGCGAGGTATGATCAGGGTGTCACAGTGCTGCATAGTCGCCGCAGTATACGCGTCGCACAGGACAGCGCCAGCGCAGCGTTTCGGCGTGTTTTATGGCCTTGAAAAACTGCTGTTTCCGGGGCGTCTGTGGTGTTATTTCGGTCCAGTTAAGTCGCCTCAAATCCGGATCAATCTGACCTTTGGATTCCACCTCACAGGGGGCGGGACCGCACTCGGATTTTGGGCCTGAAAAGCAGGGAATTATGTCTGAAGTAGCTCAGGAATTGCTGTCCGTAAGCCTCGAAGATGAGATGCAGCAGTCCTATCTCGACTATGCGATGAGCGTCATCGTTGGTCGTGCGTTGCCCGATGTCAGGGATGGCCTCAAACCGGTTCATCGTCGCGTACTGCACGCGATGCGTGAGCTTGGCAACGATTTTAACAAGCCGTACAAGAAATCGGCCCGTGTCGTCGGTGACGTCATCGGTAAATACCATCCGCATGGCGATTCCGCGGTCTATGACACCATCGTCCGTATGGCCCAGCCATTCTCGATGCGTTACATGCTGGTCGATGGCCAGGGTAACTTCGGCTCGGTTGATGGCGATTCGCCGGCTGCCATGCGTTACACCGAAGTCCGCATGGCCAAAGTGGCTCACGAGCTGCTTGCTGATATCGACAAGGAGACCGTCGAATTCGTCGAGAACTATGACGGCTCGGAATCGGAGCCGTCGGTCATGCCGACGCGCATCCCGAACCTGCTGGTTAATGGTTCCTCAGGCATTGCTGTGGGTATGGCGACCAATATTCCGCCGCACAACCTCAACGAGGTCATCAGTGCCTGCCTGGCGCTGATCGAGGACCCGTCCATTGACGTACCGGGCCTTATGGAACACATGCCCGGCCCCGATTTTCCGACGGCCGGAATCATCAATGGTGCGCAGGGTATATATTCTGCCTACCGCACAGGACGTGGACGGGTGCATATCCGTGCCCGGACAAATGTCGAGACGATCAATGCTCGGGGCAAAGAGGCAATTATCGTCACCGAACTGCCTTACCAGGTAAACAAGGCACGCCTGATCGAAAAAATCGCTGACCTGGTTCGGGAGAAGCGCATCGAAGGCATCAGCGAACTGCGTGATGAGTCCGACAAGGACGGCATGCGTATCGTGATCGAGCTCAAGATGGGTGAGGTCAGCGATGTGGTGCTGAATAACCTGTACAAGCAGACCCCCATGCAGAGCGTGTTCGGGATCAATATGGTGGCTCTGCACGAAGGTCAGCCGAAGCTGCTGAACCTCAAGCAGGTGCTGGAGGCGTTTCTGACGCACCGTCGCGAGGTAGTCACGCGACGGACCATTTACGATCTTCGCAAGGCCCGCGATCGTGCCCATGTTTTGGAAGGGCAAACCGTGGCCCTGGCCAACATTGATGAGGTCATTGCGCTCATCAAGGCATCAGCATCGCCTGCCGACGCCAAGACCGGCCTCATGGAACGCTCCTGGGAACCCGGTGAAGTCACCGGCATGCTGGAACGTGCGGGCGAAACGGATACGCGCCCCGATGGACTGGTCGACGGCAGTGGTCTGGCCGATGGCAAGTACCGTCTCTCGGCTGTCCAGGCACAGGCAATTCTCGATTTGCGGCTGCATCGTCTTACGGGTCTCGAGCAAGAAAAAATAGTTAATGAATACAAAGAGATATTGTTAAAAATTAAGGAGTTTTCTGACATCCTCGGAGACCCGGATTTACTGCTCGAGGTGATCCGCAGCGAATTGAACGACGTACGTGATGCGTTCGGTGACGAGCGCCGCACGGAGATCGTTCAGGATCATTCCGACCTGAGTGTCGAAGACTTGATTCCGCAGGAAGAGGTCGTTGTTACCCTGTCCCACGGTGGGTACGCCAAGGCGCAGCCCATCGATGTATACCAGGCCCAGAAACGGGGCGGACGCGGTCGGTCCGCAACCAAGGTCAAGGATGAGGACTTCATCGACAACCTGTTCGTGGCCAACACGCACGATACGATCCTGTGCTTCTCGAGCCGCGGCAAGATGTACTGGCTAAAGGTTTACCAGGTTCCTCAGGCCAGCCGGGGCTCGCGTGGCAAGCCGATTGTGAATCTCCTGCCGCTCGACAAAGATGAGCGCATCAATGCGATATTGCCGATCAAAGAGTACGCGGAGGGGCATTTTGTATTCATGTGTACCTCCGGCGGTACGGTAAAGAAGACTCCGCTCAGCCAGTTTTCGCGTCCACGCGCCAGCGGCATCATTGCCATCGACCTGCGCGGCGACGACAAGCTGGTGGATGTTGCGATAACCGATGGTAATGCAGAGATTCTGCTCGTTGGGAGCCACGGCAAGGCAATTCGATTCGCTGAAGAGGATGTCCGGCCCATGGGGCGCGGTGCGGCAGGCGTACGCGGCATCAAGTTGCCAGAAGGGCACGAAGTGATTGGCCTGACGATTATCCACGAAGGGCTGATTTTGACGGCGACCGAGAATGGCTACGGCAAGCGTACGGCCGTCGATGACTTCCCTGTGCAGGGGCGTGGTGGTCAGGGCGTCATTGGTATTCAGACGACAGACCGCAACGGCAGAACCGTCGGCGCGGTTCAGGTCGCCGATGAAGACGAGATAATGCTGATCAGTTCGAATGGCACGCTGGTCCGAACCGGCGTCGAGGATATATCCATCATGGGTCGCAACACACAGGGTGTGCGCCTGATTCGGGTTGAATCCGGGCAACGGCTGGTCGGTTTAGCACGTATTGAATCGATCGAGGATGAGGACGAATAATTAGTCGCTCGACTAGTGCAATCTTGTGCTCGAATCGTAACAATACCCACCCCTTTCCAATCTTCAGCTGACCAGGAATAGCAGCGTCATGTCTCGCGTCCACAATTTCAGTGCCGGTCCGGCCGCACTGCCTCTCGAAGTACTCGAAACCATCCGCAATGATCTTCCGGACTGGCTTGGCTCAGGCATGTCTGTCATGGAGGTCAGCCACCGAAGCAAGGACTTCGTGGAATTGGCGGCACGAGCCGAGTCGAACTTGCGCCAGCTGATGCGGGTTCCCGACGATTACAGCGTCCTGTTTCCACAGGGTGGCGCCACGATGCAGATGGCTATGGCGCCTTTGAACCTCACAGCGCCCGGCGATACGGTTGACTACGTCGTAACCGGAAGCTGGGGAAAGAAGGCCGCAGGTGAGGCAGCGAAATTCTGCAGCGTTAATGTGGCCGCCGACGCGTCCGACCGGAAATTCACCTATATCCCGGCCGAGGCAGGGTGGCAACGTTCCGCCAATGCGGCTTACCTGCATTACACGCCTAACGAGACAATTGCCGGGGTTGAATTCCACTTTGTGCCGGATGGTGATGTACCGCTGGTTGCAGACATGTCCAGCAGCATCCTCTCGCGTCCGATCGATGTGAGCCGGTTTGGTGTCATCTACGCCGGGGCGCAAAAGAATATCGGCCCGGCCGGCATCACGCTCGTTATTGTGCGTAACGATTTACTGGAGAAGGCACGGCCGGCGAATCCCCACCTGATGACGTGGAAGTCCTACGCCGAATCGGATTCGATGACGAATACGCCACCGACATTTGCGTGGTACGTAGCGGACCTGGTGTTCCAGTGGCTGCAGGAACAGGGCGGCGTCGAGGCAATGGGCAAGATCAACGAACGCAAATCGACGAAGCTCTATGCAGCAATCGATGCCTCTGACTTCTACACCAACCCGGTTGCCAAAGACTGCCGGTCCAGGATGAACGTGCCATTCATTCTTGCGGACGATGCGCTTGATGCAAAGTTCCTCGAAGAGTCCGCAGCTGCGGGACTGACCAACCTCAAAGGGCACCGCTCGGTTGGCGGTATGCGTGCATCCATTTACAACGCGGTGAGTGAGGAAGCGGTTGAGGCCTTGATTGCATTCATGGCGGAATTCGAAAGGAAGAACGGGTAACAATGTTTAAGATTCTGACGCTAAACAATATCGCGGTTGAGGGACTGCGCCGCCTGCCTCGTGAACGCTACGAGGTTGCCTCGGAGATAGCACACCCGGACGCTATCCTGTTGCGTTCATACAATATGCACGACATGGATATTCCGGAGACCGTTGCGGCCGTCGGCCGGGCGGGTGCGGGAACCAACAATATTCCCTGTGACGAGCTGGCCCACCGTGGCGTGCCCGTTTTCAATGCGCCCGGAGCCAACGCGAACGCCGTCAAGGAACTCGTTATTGGTGGCATGCTGATGGGAGCTCGCAACCTTGGAAATGCGCGCGCATACGTCAAGACCCTCACGGAGACGGGGGAAGACCTCAAGAAAGCGGTCGAAGCGGGCAAAAAGCAGTTCGTTGGCTTCGAATTGCCGGGCAAGACTATTGGTGTCATCGGATTGGGCGCTATCGGCGTCGAAGTGGCTAACGCTGCGCTCGCGCTTGGCATGAAGGTCGTCGGTTTTGATCCGGCAATCACGGTGACGAACGCATGGCAGCTGTCCTCCGGCGTAGAGCTGGAAGAGACTCTGGACCAGCTGTTTCAGCACGCGGACATTGTTACCTGTCACGTGCCGCTGCTCGACGCGACACGGCATATGGTCAGTGCTGAGCGACTGGCGCTTATGAATGACGGCGGTGTTCTGATCAATTTTGCTCGCGGTGGGGTGGTTGATGATGCGGCTGCCCTGGCAGCGCTCGACAGCGGCAAGCTGCATGCGTTTGTGACGGATTTCCCGACGCCGGAATTGATCGCACATCCGAAAGTGGTTGCTTTGCCGCACCTCGGCGCGTCCACGGGCGAGGCTGAAGAAAATTGCGCCATCATGGTGGCCGAGAACGTCAAGGACTACCTGGAAAACGGCAACATTCGGCACTCGGTCAACTATCCACATGCGAGGATGCCGAGGCTGGATGCGTGGCGGATTACCGTTGCGAACCGGAATGTGCCAAACATGGTCGGCCAGATTTCGACCCGCATCGCCGATGCCGGTCTTAATATCGAGGATCTGCTCAACAAGTCGACTGGTGACCTGGCATACACGATCGTTGACGTTAATGGCGAGCCTTCGGACGAGCTGCTTGATGCGCTTCGGTCGATTGACGGCGTTCTGGCGTTGCGAAATCTCGGTAAGCCTGTAACCTGAGGATTCCTCTACGGTTTTCACATAGGAATGGCATGAAGGGCGGTGATGATAAAGCAGGCGCGCCGAATCTGGCCGAGATACGCAAGGAAATCAATGAGATTGACGAGCGTCTCCAGGCCCTGATCAGTGACAGGGCAAAGATCGCGCAACAGGTTGGGGTAGCCAAGGGCGACCTCGCTTCGGCTGTCGATTACTACAGACCGGAGCGTGAGGCGGAAGTGCTGCGCAAGGTGCTGGACCGTAATGACGGCCCGATGCGCGACGAGGAAATGTTGCGGCTATTCCGCGAAATCATGTCTGCCTGCCTTGCTCAGCAGGAACCCCTCAAGATCGGTTTTCTCGGCCCGGAAGGTACGTTCACGCAAACGGCCGTCCACAAGCACTTCGGGCACTCCGTTCGCGCCCTTCCTTTTCATACGATTGATGAGACGTTCCAGGAAGTCGAGTGTGGGGCAGCTGACTTTGGCGTGGTGCCGATCGAAAACTCGACTGAAGGGTCGGTTAACAACACCCTGGACATGTTCCTGACCTCGCCGCTCAAGATCGCGGGCGAGATCGAGCTCAAGATCGAGCAGCACCTGATGAGCAAGAACAAGGGACTGGACAAGATCGAACGTATCTGTGCTCACGAGCAGTCGTTGGCCCAGTGTCGTGGCTGGATTCGTGAAAACCTGCCGCACGTCGAACTCATTGGCATGTCGAGCAATGCGGCCGGAGCCCGCCGCGCACGGGACGAGGACGGAACCGCCGCGATCGGCCCGGAAGTTGCAGCCGACGTGTATGAACTCGAGATCCTGGTCAACAATGTTGAAGATCGGCCCGATAATGCGACCCGCTTCCTGGTCGTCGGCCGTAACCTGCTTGCGCCCAGTGGTGATGACAAGACGACATTGCTGCTTTCGACCAGCGATACGGCCGGTGGAGCAGGGGTGCTGCACAGCCTGCTGCAGCCGCTGGCAACGCATGGCGTCAGTATGACGCGCATCGAGTCGCGGCCTTCACGACGCAAGAAATGGGACTACGTGTTTTTTATCGACGTGGAAGGCCACGCAGAAGAATCACCTGTAGCCGATGCCCTGGCCGAGCTTCAAAAGAGCGCCTCGCTGTTCAAGGTGCTAGGCGCCTATCCCAAGGCGATTGGCTGACACGCCTGCACGATGGACTTCAGAGTCACGCCAGCACGGCTTCACGACGCCACGATCACTGTCCCCGGAGACAAGTCGATCTCACACCGTGCCCTGATGCTCGGAAGTATTGCCGAGGGCCGCACCGACGTATCCGGCTTCTTGTCTGGTGACGACTGCCTTGCGACTGCTGCGGCAATGCGCGCTCTTGGCGTCACGATTGAACAACCGGATGCGACGTCGCTGCTTATACAAGGTGTCGGTCGTGATGGCTTGCAGGCGCCGGACCAGGCTATTGATCTTGGTAACTCGGGAACTGCCATGCGACTGATGGCTGGTCTGCTGGCCGGCCAGCGCTTCTCCTGCACGCTGACTGGGGATGAGTCCCTGACCGGTCGGCCCATGGGGCGCATCATCACACCGCTGACATTGATGGGTGCTGCGATCGAAAGCGATTGCGATGGCACGCCACCGTTGCAGCTCTCGGGTGGTCTTGAGCTCCACGCCATTGATTACGCCCTGCCGATCGCGAGTGCGCAGGTGAAGTCGGCAGTTCTTCTGGCCGGCCTGTACGCGGAAGGACGCACTTCGGTCACGGAGCCGGCGGTGACGCGCGATCACACGGAACGCATGCTGGCGTCGATGGGCGCAGACATATCCGTGCAGGGTGCGACTGTCTCGATCGCCGGCGGGCAGGACTTGCGAGGATGCACGGTCGAGGTGCCGGGGGACCTGTCGTCGGCAACCTTCATAATTCTCGCTACATTATTGTCGCAAGAAGCGGATATTCTTATAAAAAATGTGGGAATAAACCCGACACGAACGGGCGTTATCGACATCCTCAAGGGGATGGGCGCGGATCTTGCGCTCGAGAACCGAAGGTCGCTCGGGCAGGAACCAGTAGCGGATTTGCGGGTTCGAGCTTCACAACTTCAGGGTGGTCCGGTGGATCCCACACTCGTGTCGCTCGCGATCGACGAATTTCCGGCCCTGTTCGTTGCGGCAGCCGCGGCAAAAGGCAAGACAAGCTTTTCCGGTCTTGAGGAACTGCGGGTCAAGGAAAGTGATCGCATCGCAGCCATGGCTGATGGACTGCGGCAACTTGGCATCCAGGTGGAGGAAACGCCTGACGGAGCGGTGGTGCACGGTGGACGATTCACGGGCGGTGAAGTCGAGAGTTACCATGACCATCGTGTAGCCATGTCGCTGGCCATTGCCGGTACCATCGCCGATGGCGAGGTGCTTGTTCGGGGTGTAGACAATGTAGACACCTCGTTTCCCGGGTTCAAGGACCTCATGAACAGCCTGGGCGCACGCATAGCGGTGGATGAAGGGGAAGTGCGTTGACCATCCCCGTAATAGCGATTGATGGGCCCAGCGGGTCCGGGAAAGGCACTATCGCCCGGCGAGTCGCCGACGCATTGGGGTACCACCTGCTCGACAGCGGCGCCTTGTATCGCCTCGTGGCCTTGTCGGCTCGAAAATCGGGCGTATCGCTCGACGATGGCGAAAAACTGGCGCATCTGGCGGTTGAGTTGGACGTGCGATTCGACAGTGATGAGGACGGCGAAGAGCGAATCTGGCTGGGCGACGAGGACGTCACCGGCGAAATCAGGACCGAGGAGGCGGGTGCCGGGGCCTCAGCAGTGGCCCAGATCCCGGCAGTTCGGGAGGCGCTTTTTGAGCGTCAGCGGGCGTTTCAGCAGCCCCCTGGGCTGGTCGCTGACGGGCGTGATATGGGTAGTCACGTGTTCCCTGATGCGGCATTAAAGGTATTCCTTACAGCGAGCGCCGAGGAGCGTGCCCGGAGGCGCCATAAGCAGTTGAAAGACAAGGGCTTGGATGTTAGCCTTGCCGCCCTTTCGCGGGACATAGAGGACCGTGACAAACGCGATTCCGAGCGATCGGTAGCGCCACTCCGGCCGGCAGAGGATGCCAGAATTCTGGATTCTTCCGGTCAGTCCATCGAGGCAGTGACAAAAACTGTGCTCGACTGGGTCGCCAACCTCTAAATACCTTTGAAGGTTTAATGGATGGGATCGAACAGGATGTTCGCTCCTTTTTTGTAATGACCGTCAGTCACAGGATGTGACACGACGCTAATTGGGCGGGAGTGTTTACTCCCTTGGTTTATTAACATGTCTGAAAGTTTTGCTGAATTATTTGAAGAAAGTTTTGCCAGTCAACAAATAAAGCCGGGTACCATCATCACCGGCATCGTTGTCGCGGTAAATGACGATGTTGTACTCGTCAGTGCAGGTCTCAAGTCAGAGGCCGTAATCCCCGTAGAACAATTTAAGAACGACAAAATCGAAGGCGGCATTTCCGTCGGGGATGAAGTCGAAGTCGCACTCGATGCCGTTGAAGACGGCTTCGGTGAGACCAAGCTTTCCCGTGAGAAAGCGATCCGCGCACGTACCTGGATTGAGCTTGAGAAAGCATTCGAAGCTGGTGAAGTTGTCGAAGGCGTGATCAATGGTCGCGTCAAAGGTGGCTTCACGGTTGAGATCGACAACGTCCGCGCATTCCTGCCCGGTTCGCTCGTCGACGTTCGTCCGGTACGCGATCCTGGTTACCTCGAAGGCAAGAGCCTTGAGTTCAAGGTCATTAAGCTCGACCAGCAGCGCAACAACGTGGTCGTTTCACGTCGTGCGGTCGTCGAGACGGAATACTCGGCGGAACGAGAGAAACTCCTCGAGGAGCTGCAGGAAGGCAATACCGTCAAAGGTATTATCAAGAACCTTACCGACTACGGTGCGTTCGTTGACCTCGGTGGCATTGACGGCCTGTTACACATCACCGATATGGCCTGGAAGCGCGTCAAGCATCCTTCCGAGGTTGTTGAAGTGGGTCAGGAAATTGACGTCAAGATTCTCAAGTTTGACCGTGAACGTCAGCGCGTTTCGCTGGGCATGAAGCAGCTTGGTGATGATCCTTGGCAGGATCTCGCTCGCCGCTATCCGCCGCAGACGCGTATCTTCGGCAAGGTTACGAATATTGCGGACTACGGTTGCTTTGTTGAGATCGAGGACGGCGTTGAAGGCCTTGTTCACGTATCGGAGATGGACTGGACCAACAAGAACGTCAATCCGTCACGCGTTGTGTCGGTTGGTGAAGAAGTTGAGGTTATGGTCATCGAAATCGATGAGGAACGTCGTCGTATTTCGCTTGGTATCAAACAGTGCAAGTCCAATCCATGGGCTGAGTTCTCCGCGACCTTCAACCGCAACGATAAGGTATCGGGCCAGATCAAGTCGATCACGGATTTCGGTATCTTCATCGGTCTCGACGGCGGTATCGATGGTCTCGTGCACCTGTCCGATATTTCCTGGGATCTTCCGGGCGAGGAAGCCGTTCGCAATTACAAGAAGGGCCAGGAGATCGAGGCAGCCGTTTTGGCAATCGACTCGGAACGCGAGCGTATTTCGCTGGGTATCAAGCAGCTCGAGAAAGATCCGTTCTCGAACTGGCTGGCAGTCCATCCGAAGAACTCGATCGTCAAAGGCACGGTCACCGAAGTCGATGCGCGTGGCGCACTGGTCGATCTTGGTGATGGCGTGTTTGGTTCACTGCGCGCATCTGAACTGGCCCGAGGCCGGGTCGAGGATGCTCGTACGATGATCAAGGTTGGTGAAGAGGTGGAAGCCAAGTTCACGAACGTCGATCGCAAGAACCGCACGATCGCGCTTTCGATCAAGGCCAAGGAAGTTCACGAGGAGCAGGAAGCAGTCAGCAGCTACAAGTCTGATGTTGCTGCGGCGCCCGTGGGCACCACGCTTGGCGACCTTCTTAAGGAAAAAATGTCCGGCGGAAGCAAATAATAAGTAAAAAGGGTAGCCCAGACGGCCGTGTCTGGGCTACTATTGCCTTTAATATCCGTGGGTTACGCTAATTCGGCGATACGGAAAAAGGTAAAATGACAAAATCAGAACTGATAGAAGCGATCTCTCGCAAGCAAAAACACCTTCCAGCCAAGGATGTTGAATTGGCTGTGAAGCATTTGCTGGACTTGATGAGTGACTCCCTTGCAAAGGGCCAGCGTATAGAGATTCGCGGCTTCGGTAGTTTCTCGCTGCATTACCGTCCCCCCCGCAT
>Ga0316191_10002916_pt1 | contig 12528 bp, 10 predicted proteins | sample Eddworburr2cm_MG_FD_204928 | JGI IMG/M metagenome (GOLD analysis project Ga0316191, IMG submission 204928) | Coastal sediment microbial communities from Maine, United States - Eddy worm burrow 2 cm | ecosystem: Environmental > Aquatic > Marine > Coastal > Sediment | place: USA: Maine...
ACAAAATCAACGATGCCCGCGTGGTGGAATGGTAGACACAGGGGACTTAAAATCCCCAGGCAGGAATGCCGTGCCGGTTCGAGTCCGGCCGCGGGTACCAAGCACACTCCCTCAAGTCCCGGCAGCCAGGGGATTTGGTGGGGCAGCGGGCACAAAACTCCGCCAGAAATTAGTCTGTGACGCGGTTTTCAAAGCGTCACAGTAAGGGCCCACGAATGCCGTAGTCTTGCTTTGCGCTGAAGATGCGGTTTTTCTTTTATGCTTTGGTTGACGCAAGCTGCGGAAACGGCGAGCATCATTCAGTAACTAAGTAAGGAACGCCAGATGAAGTCCATTATGATCACCGGCGCCAGCTCTGGTATAGGTGCGGCGACAGCGGAGGTGTTTCTGGAAGCGGGCTGGCGTGTTGGCATCCTGGCACGGCGTATGGACCCTCTCGAAGAGATCGCTGCGCGACACGCTCAGGCTGTACCACTGCAGGCAGACGTGACGGACGCCAAAGCAATGTCTGCTGCGTTCGACCAGTTCGGTCATATCGATGTTCTCTTTAATAATGCGGGTCTTTTTGGGCCGTCGGCGCCGATTGACGAAGTGTCGTTAGAGGATTGGGCACATGTACTTTCCGTCAACGTAGGCGGCATGTTTATTGCAGCACAGCTCGCCTTTGCCCGCATGCGCGCTCAGGATCCGCAGGGCGGGCGCATTATCAACAACGGATCGATATCAGCGCATGCACCAAGACCGGGATCAGTTTGTTATACAACGACCAAACATGCGGTGACGGGACTTACAAAAACCCTTTCCCTTGACGGTCGCCCCTTTGGCATTGCCTGCGGTCAAATAGACATTGGCAACGCGGAAACCGAATTATTGCGACAGATCAAGAAGACACAGCCTGATACGCCGACAATGCACGTTAACCACGCCGCAAGATCTGTTTTGCACATGGCTGAGTTGCCGCCCGAGGCTAACGTGCAATTCATGACCGTTATGGCAAGCAAAATGCCTTTTGTAGGGCGCGGATAGCGGTCGAAAGGGCGAAACTGCACGGGATAGGGATGCAACGCGCCTTAGGCAGTAGATAGCGTTTGACGAATGGATGCTACACGTGGCCCTCCACAATTGTATTTCGATACCGCGCGGGCAGAGCTGCTGTGTGCAGCGTCATCCTTACGCCACGCGCGTTAAGTGCTCTGTAAGACCTGCGTGATATTTACCTTCAGAAGTGCTGCCGTTTGCTACGGTGGCTATTGGTTGCTGAAATGCCTCTGAAGGAAACGTCATGTTCTCACAAAAACGCTTTGAATTCAGAAATAACCCCTTCAACAGCCTTTTTATGAAATGCACGCTTATGCTGATTGTGTGCGTGGTGTCGGTCGTGGCCGCGATTACTGTGAACGAAGCTCGAAACAAGAAAGCCCTGACAGCTGAGGCACTGAGCGCTCGTGCGGTTGAGGTTACGGGGCTTTTGTCAAATCAACTGGGTGGTGCAGTTAAATTTGGCAACCAAGCGGCCATTTCGGGGGCTGTAACCGAAGTGATTGATAACGCGCGTCCTGATAGTACCGGCGCCTACCTTTTGGCGGCCAATGGCACCATCCTTTATACCTCATTGGACCCAGCTGTAGATGTGCAATTTATGGCTGATCTGGCGGAGATAGCATTGGAAACCGGTGCGGTTTCGACGTCAGAAGATGGGCTCGCGACAGCATTTCCCATCTTTTTCGGAGACGCGAACGAAATCGTCGGTAGCATCGTCACCGGTTGGGATGAAACACATAAAATGGCAGAGCTTCGAGAGCTGCAGAAGCATAGTTTAATGCTCGGCTCCGGTGTTATGGGGGTGGGGCTCGTTCTGTCTGTGTTGTTCTTGTTGACGCAGATGTCGCGCCCGCTGCTGAGGATCGAGGCGGCAATGGCAGCAATTTCAGTAGAAGACTACGATACTGGCGTGCCCTTCACAGCCCGCAAAGACGAGATCGGCAAAATGGCGAGACGGCTGGACATGTTTCGACTTGCTTTGGGTGATGCTAAACAAGCAGAGCGTGAAAGTGCGTTTAAAAGTGCGGCTTTTGGCGGATCTGGCGCTTCAATGATGATGGTGGATGAAGACCTCAACGTGATCTTCGTGAACCCCAGTTGCGAAGCGCTTTTGCACAGCCTCCAGAATGAAATGGAAAGCCGATGGACCGGATATAACGCCAAAGATCCTGTTGGCGCAAACCTTGGTCACTTTGCGCCGCTCGCTTCATCTGCAACGGCGGTTCTGGATCAGGGAGAAGGGGCGCTACCGATCAAGCTCACCGTAAAACTGGATCAGTCGCTGGTTCGAATATCGATGAATTCCGCGCTGAACGCGCAGGGCGTTATGATAGGCGCCGTTCTACAATGGAACGACCGAACAGAGGCAACGCGAAACGCTGCTCTGTTGGACGCCATCGACAAAAACCAACTCCGTTTTGAGTGTCATCCGAATGGTGTGATCGAAAGTGCCAACGACAATTTTTTGAAACTGGTTGGGTTTTCCGCTGCTGAAATAGGTAAATTATCGCTGACCGATTTGATTTCGGTTACTTCGAGGCAGGAAGTTGGGGGTAATGACATATTGCAAAAGCTGAACGCTGAAGAACCCGTATTTGGGCAATTTGAACTCTCCAACATCAAAAGCGGTCAGATCGTCTGTGTCGAGGGCAGTTTTGCAGCCGTGACATCGCCTGAAGGCGCACTTGAACGGGCAATTTTCTTGGGGTCGGATGTGACACATAGCGCAAAAGCAATGCGCGATGCAGAAGTGCTGCGCGAGCGTGTGGCCAAAGAACAGGGAACGACGGTTGAAGCGCTTGGTATGGCACTGAACAAACTGGCCGATGGAGATCTAACCAGCGTCATCAATGACGAATTTCCCAAAGACTACGAAATGCTGCGTCAGGATTTCAACTTGGCGGTAAATTCGTTGCAGAACGCTATGGCATCAGTTGCTGAAAATACAGAGTCTATTCGCAACGAAACAGAAGAAATAACAACTGCAGCGGATGATTTGTCGCGCAGAACCGAAAAGCAGGCCGCAACACTTGAAGAGACAGCTGCAGCACTTGATGAGCTGACAAGTTCGGTTAAGTCTGCCGCGCACGGAGCAGACGAAGCCGCAAATATTTCGTCCGTCGCGCGAAAGAACGCAGAGGACGGCGGGAACGTTGCCAAACTTGCAGTATCTGCGATGGACGGCATCAAAAATTCGTCAGAAGAGATATCTAAAATTACGTCCGTTATCGACGACATCGCCTTTCAAACGAACCTGCTCGCACTGAACGCTGGTGTGGAAGCGGCGCGGGCAGGCGAGGCAGGTCGCGGCTTTGCAGTTGTGGCAACAGAGGTTCGCGCACTCGCACAGAGATCTTCTGATGCCGCGAGAGAGATCAATGCGCTTATCTCCACCTCGGAAGAGCAGGTTCAACAAGGGGTTGACCTTGTTGATCGAACCGGAGCGGCACTGTCCGAAATTGTAACTTCTGTATCGGAGATTTCGCAACGCGTCGCCAGTATCGCAGGGGCTGCACGTGAGCAGTCTATAGGTTTGAACGAGATCAATGCCGCAGTAAACGATCTGGATCATGTGACACAGCAAAATGCCGCGATGTTTGAGGAGACAACCGCAGCCAGCCATGCACTTACAAGTGAGGCAGATGCTTTGGCGCAAGCAGTGTCGCGTTTCAACCTTGGCCTCGGTAATGCCGCGAAAGCAGCCAGTCCAACCAGATCTCAGGCGGGCGAAACCCTCGCCAGAGCCGCTGTGCATGGAAGCTTAGCCTTGCAACAAATTGCAGACCCTCAAACCCAAACAGGCTGGGAAGAATTCTAAAACTGAAAACCATCATAAACGCGATGTCGGTTCGCCACCGCTGCATCACCTGGCCAGAACCGGTATATGATCCAATCCCGTTACGTAGAGAGTACGCGCGCTTAGTCGCGTTGCCCGCTAAAACGCGCCTGCCACGCGTCCGTCTGGTCGTCGGTGATCTTTGCGAACATGACTTCAGGCACTGTAAAAGGGTGCCCCGGTGCAAGCGTTCCGACGCATTCTTTGATATCCGTTGGCCAAGGCTCGTCAAGCCGTTCGAAGCTTTCTAGGATCGTTCTGGACGCATCAGGAAGGAAGGGGCCGGACAGAACCCCGTACAAAACAGCTAGGTTCAGGCCCAGGCGTGTTTGCATGGCAGCCGTCTCAGGATCGGTTTTGAACGTCGTCCACGGTGCGACAGACTGCAGGTATTCGTTGCCACTTGCCCAGATCGCGCGCAATTCTTGAGCGGATTTACGGACTTCCATATTATGCATGTGTTTTTCATATTCGCCAACACGATGCTGCAGCTGTTTTATCAGCGCTTCTTCTGCCGCGCCAAATTCTGCGCCTTGCGGCACGGCTTCGCCAAATTTGGAACGGCAAAACTTTGTGATGCGGCTGACGAAGTTCCCCAAAACGTCGGCGAGGTCCTTGTTCACCGTCGCTTGGAAGTTTTCCCAGGTGAATTCGGCATCGCTGTTCTCGGGAGCATGGCTCAGCAGCCACCACCGCCAATAATCCGCGGGCAGGATATCAAGCGCCTGATCCATAAAGATACCGCGGCCTTGCGATGTCGAAAACTGGCCACCGTCATAATTCAGGAAGTTAAAGGATTTGAGGTGATCGACCATCTTCCAAGGCTCGGATGACCCAAGGATCGTCGCGGGAAAACTCAGGGTGTGGAAGGGCACATTGTCTTTGCCCATAAATTGCGTGTAGCGGACATCTTCCGCCCCTTTGTCGGTCCGCCACCAGCGTTCCCAAGCGGCGTCATCAAGGCCCTGCGCGTCGCACCATTCGGAAGCGCAGGCGATATATTCGATGGGAGCATCAAACCAGACGTAAAAGACTTTGCCTTCCATACCCGGCCATTCGGCATCGCCCTTGCGCACGGGAATACCCCAGTCAAGGTCACGGGTGATGCCGCGGTCCTGAAGGCCATCACCATCATGCAACCACTTCTTTGCAATCGAGGTGGTTAGAACAGGCCAGTCTTTCTTGCTGTCAATCCACGCATCGAGCTTATCCTTCAACGCGGACTGACGCAGATAGAGATGCTTTGTTTCGCGGATTTCCAGATCGGTAGACCCCGAGATTGCTGATCTGGGCTCGAGCAGATCAGTCGGGTCTAACTGTTTGGTGCAGTTTTCACATTGATCGCCGCGTGCTTTATCGTAACCGCAATTCGGGCAGGTGCCTTCAATATACCGATCCGGCAAAAACCGTCCGTCCGCATTTGAATAAACCTGCTTTTCGCGGACTTCCCGTATCAAACCTTCTGCGTCCAGCCGACCGGCAAAATGCTGGGTCAGTGCATGGTTTTGGGGGCTCGAAGACCGACCGAAGTGATCAAACGACAGACGGAACCCTTTCGCAAGGCCGGCCTGAACATCATGCATTTCGGCGCAGTATTCTTCGACAGGCTTGCCCGCCTTGGCGGCCGCAAGCTCGGCCGGTGTGCCATGCTCATCAGTGGCACACAAAAACAAAACTTCATGCCCTTTCGCCCGCAAGTACCGGGCGTAGAGATCTGCAGGCAATTGGCTGCCAACAAGATTTCCAAGGTGCTTGATTCCGTTAATGTAGGGAATTGCAGAAGTGATGAGGTGACGTGCCATCGCGCTGACCTTGTTGCGTAAGATTCCGGCTTGTCTACCTCAGGTAAACGGCGAGGGCCACGGCCAAAAGCTACTCGTCGTTCTTTGGCGCGCGAATGCGTCCTGTCAGCCGGCCAATGAGGAAAGACGTGCGTGGCGCGTAGGTATAGCGTGTTCTTTCTTGTGGGGATGGCCGCACACGCATCCTCGTAATGCCAAAGACAACCAAGGCCAGATGACCGGCGGCAATCAGCAAAAACAAGGCGCGCGGGCCGTAGAGTTCAATCAAAAGTGAGGCAAGGTAGGGGGCGGCAATGGCGCCCAACGCGAAATAGAACATCAGTGCGGCCGACAGCTCTACGCGTTCTTCGTCGCTGGCAAAGTCGTGGGCATGTGCAGCGGCCACCGAATAGATGGGAAAGGTCGTAAGCCCGAAAAGACCGGCGGAGAGCATGATACCCAGCGTGCCAAAGCCAGCCGCATATACCGTGACCATAGAGCTTGCGATGGCCGCAAGAGACAGCCAGATCAGCACGCGACGCCTGTCGTATTTGTCGGCCAGCCATCCGATCGGATATTGGGCCAAAGCGCCGCCCAGAACAAATGCTGACAGAAAATATGCGATCTGGTCCGTACTAAGCCCGACTTCCTGTCCGTACACCGGTCCAACCATTCGAAAAGAGGCGCTCGACAGGGCTGCGATGACCACGGCTGCGGCGGCCAAAGGCGAACGCTCATGTGCCAGTCGCGGCCGTAAACGCGGGGACGGGGGCGTGTCAGGTTGTTTAACGGTTGTCAGGGTCAAAGGCAGAAGTGCCGCACAACACAAGATGGCGAGGATATTGTAGGACACATAAGATGCAGGCGCGAGCACGCTTATGATCATCTGCGCGGCCAGAGAACCGGTCATATCAACAACGCGGTAGACAGCCATTGTGCGACCGCGGGTCTGATTTGTGACCTTGGCCTGCAGCCACGCCTCGATGACGGTGTAGCATCCCGCAACGCACATGCCAGAAGCCACGCGCATCGCAGCCCACGCATAGGGGTCGACGACCAACATGTGGCTCATCAATCCGATGGCACCCGCCGCGGTAAAGGCCGCAAACGCGCGCGAATGGCCAACGCTGCCCATAAGGCGCGGTGCCCACCAGCATCCGATAAAAAACCCCAGAAAATGCGACGATCCCAAGAGGCCGATCTCTTGTTTGGTGAAATCAAGTGCAAGCCCGGAGAGTGCATCAAGCGGGCCAACACCCCCTGACGACAGTTGCAGAAGAATGACGGATAAAAAGAGGGCTGCAAACGAAATAATCAGGCGCATGATGCCGCCATACTAAGAGTTTGCTCTGTGTGTCCTATCGGTTATTCGACAAAGCGCGTCGTTTTCATGCGCGGGCGCGAATTTCTGCGCCAATATCCAGCTCGACGCGATCTTCGGCGAGGCTGGCGTAGCCTGAAGCACCATATGCCGTGCGGCTGAGCGCGCCATTGAGCTGAATATACAAGACGCCTAGATCGTCGGGCGCCGTGCCGGCGGGGCGGCTGAGTGTTGCTTGCAGCTCAATAGGGAGCGTGACGCCACGCAGAGTGAGGTCGCCTAGGATAACGGCTCCTTCTGATATCCGGCCCTGCGCACCAAGGCGGATCTCTTTCGACACAAAGCGGACAATGGGATGGTTATCGGCGTCTAACAGTTCGGGGCTTTTGATAGCTTGCGTGATAAGAATGATGCTTGATGATATATTGCGAATGTCAGCGGTGACCTCTGCGCTGGATCGGGTCAGGTCGCGGGTATCTACGATGATATCAGCGGTTTCTACGGGTATTGAGCCCGTCTGAGGGGCGCCACCGGCGGTGAAGATAAACGATACCTTAGAGCCTTCGGCGACCAACTCGTATGTCCGCTGTGCTGCGAATGCTGATGTGGCGCAGGACGCAAGGCCCGCAGCTATCATCATGCGCCGCGTCAAAACTATTTGCATTGTTTTCGGCTCCCTCACAGAAAACAATATAGTCTTGTTTTGCCGTTTGTCGTGGCAGTCACGCTGTGTTGATCTGTGGTAAGGTCTGATCGTGGGCGCGGTGAAGATGCCACGTCTTTGGAGGGGCCGTGCGGGCGCGCAACCGCTGCAACACCCAGTTGTCCTGTCCCCGCCAGTGCTGTTGCTTAAGATGCCAGCGTGTTTCCACTCCTGGTGCGCCACCTTGTCTGGGCGTTAGCAGCAGGCCCATCGGCAGATGGCTGCCTTCGGTGCTACCGGTTTCTGCCGCCAGATGCATCCTGCGGATCTGTGTCAGAGACGGCAGGCTAGTCAAATCCACCACTGCGAGTGCAACCGCCCCCGAGCGGAGCACCTCTTCCATTGTCCAAAGCAGGTCTTCGCCCCGTTTCGGCGAGACAAAGATCAGTCGGGCAGGATCAAGCCAGGGGCGGACCCCGTCAGCATGCAGCCGCTCAGGTGCCCAAGGCGGAGCAATCCAGAGCACCGGCCCCTGTGTACGTGCAGCAAGCCACATGGCAAAGGTACGCCGCGCAGGGCCGCTTGCCTCGTGGACACGGGCCTTGGCAAGCGTGATGTCCGAGGTGTCGGGTAACAGAGCCGCAGAGGGCATGTCGCGCGCTGGTTTGCGCGCCAGCAGAGGGTGTGAAACAGGCATATTTCAAAGTAACGTGTTCTTTCTTTGTTCTCAACGAGAATTTGATGTATCGCGGAAAAAACTGACACGTTTAGACGGTCTGTAAACCTGCTTGCGGTAGGCGCTGATCCTACTAGTCTGGCGCCTGAACCAAAAAGGACGACACGATGAAGATGAATGCTTTGGGACGCACTGGTATTGAGGTGTCCGAACTGTGCCTGGGCTCGATGACATGGGGCACGCAAAACACCGCAGAAGAGGCGCATGACCAGATTGACCGCAGTCTGGATGTTGGCATCAACTTTATCGACACGGCCGAGATGTATCCCGTCAATCCTGTTTCGGAAGAGACCGTTGGCCGTACCGAACGGATCATCGGTTTGTGGTTTGAACGCGACGCGCGGCGCGAAGATGTCGTTCTGGCGACCAAACATTCCGGCGAGGGGATGGCCGCCGTGCGCGATGGCGCGCCCATCACATCACAAACCATACCGGAAGCCGTTGAAGGGTCGCTGCGACGCTTAAAGACTGATTATATTGATCTTTACCAGTTCCATTGGCCCAACCGCGGCAGCTATATGTTTCGTAAAAACTGGAACTATGATCCTTCGGGCCAGTTGATGCTGGATACACGTCACCACATGGAAGACACCCTGGAGGCGCTGCAAAAAGAGGTTAAACGCGGCACGATCCGCGCCTTTGGTCTGAGCAATGAAAGTGCGTGGGGCACCACCAAATGGCTTGAAGTTGCAGAGCGGGTGGGCGGTCCGCGCGTGGCCTCCGTACAGAACGAATATTCTTTGATGTGCCGTCTCTACGACACGGACATGGCAGAGATGAGCCTTCAGGAAGACGTCCCCTTGCTGGCGTTTTCACCATTGGCTGCGGGTTTGCTAACTGGCAAATACCAGGGTGGAGCCATTCCGGCGGGATCGCGCATGTCACTGAATGACACGTTGGGCGGGCGCCGTTCGGACCGCGCCTTTGAGGCGGTAAATGCCTATCTTGAAGTTGCTGCAAAGCATGATCTGGACCCTACGCAGATGGCATTGGCGTGGTGCAAAACGCGCCCGTTCATGGGCTCGGTGATCTTCGGCTCAACGACGATGGCGCAATTGGAAGTGTGCTTGGGCGCGCTTGAGCTAGAGTTATCTGAAGAGGTTTTGCAAGACATCTCCACGGCCCACCGTGCGCACCCGATGCCCTACTAGCCCAAAATCAGCGGTACCCAACGTTCAAGAATCGCAGTATGCCGAAAATGTGGATCTGTGGCGAAAGCCGCTTTGCGTAACGGGAGGGAATGCAATGCCGCTGACGATGAATAAAGAAGTCTTTATCACATGCGCTGTGACAGGATCGGGCGGCACGCAAGATCGCAGCCCGCATGTGCCACGCAGCCCCAAAGACATCGCAGAAAGCGCGATTGCTGCTGGCAAAGCCGGTGCCGCAGTGGTGCATTGCCACGTGCGTGACCCCGAAACGGGCAAACCGAGCCGCGATCTGGCCTACTACCGCGAAGTCACGGAACGTATTCGTGAAGCGGATGTTGACGTGGTTTTAAACCTCACCGCAGGTATGGGGGGCGACATTGTATTTGGAAGCGCAGAGCACCCCTTTCCTTTAGACGAAGCAGGGACCGACATGATCGGGGCTGCCGAGAGGGTTGCACATATCGCCGAGTGCCTGCCCGAAATATGCACGCTGGATTGCGGCACAATGAACTTTGCAGAATCCGACTATGTAATGACGAATACGCCGGGCATGCTCACAGCCATGGGGCGTCAGATGACCGAACTTGGTGTCAAACCCGAGATAGAAGCCTTTGATACCGGTCATCTGTGGTACGCCAAACAGCTCATCGCGGACGGCGTATTGGAGACCCCTGCGCTCGTACAATTGTGCATGGGTGTGCCGTGGGGCGCGCCGGATGATCTGAACACCTTTATGGCGATGGTCAACAATGTGCCTCAAGACTGGACGTTTTCTGCTTTTGGTCTTGGCCGCAACCAGATGGCTTATGTCGCTGCTGCCGTGCTGGCTGGGGGCAACGTACGCGTCGGCCTTGAAGACAACTTGTGGCTGGAAAAGGGTGTGCTTGCTGAAAACTGGCAACTGGTAGAACGCGCGGGCAGCATCATCGAGAACATGGGCGCACGTGTCATCGGTGCGCAAGAGGTGCGCGACAGGCTGGGTCTTGTAAAGCGCGCGCCGCGATAATGACCGGATCTGCACGCAGCGGTGTTTTCATGACTTTGTGCTGTGCGGCCTTGGCGGGCTGCGCAAATGAGGGGCCAGAAGTTTACCGCGACGTGGACCGGCCCATTGGGGCATCGTCAAGATTTGATGCCGGCGCCTTTGCTGGCGAGTGGATGCTTGCCGCGAGTTTCACGCCCGCGCGTCTTGAGCCGGTGCGAATAACCTACGCACCGGAGGTGCAGCAGATCAGGGTCACCAGCGACGAAGCCCCGCAGATTGCAGGCGTATACCGCGAAGGTGTCCCAGGAGAGTTGATACCGTTACGCGAAAATGCCGAGCGGTTGATCGTGATGTGGGTAGACGAAGACTATGACACGGCAGCGGTTGGCACGGTGTCCGGCAGCTTTGGAGCGGTGCTCGATCGTGACGGCGAGTTACCTGCAGATCGGGCGCGGGCGGCACGAGATATCCTGGCCTTTTACGGGTGGGACGTCGCACAGCTGAAAAGGACAAAACCATGACGAAAACAGCAGCAATTATCGGTGGCGGGGTCATCGGAGGGGGCTGGGCCGCGCGGTTTTTGCTCAACGGTTGGGACGTACAGGTCTTTGACCCTGATCCACAGGCCGAGCGTAAAATTTCTGAAGTGTTGGCCAACGCACGGCGCAGCCTGCCTGGATTGAGCGAGGTCGTGTTACCCCCCGAAGGCAAATTACGTTTCTGCTCATCAATTGCAGAGGCAGTGTCAGGCGCGGACTGGATACAGGAAAGCGTACCGGAACGGCTTGAGATCAAGCATAAGACATTTGCCGACATTCAAAGCGATTGCGCCGCAGAGGCGGTCATCGGGTCCTCCACATCAGGTTTCAAACCGTCCGAATTACAACAGGGGGCGCAACGCCCCGAGCAGATCATGGTCTGCCACCCCTTCAATCCGGTGTACCTTCTGCCCTTGGTGGAAATCGTGACAACACCGCTAAATAGCGGACAGCACATAAAGGCAGCAAAGGCGCTTTTGAGCAGTCTGGGCATGCATCCTTTGCATTTCAAAAAAGAAATCGACGCGCATGTGGCGGACCGGTTTCTGGAAGCTGTGTGGCGCGAGGCGCTTTGGTTGGTGAAAGACGGCATTGCAACCACCGAAGAGATCGACGATGCAATTCGATATGGGTTCGGCATCCGCTGGGCCCAGATGGGACTGTTCGAGACCTACCGCGTTGCGGGTGGTGAGGCAGGGATGAAGCACTTTATGGCACAGTTCGGTCCCGCACTGAAATGGCCTTGGACCAAGCTGATGGATGTGCCTGAATTCAACGATGATCTTGTCAATCTGATCGCGGGACAATCGGATGCGCAGTCGGGTGCCTACTCCATTCGTGAACTTGAGCAGATCCGCGACAGCAACCTTGTGGCTATGATGCGTGCGCTCAAAGCGCAAAACTGGGGGGCGGGCGCGCTGTTGAATAGCCATGACAGGGTGTTACGCGAGGGTTCTGTACTTTCTGCCAAAGTTGAGGACATCAAAGATCCCTCGGCGCCTTTGTTGACAGTGTCGCGCGCGGTGCCGCTGGATTGGACGGATTACAACGGTCATATGAACGAAGCGCGCTATCTGCAGGCTTTCGCAGATGCTACCGATCGATTCATGGAAGTGATCGGCTGCGATGCAGAGTATATCGCCACAGGGGGCAGCTATTTCACGGCAGAGACACATATCAGGCATCTGGATGAAGTGCACGCCGGTGCCCGGATCGACATCTACACCCGCGTGTTAAGCGGGGGCGGTAAGAAGATGCACCTGTGGCACGAGATGTTTGAGGGGGAGCAACTGCTTGCGACCGGAGAACATTTCCTGCTGCATGTAAGCCTTGAAACACGAAAGCCGACAGAGGCCGCCGCGCATGTGGGCGCCGCATTGCGCAGGTTTGTTGACGCGCAGGCAAGTATGCCAGCGCCGACCGGTGCGGGACGTGGCATCGGCGCGAAAAGATGACGCCGTGATCCAACGGAGCGCGCGGGCGCACGCGCACTATT
>Ga0316191_10002917_pt1 | contig 12528 bp, 10 predicted proteins | sample Eddworburr2cm_MG_FD_204928 | JGI IMG/M metagenome (GOLD analysis project Ga0316191, IMG submission 204928) | Coastal sediment microbial communities from Maine, United States - Eddy worm burrow 2 cm | ecosystem: Environmental > Aquatic > Marine > Coastal > Sediment | place: USA: Maine...
TCGGCGACAAACCCATCGCTGTCATCAAGCGTGGGCAGCAGGGGCTCAGGTTCTGCCACTGGCTGCGCCGGCGCCAGGGTTTCAGGCACAGGTACGGGTTCGCTTTCAACGGGCACGGTGGGGGGCGGTGGCGGGGGAGGCGCCTCTTTGTCCATCCAGCGGGGCACCAGTACCAGCGCCCCGATGACGACAGCGCCCAGAACCACTCCGCCGATAATATAAGCCTTTTGCATAACGCATTATGACCCGGTACATGGTTAATTGATCCAAGGGCGAACCGAATTCCATTATCATTCCACAATCCCCCACCGATGCGGCGCAAGATGACCAGAACCTCCATTACCTCCATTCTCTCGGGCCAGGTCCCGATCGGCAGCGAAGTCGTCGTCGAAGGGTGGGTACGCTCCCGGCGAACGTCGAAGGGTGGTTTTTCCTTCGTGCACATCAACGACGGCTCGTGCCTCGACAACATTCAGGCCGTGGCCGACGGCTCGCTGGCAAACTACGACAACGAGATCGTGGAGATCGGCACGGGCTGTTCGGTCCGCGTCCACGGCGAAGTGGTAGCCTCACAGGGCAAGGGCCAGGACCGGGAAGTTCAGGCCCGGGAGGTCGAGATCCTGGGCTGGGTGGACGATCCGGAAACCTATCCCATTGCCAAGAAAAGGCATACCTTCGAATACCTGCGAGGTGTCGCCCACCTGCGTCCGCGCACCAACACCTTCGGGGCCATGGCCCGGGTGCGCAACGCGATCGCCCGCGCGGTGCACGGCTACTTTGACCGCGAGGGCTTCCTCTGGGTGAACACGCCCATCATCACGGCCAGCGACTGCGAAGGCGCGGGTGACCTGTTCAGAGTATCAACGCTGGATCTGGCCAATCGATCGGCAGCAGGACCACCGGGCTCCGCCACCGACGCAGACCCCTACGCGGAGGACTTCTTCGGTACCGAGGCCTTCCTGACCGTTTCCGGCCAGCTGAATGTCGAGAGCTACTGCCTGGCTCTGTCAAAGGTCTACACCTTCGGTCCGACATTCCGGGCGGAGAATTCCAACACCAGCCGTCACCTGGCGGAATTCTGGATGATCGAACCCGAGGTCGCCTTTGCCGACCTGGGCGACAACGCAGACCTGGCGGAACAGTTCCTGAAGTCGGTGTTTACCGAGGTGCTCAACCGCTGCGAAGCGGACATGGCGTTTTTCGCCGAGCATATCGACACGACGGCGATCGAGCGTCTGGAGCACGTCGTCAGCACACCCTTCGAGCGTATGGACTACAGCGACGCCGTTCGCATTCTGGAGGCCTCGGACGCCAACTTCGAGTTTCCCGTGCGCTGGGGCCTCGACCTGCAGTCGGAGCACGAGCGATACCTCACCGAGAAGTATGTGGGCGGCCCGGTGGTGGTGGTCAACTACCCCAAAGAGATCAAAGCGTTTTACATGCGCCTGAACGATGACAACCGCACCGTGGCAGCGATGGACGTGCTGGTTCCCGGCGTAGGAGAAATCATTGGCGGCAGCCAGCGCGAGGAACGCCTTTCAGTGCTAGACGAGCGCATGGCGGATCAGGGTCTCGCTGGCGAGCTGTGGTGGTATCGGGATCTGCGTCGCTACGGAACCGTGCCGCACGCGGGCTTCGGCCTGGGTCTGGAACGGCTGGTCCTGTACGTCACCGGCATGGAAAACATCCGCGACGCCATTCCCTTTCCCCGCGTGCCCCACAACGCAAGCTTCTGACAAGCCGAATGATCAGATCCCTGCTGCGCCTCAAAGCCTTTATCCTCCGCTACCGCGGACGGCTAGGCCTGGGGATCGCAGCGTTCGGCGTTGCCCGCGTGTTCGAAGGCCTGGTGCCGCTGTTTCTGGCCACGGGCATCGATCGTATCGCGGCTGGCAACACCGACCTCATGCTGCCCATTTGTGGCATCCTGCTGGCCGTGGCGGCCCGGTACGCGACGGTGACCTATGCCCGTTATGCCGTGCGCAGCGCTGGTCAGCACGTCGCCTTCGATCTGCGTCAGGCCCTGTTCAGCGCCCTGCAGCAGCAGGGCAGCCACTTTTTCGGCCGCTACACCATCGGCGATCTGATGACCCGGGCAGTGGCCGACATCAGCCTGGTGCAGCGCTTCATCGCCCTGGGCACCATCCTGCTGGTGATAATGATCTACGCCACGCTGGTCGGCTTCGGTTTCATGCTGTACCTGTCGCCCTCGCTGACGCTGCTGCTGCTGCCGCCGCTGCCATTCGTATTTTTCTATGCCCAGTGGTCGGCCCGACAGATGGGCGTCGCATCCAAAGAGGTGCAGGATCGGCTGTCTGACCTGGGCGGTCAGGTGCAGGAGAACCTATCCGGCATCCGCACCATTCAGGCCATGGTGCAAGAGGAAAACGAGATAAAGCGCTTCAGCGAGACAAACCAGGCCTACGCCAACGCCTTCTATCGCCAGGCATGGATCAACTCCCTGATGATGTCCTGGATGCCCTCGCTGGCCGCCATCTGCTCGATCACCATTCTGGGTTACGGCGGCAATCTGGTGCTGCAGGGCGAGCTGAGCATCGGCGCGCTGGTGGCGTTCTTCATGTACGTCAACATGGTGGTTCAGCCGTTCCGGGTCGCCGGGTTCATCATCAACCTGTTCCAGCGCGCCGCCGTGGCCAGCGACCGTCTTTTTGAGGTGCTGTCGCTGGATCCGGAAATCGAGGACCGGCCAAGCGGCGCTACGCCGGAAACGATTCGCGGTGAGATCGAGTTCCGCGAACTGTCTTTCCAGTACGAGGCCAGTCGAGAGCCCGCGTTGGAAGATTTGACGCTGAAGATACGTGCGGGTGAATCTGTCTCAATCATGGGCCGCGTAGGTGCCGGCAAGACCACGTTGCTCAAGCTGCTGCTTCGCCTGCTGGACCCGGCCCCTGGCACGGTGTTCGTGGACGGGCACGATGTCCGTGACTACCCCCTGACGCAGCTGCGCGCGCAGATCGCGATGGTCCCCCAGGACCCGTTTCTGTTCGGGGAGCCGCTGGGAGACAATCTCACCTACGACGATCCCGGGCGGCCACTGGCAGCCATCTGGCAAGCCGCCGCCTCGGCGGATCTAAAAGACACGATCGAGGAATTCCCAGACCGCATGGAGACGCTGGTGGGAGAACGCGGCGTCACGCTGTCGGGCGGTCAGAAGCAACGCGCGACCCTCGCCCGCGGCCTCATCCGCCAGGCACCGGTTCTGGTCCTGGACGACTGCTTCTCGAGCGTCGACACAGGAACCGAGGAGCACATTCTCTCCGAACTCAAGCAGCTGCGCCGGGGACAGACCACACTGCTCGTCTCTCATCGCGTGTCCACGGCCCGCCATTCGGACCGCATCGTGGTGCTGGAGGCCGGGCGCATCGTCGAGGTTGGCACCCACGACGCGCTGATCCGCAAAGGCGGTCTGTACGCCGAGCTGGAACGAATCCAGCGCGAAGGCGCAGAAGACGCCGACTACACGCTCGCAGGCGCTCCCGGCTGATGGCAGCACCCGGTACCAGTCCAGCCGGCGCGCCGCGCAATCACGCCATGTTCGACGCGGAATTCTCCGGCGCCGCGCTAAACATGCAGCTGCTCCGCCGGCTGCTGCGCTGGCTGCGGCCCTACCGTCTCACTGTCGGCATCAGCGCGGTCCTGGTGCTGCTGGCCTCCACGCTGCAGGTGCTGATGCCCGTGGTGCTGTCTCTGGTGGTCATCGATCACATCATTCGCGGCGAGACAGATCCCATGACCCCCGATCTGGGCATGATCGACATTACAGAAAGCATCGCCGCCACTCTGGCCATTCATCCGCTGCTGGCCGCCTGCCTGCTTTACACGGCGCTGCAGATCGGCTGGGCCGTTGCCGGCCACGCGCACCGGGCTACGCTCATCAGTTCGGTAATCAACGGCCTGCGGGATCTGCGGCTCGACCTCTTCCGTCACCTGGAAACCCGGCCATCGTCGTTTTACGACCGGGTAGCCGTGGGTCGCGTAATGACCCGGGTGACCAATGACATCGAAGCCCTTTACGAGCTGCTGCGCGGCATCGGCACCCTGGTCGGCGAGTTCGTACCCTTCTTCGTGGCGCTGACGATCATGCTGGCCATCGATGTACAGCTGACGCTCATTCTGCTGCTGGTGCTGCCGGTTATGGGTTCGGCCACCTACTACTTCCGCCGGGCCACCAGCCTGCTGTTCCGCAAGGTGCGGATGACGCTCTCCGCGCTGAATCAGAGCATGCAGGAAAACCTGGCGGGCCTGCAGGTTGTACAACTGTCGGATCGACAGCAGCAGAATCTGCAGCGCTACACGCAAATCAACGAAGAGAACCGGGACAACGAACTGAAGAGCGCACGGGTGGAAACGCTCTACGGCGCCTTCACCGACAGCATGGCGCACGTCGCTCTGGGTGTCGTTGTCTGGTACGGGGGTGGCGCCGTGGTCCAGGAGCAGATGTCCCTGGGCGGCGTTATTCTGTTTAGCCGGTTCATCGACATGCTGTTTCACCCCATCGTCGCCCTGGGCGAACAGACCAACATCCTGTTTCGGGCCATGGCCAGCGGCGAACGCATCTTCCAGGCGCTGGACTGGGACGAGAAGATTCACGAACCAGCAGCCCCCGCAGAGCTGCCGCCACGACTGCAGGGCGAAGTGCGTTTTCAACATCTGGACTTCGGCTACGATCCCGGCCAGCAGGTCCTCGACGATGTCAGCTTCACAATCGAGCCAGGTGAGAAGCTGGCTATCGTCGGGCCCACCGGGTCGGGCAAGAGCACGCTGATCCGTCTGCTGAGCCGATTCTACGACTTCGACGATGGCCACATTTTCCTGGATGGCATCGACCTCAACCATATTCACAGCCGCGATCTGCGCAAGCGCATCGGCGTGGTGCTGCAGGACTTTCACATCTTTTCCGGAACGATCTACGACAACATCGCACTGGGCGACCCCGCGGTGACCCGGCAGATGGCCGAGCAGGCGGCGCGTCGTGTGAACGCCCACGGGTTCATCACGACCCTGCGCGACGGCTACGACACCGTGCTGTCGGAACGGGGCCAGAATCTGTCCCAGGGCCAGCGCCAGCTGCTGGCGTTCGCCCGGGTACTGGCGGCTGATCCTGAGATTCTGGTGCTCGACGAAGCCACCGCGAGCATCGATACGGAAACCGAGCTGCTGATCCAGGATGCGCTGCGCAAGCTTACTGCCGGGCGTACTTCGATCATCATTGCCCACCGTCTTCAGACCATTCAGGAAGCCGACCGGGTGCTTGTGCTGCATCACGGCAAAGTGGAAGAACTGGGAACCCACGAGGAGCTGCTGGAAAATCAGGGCCTGTACTATCGGCTGCACAGCCTGCAGTTTCAGGAGCCAGAGGAACAGAAGTAAAGCTTACGGAGCTCGTGCGGATGGCCGGAAGTCGCCCATACCGCCCCCCACGACAGGAACAAGAAGCTGATTATCTGTGGTGGCGTGACGGCGTCATCTACCAGATATATCCGCGGTCCTTCATGGATTCGAACGGCGACGGCATTGACGATCTGGAAGGTATCCGACGGCGTCTGGATCACCTGGCGTGGTTGGGGGTGGACAGTATATGGCTGTCACCGTGTTTTCCATCACCCATGGCCGACTTCGGCTACGACCTATCCGACTACTGCGATATCGATCCCGTGTTCGGCAGCCTGGGAGTTCGAACCGCAGACCGGGCAGTACTACCTGCATAGGTTTCTCAAAGAACAGCCAGAGCTGAACTGGCGCAATCCCGAGGTGGTTTCCGCCATGCACGACATCGTGCGCTTCTGGTTCAACCGGGGCGTAGACGGAATGTTGCGGGAACTGCGGCGTCTGGTCGACAGCTACGATGAGCGCATGCTGGTGGGCGAGGTGTATCCGATGGACCCGGTGAAAGTGGCCGCCTACTATGGCCTGGGCGACGAGCTCCACCTCGCATTCAACTCCTCCTTCATGCACGCACCCTGGGACGCCGCCGCCTTCCGCACACGGGTGGCGCGTTTCGCCGCGCTGGTTCCCGAACAGGGCTGGCCGGACCACGTGCTGTCGCGCCACGATGCGCGTCGCCATGCAGGATCCCCTGGCTCGAACGCTGACCCCACAGATGTGCCGGGATGGCGAACGCACCCCTATGCAGTGGCAGCCCGGGGCGGGGGCCGGATTCACCAACGGCTCGCCATGGCTGCCTTTCGGTACAGACGTGGAGACGCGCAACGTGTCTCGCCAGATGGCGGACCCAACGTCGCTGCTGCATCTTTACCGGGATGCCATCGCGTTGCGGCGGCAGAACCCTGTTCTGCACCGCAGTAGTTTCCAGGCGCTGGATTCCGGCGAACAGGTATTCGCCTTCGAGCGGCGCGACGGTGACACTCGGGTGCTGGTCGCCCTGAATTTCGGCACAACCCCGATAAACCCGCGCCTGCCGGCGGCATCCGTCCATGGCGGATTACGGACTCGTGCGCAGTCGCCGCTTGCCGAGGACGCAGCCTCGCTGAAACTCGGCCCCTGCGAAGGGGCTGTGCTGTTGAGAGCCTGCTAAAGTGCGGCCCGAGGCAACCGCAAGGCGCTCACATGCCCCACCGCATCACCATCATTCAGGGCCACCCGGACTCCGGCGGTGAACACCTCTGCCATGCCCTGGCCAACGCCTATCGCTCCGGCGCCGAAGCGAGCGACTTCGAGGTCCGCGTCGTAAACGTGGCGAACCTGAGCTTTCCGCTCATACGCAGCGCGGAGGATTTCAAGAACGGTCCGCGCCCTGCCTGCATCCAGGAAGCACAGTCCATGATCCGCACCAGCGACCATCTGCTGCTGGTCTACCCTCTGTGGCTCGGCACCATGCCCGCCTTGTTGAAGGGATTTCTGGAGCAGGTATTCCGCTACGATTTCGCATTCGAACCGGATGCGAGAGGTCGCTTCGAGAAGAAACTCACCGGGCGTTCCGCTCGAGTAATGGTGACCATGGGCATGCCCGCATTAGGGTACCGCTACTACTTCGGGGCCCACAGCCTGAAGAGCCTGGAGCGGAACGTCCTCAAGTTTTCCGGCATCTCCCCGGTCAGGGAGAGCCTGTTCGGCGCGGTGGACAGCGTCAGCGATACGACCCGTCAGAAGTGGCTGCAGCGCGCGACGCGGCTTGGTGCTGCCGGACGCTGAGCCTGCCGATCACCGGGCTTTTTCGAACTGCATGTGGATCGTCTTCAGCGCTCTGACCCACACTCCCGGCACATGGGTGTAGTCGTTCTTCCCCGGCACCGGACGCATGTTTGTGACCCGATCCAGCAGGATCTCCCAGGCCCAGTTCTGCTCCAGGCGGCTCAATGTAGCGCCGGGGCAGACATGCTCGCCGAGTCCGAAAGCCAGGTGTCGACCGGCGTTCTTGCGCTCGAGATTCGGCGTGTCAGGATCAGGAAAGCGCTCGGGGTCGTGGTTGCCGGCGCCGTATCGAATGGCGAGCGTCGCTCCTTTCGGCACCCGAACGCCGCCAATTTCGCTGTCCTCGGTGACAAACCGGTACAGACCCTGGGTGGGGGATTCGATGCGCAGAGTCTCTTCGACAAAGTTCTTGATCTTCGAGCGATCCGTCTGCAGCGTCGCGTAAACGTCGGGATTGCGGAACAGCAGCCACAGGCCGTTGGCCAGAGCGAAGGTGGTGGTTTCGTTGCCACCGATGAGCAGGTGGTCAGTGATGCCGATAATCTCGGTATCGGTCAGAGGCCGTTTTCGACCCAGCTCTACATCCTCGTACTCGATCTGCGTGAGGCGGGTGATGATGTCGTCCTGGGGGTTCCTGCGCTTTTCCTTCATGGTGTCGAAAATATAGTGCTGGAGCTCGATATGCTTCTCCACGGCCCACTTTTCCTGTTCCAGCGTCAGCCCTCGGGAGAAAGGCAGCACCCACGCGTAGGACCACTCCTTGAGCATCGGCAGGTCCATGCGAGGAAAACCCAGCAGCTCGGCGATGACGATCATGGGTAAGGGTTCGGCGAAGTCCTTGATGAACTCAATCTCATCCCTGTCGATCCAGGCATCGATCAGCTCGTTAATCGTGCCTCGGACGAACTCTTCCCGCGCTCTGATGGCCGATGCGGTAAGCGCCGGGTCCACCAGGGCACGGTAATGAGCGTGCTTCGGCAGGTTCTCTCCCAGCGCGGTGTAGCGTGGCCAGCCCTTCTCCTCGTAAAGCGCGCGGGCCTCGGGAAACTTCAGCAGCGGCTCCGCATCCTGGACGTCCGGGCCCGCGGTAAAGATCGTTGGTCGGCGCAGCACGTACTCCAGATCCTCATAGCGAGTAAGCACGTACATGCCGAGTTGCGGCATGAAGTAGACGGGCGATTCTTCACGCAGCACATCGTAAGCATCGAACCAGTTTTCCTGAACAACCGGATCCATGAAGTCGATTTCGGCGGCCTTTTTGTAGGGGCAGCCAGAAGCCTGAGTTGCTTTCATGCGGATTCTCCCTTTCTGTTTCGAGCCCAGTGTACCGACCTGACCGGTCGGATCTCAATCCATCTCGAGCAGGGGGAAATCCACGTCAAGGCCCCAGTAAGCCTGGGCGACGGTAGCAAATCGTCCCTCAGCGCCAAAGGCGTGATGACGGATGACCTGAACGTCCCGAAACGCGCGCTCTATGGGGCTGCGTCGATAGATGCTCGAAGTACCAACACCCTGGGCCAGCTCGCTTACCGCATCGGCACAGCCCTGCAGCGCATACGCGCAGGCCAGGAACAGGTCCGCTTTGTGCTGGCGGGAGAAAGCAACTCCACGCTCCGCACGATCCCACGCGCTGGAAAGTTCCTGGTACAGCAGCGCGCGGACTGCACGACTCGTTGCCAGCGCCTTACCGTAACGCATCTGTGCCAGATGCCGATGTTTCAAAGTGGACTTTGCGGCAAAAGGCACCTTATTGGCGGCGATTTCATCGGTTTCGGTAAGAGCGGCGCTTAGCGCCCCCAACGCCACCGGTGGAAAGGTCGCGGTGAGTATGGCCTCAGGCAGGCGGTACAGCGTGCCCTGGAAGTAGGCGTTTACCGTCGGGGAAGCGCTGAAATCAATGACCCGGTGTTCGGGGACGAAAACGCCCTCAGCGCGCACCGTATTGCTGGCGGTTCCCCGCAGGCCCAGGGTGTCCCAGTCCTCCTCGATGCGCAGCGCCCCAGCCGGATGGAACATCAGCAGCAGCCGCTCGCCTTCCAGCGCTGTGTGGCCGATCCAATCCGCGTGCTTACAGCCGCTGGCAAACGGGGTCGACCCGCTGACCCGATAGCCGCCGTCCGCGGAAACTGCTTGCAGCGGTTTGTTGAAGGTCTCGCAGACGACGGCATCCTGATCGTCGCCGTACACCTCCTCGACGAACGTTTCGGTCGCCAGACGCAGATCAAAGGTGGTGTTCGCCGCACCCATCATCAGCCACGCGGCCGCGGTGTCCCTGGCCGCCACCGCTTCCGCCAGATCGGCATACTCGCAGGGTGAGACCTCGAAGCCGCCCAGGGATCGTGGCCGCCACAGCCGCAGCAACCCCGCCGTCTTCAGCGCCTCTAGCGTCTGCGGTGCCAGCGCGCCGTGAGTTTCCCCGTAGTCGGCGTGCTCGGCCGCCGTGGTCACAGCCCCATCCAGACGCTGCTGCCAGTGGTCACTTGTCATGTATCTGCCTCCGGATCCAGAGTCAGCGGCAAACGGGTGCTCCCCAACCGTATCAACCGTTCCTACTAGCCGTCTTACCAACCGCTCCATTACCCCTGCATGGACAGACCGCCGGATACGCTGATTACCTGGCCGGTGATATAGGATGCATCATCACTCAGGAAGAATGCCACCAACCCCGGGAAATCCTCCGGCTGCGCGAGTCGCCGCATGGGGATGGCCCGCTCCAGCGCTTCCTGTAGACGTCCCGACGCGTCGAAACCGGCCAGCAGCGGCGTGTCGGTCGGCCCGGGGCAGATGCTGTTAAACGTCAGTCCCTGGCGGGCGTGCTCCCGGGCCAGCGTCTTCATGAATGCAATGATCCCACCCTTGGCGGCGGAATAGACCGCCTCGCCCGAGGACCCGACGCGACCGGCATCCGAAGCAATGCTGATCACGCGGCCTCGACCTGCGGCTGCCAGCCGCTGCAGCACTGCGTGGGTGACGTTCAGCGGACCGTAAAGATTGATGTCCACTATCCTGCGCCAGAAATCGGGATCAGTGTCTACGAAGGGCCTGGCCTCATCCCAGCCCGCATTGTTGACCAGACCGAAGACAGCGCCCGCCTGAGCAGTGAAATCTTCGACTGCGTGCTGGACTGCGCCGTAATCGGTGATATCCACTTCGTAGGTAAAGAGCCGCCCATCGGCGATGGGCGCCTGCCCCGCCAAAGCCGTCTCTTCAAGCGCTTTCAGGGCGGCAGGATCGAGATCCAGAACGCCAACCGGGTAGCCGAGGCTCAACAGTCGCAACGTTATCGCGCGCCCGATGCCGCTGGCCCCTCCAGTAATCAGTACCGGGCGTTGCCGCATATCCATCAGATCCTCTCCCCTTCTGCTCCATACCCGGCGTAACTCGGCGTACAATGCCACCACGCCAGCAACCTTGCGAATCATGAGCGACAGCGTCAAAAGCGGCCAGAAGTTCCGCACCAAGTCCGGCATCTCGGCGATCAAAGACGGCATGAAGGCCAGCGTGTCTGAACGCCGACCCAGCGGCCGCAAGCCACCATGGCTGCGGGTACGTATGGGCGGTGGCGAAAAATACGAAGCCGTCCGTCAGACCGTGAAAACCCACCGCCTGGCCACGGTCTGCGAAGAATCCCACTGTCCCAACATCGGCGAGTGCTGGAACAACGGCACTGCCACCATCATGCTCATGGGCGCCGTGTGCACCCGGGCCTGCCGGTTCTGCTCCGTCGATACCGGGAATCCCCGAGGCTGGCTCGACCCGGAAGAGCCCGACAATGCGGCAGAATCGGTGAGGCTGATGGACCTCCGCTACGTGGTGCTCACCTCGGTGGACCGCGACGATCTCCCCGACGGCGGAGCTGCCCACTACGCGGCCTGCGTGCGCGCCATTAAAGCGCTGAATCCACAAACTGCAGTCGAGGCGCTGACACCCGATTTCTCTGGTTCGCAGGCAGCAGTGGAAACAGTGGTGAATTCAGGGCTGGAAGTTTTCGCGCAAAATCTGGAAACGGTGGCGCGACTGACCCACCGAGTGCGTGACCCGAGGGCCGGCTACCAGCAGACGCTGAACGTTCTTGCCCACGGTAAATCCCACCGTCCCGAAGTGCTCACCAAATCCAGCTTGATGCTTGGCCTGGGCGAGACTGATGACGAGATCCGCCGCAGCATGGAAGACCTGCGCGGGCACGACGTAGATATCCTGACGCTCGGCCAGTATCTGCGCCCGACGCTGAATCATCTCCCCGTCGAGCGCTGGGTGCATCCTGACGAATTCCAGAGCTACCGCGAGTGGGGCCTGGAACTGGGATTCATGGAGGTTGCCGCCGGTCCCCTGGTGCGGTCCAGCTACCGTGCGGACCGCATCCTCGACCAGAACAATCTCGGCCTGGGCACGCCAGAGAGGCGCGTGCCGATCAAAACGCTCTGAACCCGGCTGGTTAATTCCTCAGCTGAATCCAACAAACGGATCAACACATCGATGACCGAACAGCAATGACCAAAGTTTTCCTTTCCACCACCACCGAACCGGTGACACCCATCACCCTGGTGCGGACCGAAGACCTGCCCACCTGGCTGGAATCCCTGGACCCGGCGGCCGCAGCCTGGGCGCGCAGCCGTGGCTTCGAGGCCAGGAACAGCCAGTTCGTGTGGCTGCCGGACAGCACCGGTCATCCGGGTCTCGTCGCCGTTGGCTGGGACGGCACTGACAACCTGGAGACTCTCGGAGGGTTGGCGCTGAACTTACCCCAGGGCGTTTACCGCGTAGATACCGAGGTGAGCCAGCTGCAGCTGCTGGGCTGGGCACTTGGCGGTTACCAGTTCGAGCGGTACAAAGCCGCACAGCGTGACCCCGCGAGACTGCTGGTAGCGTCGGAGGCGGACGCTGCCAAACTGGCCGGTTTCGAATCCGCCATTACCCTGGTGCGCGACCTGATCAACACGCCCGCCGCCGACATGCTCCCCGGACATCTGGCTGCTGAGGCCGAGCAGCTGGCGGAAAGCTTCGGGGCCGAGTGCACGGTCATCGTCGGCGACGAGCTGCTGGACCGCAATCTCTGCGCCATCCATGCCGTAGGCAGAGCGGCAGAGGACGAGCCTCGGCTGATCGACATCCGCTGGGGCGACCCGACGCATCCCCAGATTGTGCTGGTGGGCAAGGGCGTCTGCTTCGACAGCGGCGGGCTCGACATCAAGCCTGCCTCCAACATGCGGACCATGAAAAAGGACATGGGCGGCGCGGCGCAGGTCCTGGGCCTGGCGCAGCTCATCATGGCTGAGCAGCTGCCCGTTAGATTACGCGTGCTCATTCCCGCCGTGGAGAACGCCATCGCCGGCAATGCCTACCGACCCGGAGACG